>SXGQ01785510.1_pt1 | contig 13144 bp, 4 predicted proteins | sample 3178371 | NCBI WGS metagenome assembly SXGQ01 (sample SAMN11356859, study PRJNA531348) | freshwater metagenome | isolation source: freshwater sample F1-20 | place: China: Fuxian Lake, Yuxi | collected 2017-12-25
AAAATAAGGAAGAAAATAAGGAAGAAGAATTCAAAGAAGTATCAGAAAAAAGCAACCCAATATTAAAAAGACTAATTAATAAAGAACCAAAAATATTTAGTACAGACAAGAATAAATTTTATACAGAATATTCCAGATTATGTCCGGCAAATGTAAAAAAACAGCCAGTAATTTTAACAAAAGAAGAGAAAACATATATAGACACTCATCATAGAAATTCATATACAGAAAGCTACGAATATGGCACAAAAGAGGGAAACAAGTATTATTACATATGTCCAAGATATTGGGACCTTGAAAAAAATATTAGCTTAACACACGAAGAAGTAAAAAGCGGCAAATATGGAAAAGTCATTACAAAAAAAGCTAAAGACGGAGCTTATGATGGTAATATTATGGAATTTACAGACACTAAATATCACATAGACGAAAAAGGAAGCTATATAGATCATGTTCCGGGATTTTTAGACGAAAAACATAACAGAAACGGATTTTGCTTACCATGCTGTTTTAATAATAAGTTATGGAATAAATCACAACAAATGCAAAGGCGCAGCAAATGTCTAAATTTAGATTATGACACCAATGACAACAAAAAAGACTATTATAACTATATTAAAGGTCCAGAAAAAATGCCATTAGAAAAAAATAAAATAGGGTTTTTACCATTAAGTATTCAAAAAACTTTACATTTTGATAATTTAGATTGTGTTACAAAGCAAGCTCCCAATCTATTAAGATCTAATCGTCACTGTTTATTACGTTATGGTGTTGAAAACAGTAACAAACATTCCTTCATTGCATGTATTGCCGATTTATATGAAACATTAGTTTTGAATAATTCAAAGTCTATTTCAATCAGCGAAATGAAAAAAATAATAATAGCCAGTATAACAATAGATAGTTTTATTAAATATAATAATGGAAACTTACCGCACATTTTTCTCTCTAAAAATTTTAACGAATTAGTCAATACAATAAATTTAGACCAATACAAATCAAGTATATTATATAACCAATTAATAAGCGCCAATCTTGACGACAATTCACACATAATTTTTATAAAAAAAATTATTAATAGTTTTGAAAATTTTAAAGCTTACTTAAACTCCGAAACATATATTGATTATACTTATTTATGGGATATAATATGTAAAAGTAATACACTACTTTTTCCTAATGGGTTAAATCTGATAATATTAGATATTACAAATGAAGACACCACCGATAATGTTAAAATTGTATGCCCTAAACAAAGCTATAGTAACGAATTTATAGATTATAAAAAGAAATGCTTATTATTAATACAAAAGTATGAGTATTTTGAACCCATTTATTTAATTAATAATACTATAGACTATTATATTGTCAAAACATTCAGTTTTGCAAAAAACAACGAAGACAAGCTATTAACAAACTTTAAAAATATTTTAAACATTATTAGAAATTCTATAAATTCAAAATGTGTCGGCTCAATAGATACAAATAAATATAGCACTTATGATTTTAAGCCAAACATTTATTTAGATAATGTAATTAGTATTATTATAAATTTGAAATATGACATCACACATCAGGTGTTAGATTACAACAATAAAGTTATAGGAATATTAATTACCAATTCTATTGAACATGCTTATATACCATGTTACCCATCTGCATTATCGTCTACATATGATAATATTCCCTTTAAAATGATAGACGAAATAACTGATCAAGAACTCAACGACTATAATAATACAAAAAATATTCTAGAAAAAATATATTCCTTAAGCAATAATAAAATTATAGTAAAACCATTATACAAAATTATAGATGATAATTTAATTGTCGGTATTCTTACATTAGGCAACCAGTTTATTCAACTAATTAAACCAGAATTTAATAATAATAGCGATGATCTTAAAGAAATTAGAGACAAGAATTATGTGTATGTTGATAAAGATATACAAACAAATATGTCACTAGATGACGAACGTATTAGTATGGTCAATAATATTAGATTGGAAACACAATTTTATAATAGTTTCAAAAATACATTTAAAAAAATATTAACATTACATAAAAACAATATTTATAAAACAACCCTATTAAAAATCATTAATAACAATTCAATGCTTTATCTAGATAAAATATCCAATATTTACAATTTACTAAAGACCATTGGAGAGAATTATATACTATTTTCTAAGTATGACAAAAATATTTTAGCACACATCAAAAATGTGTCATCGTGTTTAGACGAAGATGAATGTAATACAACATTTTGTATGAAATCAAACGATATATGTTCATTAATTATACCTAAAAAAAATCTAACAAATAACGAAAGCAATGAAGAAATTTACTATAACCGATTAGCAGACGAATTTGTAAGATATAATAAATTCAAAAATTTCATCTTTGAAAAAAATATATCGTATAACTATGGCTCGGTAAAGTATAACATTTTAGAAAATGAACTTTTACTATTTCATTCAATACTAACCCATGATTATTTTAAAGATTATTCTACAGTTAATAGTCAAAATACCTTGAAAAATACCTTTGACACATTAGGAATTGTAGAGGCTAAAGATGTGTTAAATTTTAATACTCTTAAAAAAGACAAAATCATTATTGGTACTACAAAAACTAAAGCTAAAAATATTCAAGACTATTATGAAACAAATAAACATGATCCACTGCTAGAGCAATCTGATACCAAAATAAAAACTTTGGTAAAAATTGAAGAACCCCAAGACCTTAATGCGTCTATAGACTATAATGAAGATATTAATGATTTAATAGAGCATATTAATATTATTGAAAAAAATACAGACCCAAATTACATATGTATGTTTTATAAAAACATACTTAGAGAAGGTATACGACTAAACTTTAAAGAGCCATTATACGAATTAACTTTTAATATGCATAATAAAATATGTTCTTTTCAGTTAATTTTAAGCATTATTAAACATAATAGTAATAATAGCAATTTGACAATTAACGATATAAAGAAAAAATTATGCGACCTATACACGAATGATGTTAATTTTGAAATATTATGTTATATTTTATTAAAAAATAATAAAAAAGGTATACTTGATAAAGTTATTAAAAAAGAAATCACCTTCGAAAATTTAATGTATAGTACTGAATATTATATAACATATATTGATATTTATATGTTGGCAAAAGAATACAATTTACCGGTAATATTATTATGTAACAGCTCAATAGATCTAACTATTACCGACGAAAATTATATTATATGTAATATAAACACTTTAAATCAAGAATACTATTTTTTTAAAGTGCCCAGCAAATATTCACGCAAAAAAGAACATAATTATAACTTACTCTTCAATAAGCAATCTATAAAAATTAATATTGAAAATGATTTGTTAGATAATGCTACTTATAAATTATACAGCAATCTTAAAAAAGAACTTAAACTATTTATTAATCCTATTGAAAATTACATAACAAATTTTGACATATCAAAAATAACAAACTCTAAATATAAAATAAGACAACCGAAAAAATTTGACATGAAAAAAATATAGAAATGGTTTTCTGTTTTCAATAATACTTTTTAAAAATCTAATTCATAATCGTCGCTCGCTCCCATATTAATATTTTGTATTGCGCTTACAGTTGATTGTATTAATAAATTATTAGTGCTACATTCATTATTAGAAACGGCATTAAGCTGATCCATCAACGCCTTTTCATCCATTTTCTCATTGACAGGAACAACGTCTTTATTAGGCTTAATAGTCATAATAAAGTCATTGTCAATTAATACTTTAAAACTACTGGTCCCATAATAACCCTCTTGTCCGCACATAACATTTGCAGACACACCTTTCATATTATCAATTTCTCCGTGTTTTGCCGCTTTCAAAAACATTTCCGGTGTCTCCTCAAATGATGCTTTTGCAATTGCACCAATATCATCATTATTAATTCCGTGCCTAAAAATAGAAACCATCTTATCATTACATGTCATTCTATCTACTAAAATCGTTAAATGGTGATAGTTAATATAGGTGCTATCAAATTCAATGACTTCTGAAAACTCATCAAATATGCTTTGGCGAGCAGCCTCAATGCCTAATACATTATAAATTTCAATAATATGATTTGAAACCGTCCGTGTTTTGTCAACAAAATCAAGCGCCAAGATTTCTAATAAATTACTGCCTACAGTATCTAAAACCCATAGCTCCTTTTTAATATATTTAGTATCAACTTCTTCAAAATTATCTGTTATCTTTCGTAACGTAACCTTGTTAATATTTTTAATACCACGTAAAATAAGGTTATCAAGTAATTCGTCTTGTAAATTTCTTAGTAAATAAATTTCGTCACTTTGATCAAGTGTTTCTAACACATTTTTATTCTTCTTTTTCTTTAAAAGTTGCATGTTTCTATTAATCCTAATTCTAAAAATCAATTTGTCCGAATTATAATCAGTATACATACATGTAACATTATTATAACTACTCATTAAACCAAAATGAATGTCGTCCATTGATATATTTTTATCTAACATTTCTGTTTTATTCATAGACATTCGAATAATCCATTTAGATTTTTCTTTATCTTTATTTACATCATAGCTACTATTACATTCATCTAATAATTTTTCAAATTCATTATATTCTTTCATCATTTCTACGTCCTCAGCTATTAAAGAATTCAAATCGTCTGGATCAAAGCAAATTTCGATCGACTCCACCAGTGAACGCAATTTAGTATTTTCAATCTTCGTAATATATTCTTTCACTTTATTTTGGTCATAACTTTCGGGCTTATTTAAATAAATAGAGCACGACAGACTTTTGGGATTATCACTTAGTGACAAAATCTCCTCAATACGTGGAACTCCACGAGTAACATTCGATTTAGACGCAACACCAGCAAAATGAAAGGTGTTTAAAGTCAACTGTGTTGTTGGTTCACCAATACTTTGCGCTGCAATCATACCAACCATTTCACCTGGCGCTATTAGTGATTTTTTATATGCGCTGTTAATAATTGTCATTAAAATCTCAATAGACTTCCGAGTAAGTCGTTTATATAATAATAAATCTTTCGGACTTAAATAGTAAAAGTATAACACTTTAAAAAGTTTGTTTGGTCTACAATAGTTAAGCTTATTTAAATTCTCATAATTTGCTTCTATTAATTCGAATACTTCTAATGGTGTAATATCAAGAATAACATTTTCCTCTTGATTACCTGCTATATTATTAATAATATGTGTAAACGATACAGGAACATTCACCGATGGTTTATAAATTGCATTGAAAATTTTAGCAATTACATCTTCACGTGCTTGCAATATATAATCAATATAATATTTGCATTTTTTGTCTAACTCCGACTTTTGCTTTTTAAATTTACTATAAGCCTGTTTAGTGTATAATGTGCCATAAACCGAATCCTTAGAATAATCGTTAGGCATTTGATAATGACCATAAATTTCTTCAATTGACATATTGACAAATGGAACTTGTTGCGACTCCACTCTAATTGGATCAAAATTGTCATCCCCATAACTAAACTGAATAATTTTATTTTTATTATTACGAACCGTCATGTCATAATGCACCATTAAGTCTTCTAGACCTTTAATTAGGCGGCGCTGAATATATCCAGTTTGGCTCGTCTTACATGCTGTATCAATCAAGCCAACACGACCACCCATTGCATGAAAGAATAATTCATCGGGATTTAATCCACTAATAAATGAATTTTCTACAAACCCACGTGCATTAGGCGAATCGTCATATTTAGTATAATGTGGTAATGTTCTATCCTCAAACCCATAAGGAATACGTTTTCCGTCTACGTTTTGTTGTCCTAAGCATGAAATCATTTGTGAAATATTTAGGTCGCTTCCTTTTGAACCAGCGTTTACCATCATTACAAAACGATTGTTTGTATCGAGATTTTGACGACCCAATTTACCAGCCTCAAATGACGCCTTATTTAAAATATTATTGATGCGTGTTTCAAATTCTTCGACGTTTGACCGTCCCGTTTTATTCTCAAAAATACCTAAATGAGTTTCATCTATTAACGATTTAACCTCTATTTTCTTCTTGTTAATTGATTCGTTAATTTTGTCATTTGTTTCTTTATCAGCAATAAGATCGCTAATTCCTACACTGTAACCATGAACTTTCATATATTCTGTTACAATATCTTGTAAATTATTAATAAAGTCACATGCACTATCAACACCATAATCATTATTAATTCTATGAATTAATCCTCGTGTTGTATCTCCAAGAATACCTTTTTCAATGTGTCCTCGCTTAATAGATCCTTTATTTATTTCTAAAACATTGTTAGAACTTTTATAATCTTCGGTCGTTTCATTAAACTGTTTTGTTTTATATTTTAAACTAATATTTGGAATAATTTGACTTAATAGCGAAAAGCTACTTTGTAAAGGGCTATCAAAATTTATGGTCGCCAAGTCAATCGTCTTAAGATGTGCCATAATATTCATTGCCGTTCGTGGATTAAAATTCACAGCTTCACGTGTAAATAAATATGTGCTTAACAACGAATCTTGAAAAATACCAACAATTGATTTATTATTTGCCGGATTAATTATCTGATATTTTACAGCAGCCAGTGTTTTGAGTTCAAGTTCCGACTCGTCGTCTTGAGGCATATGTAAATTCATCTCGTCTCCATCAAAATCAGCATTATATGGTTTCGTATCAGCAACATTCATTCTAAATGTGTCTCCCTTCATCATTACTTTAACAATATGACACATCATCGACATTCTATGAAGTGTTGGTTGGCGATTAAAAAGCACTGCATCACCATCTATCATATGACGATGCACAATATCACCTATTTCTAAATTAATTGATTCGCGATCAACATAACGCAAACTAATACAATCTCCGTTTTTTCGCTCATAAATTTTTGCTCCAGGATGCACATCAGGACCGTTTAAAATTAATGTATGCAAATAATCTCTATTTGCAGCATTTACTGTAATTGGTTTAGTTAAATTTTTAGCAATTTTTAACGGCACTCCTAATTCGCTAATTGACAAATTAGGATCTGGTGTAATAACTGACCGCGCACTATAATCCACGCGTTTTCCCATTAAATTTCCTCGCACACGGCCGCTCTTTCCATTTAAACGTTCTTTAATCGCTTTTAATGGACGACCAGACCGCTGAGCAACTGCTGCAACTCCTGGGATCTTATTATCAACAAGAGTTGCAATATAATATTGTAAAACAGTTGTCCAGTCATCGATCACATTTGATCCTGACTTTTGCTCTATTTTTTCTTGTAACATTTTATTTGCCTTTACTATATTAATAATAATATGTGTTAAATCGTCTTCGCTCCGCTGTTGCGCGTCATGTTTAATAGATGGTCGCACTTGTGGAGGCGGGACAGCCAAAACTTGACAAATCATCCATTCAGGTCTAGACCATACTGGACTAAACCCCATAAATTTGACGTCTTCATCTGAAATTTTCTTAAAAACTTTAAGCATGATTTCTGGAATAATTTTCATCGCCATTTTGGAGTCTTCTTTCTTAAACTCATAATTATTAAATTCTTCTTCTTTGTCATTCCATTCAGCAATAATTGTTGCTAAACCCTCTTTCCTGAGTTTAGGCTGTAAGCATCCGCAACCATTATGCGAATCTTCACCGCACCTGTGCTTTTTACTTGCCAATGAAAATACTTTATTCCATCGCACATCCGCATTTAATTCAAGCAAATAATTATATTTTTCTTTATCAATTAATAGCTTACTGCACTTAATACAAATACATCTGCAGATTTTCATAATTGTTGATAAATATTGAATATAATATACCGGTCGAGCTAAGTTAATATGTCCAAAATAACCGGGAGACTGAACATAATCTAGACCATCAGTAGGACATATCATCCCTGCATCTAAAACACCCATGCGAGGATCAAAAAGTCCTCCTAATACCGGTTTGTTATTTATATGAGTATCCCTATTTGTTATTTCGACAACAGACCCTTTTTGAATTTCATAAGGGCTTAAAATACTAAACTGAATACCAATGATTTTAGATGGTTTCTTATTTTCAAAATCTGTCATTCTTTTATAATAGTTAAATAATATTTAAATAATATTTATTCAATTTTTAATTTTTATTAATAATTTGTTTAAACAAATATTTAAACAAATATTTATTTAAAAATTGAATTTAATTACCATTAAATAATAATATATTTTAATAATAAAACTATTATGCCTCATAAACATTGTACTAGAACTATGACAAATAGTATTCAGAGAAAACTTTACGCATATGATACTAGTAGTAATCTTAGTTCTGATAGTAGCGATCCGGACTATAGTGATAATAGTTCTGATTGTTCGGATTGTTCGGATTGTTCTGATAATTCTGATAATTCTGATAATTCTGATAATTCTGATAATTCTGATTGTTCTGATAATAAAAATTTTAGTAAGAATGATTATTATAAATTTTTACATAAGTTATATCCATCGCAATATAGTAAAAATAAATATATTGGTTCATTGCGTGAAGTGAAAAATGACGAACATCAGCATAAGCGAGCAAAAAATAGACATATATCAAATAGTGATCATGTAAATAATGATATGAAAACACATAATATATTTAATAGTAAAATTATTAAAAAAAAACACAACAAAATTTATAAGAAAAATAATTCAGACGATGAAACTAATGAAGATACAAATACATCCTATAAAAAATCGTTAATATCAGAAGGTTTCAACACACTTTTTCACAATGTTCATAAATCTGATAAAAATATTAATATTATTGTAAATTTAGAAAAAGGAAAGAATAAAATTTATAATAATACTAATGACACCAGCAATGGTTATAGGTTTATAGAAGCTATAGAAGATGAAGAAGGTGAAGAAGGTGAAGAAGGTGAAGAAGGTGAAGAAGGTGAAGAAGATGAAATTAAAGGTAAAAAATCATTACAACAAATATTTAAGGAAAGCGTAGAAAGCATTAATAAAGATGATATTATTCCGGCCCCTCAAAAGATTTCAAACAAAAATTATAAAATTTTTGATAAGATTTTATGTACTGAAGAAAAAGAATCGGAATATTTTAAAAATTGTTTATCTAAAAATTTACAATTAGAAGCTATTGCTAAATTAGAAAAACTAAAAGAAATAACCAAAATTAGCAAACCTTATTTACTTCATTTGGTTGATCTTGATATACCTGATCAATATAAGGCATGTGCTTTAAGAAAAATAAATATTATGCGTTTAATGTCTGGAAGCGGAAATAGCGAATATTATAAAATTAAGACATGGGTAGACAACTTTTTAAAGATACCATTTAATAAATACAATAATTTGCCAATCAGCTTTGCGGATGGTATTGAGCAATGTCATGACTTTATGGAAAATGCGAAAAAAATATTAGACAGTGTTGCTTATGGATTAGAAGATGCCAAAATACAAATTATGCAAATGATCGGATTATGGTTAGTAAATCCTAATGCAATTGGTTGCGCTATTGCAATTAAAGGACCTCCAGGAACTGGCAAAACGACACTTATTAAAGAGGGTATTAGTAAAATTCTGAATAGACCTTTTGCGCTTATTGCATTAGGTGGATGTGGCGACTCGGGTTTTATTGATGGTTTTGACTACACATATGAAGGAAGCAAGCATGGAAAAATTATTGATATACTAATTCAATGTGGTTGTATGAACCCAATTATATTATTTGACGAATTAGATAAATTAAGCGATTCGTTTAAAGGGCAAGAAATTACAGGTGTATTAACACATTTAACAGATAGTACACAAAATTCCAAATTTAGTGATAAATATTTTTCGGAAATTACTATTGATATGTCTAAAGCCTTATTTATTTTTAGCTATAATGACGAAGCAGCGGTTAACCCTATTTTAAAAGATAGGATGTATAAAATAGAAACAAAAGGTTACAAAACCAAGGACAAATTAATTATTGCAAAAGATTATTTATTACCAAAAATTAGAGACGAAATTAAATTTGACAATGATGCTATTGTTTTTAGTGATGAATTACTAGAATATATTATTAACGATTTTACAGAAAAGGAAGACGGCGTCCGCAACCTAAAGCGTTGTTTAGAAATTGTTTATAAAAAATTAAATTTATATAGACTAATGAAGCCTAATGTGAATTTATTTGAAAATAGCGAAGGTTTTAAGTGTAAGACCAAAATCACGTGGCCATGCATTTTAACCAAGCAGCTAATTGATGATTTAATTAATAAAGCATCAACAAAAGACATTCCCTATGGAATGTATACTTAATAAACTTTGACCAGTTATTTAACTGTATTTATTAAAAATTATTAATTTTGTAAGTTTGCTTATTAAAAATTATTAATTTTGTAAGTTTGCTTATTATAAATTGAGAGTCTAGACCCACTTTTTTAATCTTATATAAAAGGGACTAAATCAATATTTAGCTATTTAAATCCTTTTCATATATAATATATGCTAGAAACCAAACAAAAAAAATATAAAATTGAAATATATTATTATTATTTACATAATATAATATATTATGGATAATACTGATAATACTGATAATACTGATAATACTGATAATACTGATAATACTGATAATACTGATAATACTGATAATACTGATACTATGGATTATAAAGATAAATCACGAAAAGAGCTCATTATTCTTTGTAAGCATTATAATATAAAAGGTTATGCTTCTAAAAATAAAAATGAAATTTTAGGTTTATTAAACGATGTTAGCAAAGAAAAAGAAGAAGACACTATTAGCGATGTAAAAGAAACTAACATGTTAAAGCCTCTTATTAAGTGGAGTGGAGGTAAATGTGACGAAATTAAACTATTTCAGCACCACATACCTTTAAATTACAACATCTATTTAGAACCCTTTATAGGTGGAGGTGCGCTATATTTTTATTTAAATCCTAAAGTCGCTGTTATTAGTGATGTTCATAGCGAATTAATTGATTTATATAGTGTTCTAGGCCAAGGACAAGGAAATGCAATATATAAGTTTATGGAGGAAACACCGAATAACGAGGAAACTTATTATTACGTGAGAGATAATATGGTCGTTAATGACCCCCTTACTAATGCGCAAAGGTTTTATTATCAACGAAAAACATGTTTTAGAGGAATGTTGAGATATAATAAGAGCGGCAAATTTAATATTCCATACGGGCGTTATAAAACAGTAAATTATGAAGCTTTAAACAATAAAGATTACGAAACTTTATTAGCTCGAACATGCATATTATGCAAAAGTTTTGAATATATTTTTGCAAATTACAACAATGAGCACAACTTTATGTTTTTAGATCCACCATATGATAGCGAGTTTACTGACTATGGGTATTGTCAATTTGGAAAAAAGGAGCAAGAAAAGCTAGCAAAATGCTTTAAAGAAACAAAGATAAAATGTCTTATGGTTATTGGTAAAACCGCTTTTATTCAAGAACTCTATAAAGATTATATTGTTGACGAATATGACAAAAACTATAGATTTAAGCTATACGATGGTCGTGTTGGAGACGAAATAAATACAAAGCATTTAGTGATTAAAAATTATTAGGGTTGTTTCTTTAATATATATAAAAAAAGGATTTAAAGAGGGCGACGCATTATTTTATTTATCAAGTTCAAATTTAGCGGTTATTAGGTTGCCTAGCTCTCTGAAATAACCATAATAATCATCTTCACTCCAAGTAATATTTATTAGAGCTAAGAAATCTTCCATATGATCTATTTTAATTCCTGCTTTTTCAAAATACTGTATATTTGAAAGTCCAGCGCTTAATAGTTCTCTATTATAAACACTCCAATTAAGTATTCCACAATTTATGGCATAACCTGCATATGTTGCTTTTAATGAAGTTTCTATTTCTTTACACTTACTTATAGTAGCCGGAAGTTTTTCGGTATCAAGTTCGATGTTTCCCTTTAATTCGCGATAATAAATTATTTTATATGTTTCATCTTTAAATATTAAATCAACGTCCTTGTTTTTTTCATTAATATTTTGAATTCCGCAAGTTAATAATTCTAAATTAGGGTTAGCCTTTATTAATTCTTTTGACAAGAACTCGCCTAGTTTTCCCAGCTTAATACTAATAGATTGATGACTTGGTTTTGCACCATACAACAAATGTGTAATAGAGCCTGGTTTAGTGAGTGTAATAGATCCTTGTAACACTTTTTCTGTCCATGCAATCCCTTTACTCTTTAACTCACTAATAATATTGGACATTTATAAACTATTTATTTATTAAGTAGTTTATAAATTATATTTATAATCAATTTTTAATATTCAATAATCAATAATCAATAATCAATTTTCAATTTCTAAGTTACTTTATTTATTCTTCATATAACCAAGAGTAGTAATATCTCTCAAACGACGTATTTTTAAGATTAGAAAATTTAAAAAATACACTAGCCTCGTTACATAACGCCTGTAACTCTATTTTAAAATTTGAAATATCCTCTTTAGTATAACTATTTTCAACACAATGATAAGGATTTTGTATAATTATACGTGTAATAAATTCCCGTTCTTTTGGATTTATTTCAAAAGCACCAATATAATATGGACCTTTGCGTTGATCTATTTTTGACGGATAATAACCAATATAAAAAAACCTCTTTGAAACATTTACACAACCATAATCACACATTTTATACATATCTTGATACATAAATGTAGGAAAAATTTCGCTAATATGAACCATTTCATATATCCATGTTCGAGCCCATTGAATTGCCGAAAAAGACGTCAATAATTTTAAATTCTTTGAATTTAAACTCTTTGCAAAATTATTCTCCTTATATGGTTCTTTAATAGTCTCGTTAATAGTCTCTTTAAACTTATTAAAATCTTCTTTAATCGCATCAGTTGTTTCGACATCTGGATCAAATTCTGGACCACGTTTTCTTAAAAATTCATAAAATGATGGAAAGGCTTGATTAATAGAGTTATTAGTATTATTAGCTTGATATGTTGAAAATATATTATATTTTCTAACATGCCTTGTATTTGGAAAATACATTTTATTAACCTGTGTTAATATAAACGCATTAATACAA
>SXGQ01831258.1_pt1 | contig 13144 bp, 15 predicted proteins | sample 3178371 | NCBI WGS metagenome assembly SXGQ01 (sample SAMN11356859, study PRJNA531348) | freshwater metagenome | isolation source: freshwater sample F1-20 | place: China: Fuxian Lake, Yuxi | collected 2017-12-25
ATTTAATTCTTTCACTAAACTTTTTTGACGATCATCTAATTTTAAATCAACTGCTAATTTTTCAGATTCTATGCTTGCTTTTTGTTTTTGATTTTCTTGAGAAAAAGCGATTGAACTTGCAAATAGAGACATTGCAAAAAATCCAAATTTTATTATTTTCATGATAATGGTCTAATAAATAGTTTATTTTGTAAATCTAAACTATTGAATTCTAAAAACAAAATTTTAATTTAATCAAATTAGTTCAAATTCGAGATCTATTCATCGTTTTCTTTAATAGAAAACGAGTATCTTTATCTCACAATTTTCTCTTAAATAAAAAATATGTTTTCAGTTATTTATTCTTTTGATGTTAAAACAGACAGTGTAGAAACTTTTATCGCAGCTTGGAAAAAAATGACCGTATTACTATATACAAGAGAAGGCTCATTAGGTTCAAGATTACATAAAGTTTCAGTCAATCAATACATTGCCTATGCACAATGGCCTGATCGCGAAACTTGGGCGAAAGAGAAAACAAATTTACCTAAAAGTGCTAACGAATATCAACGCATTATGAGCGAAAGCTGTCATTCCATTAAAACAGAATACGCAATGGAATTAGTGGAAGATTTGATGAAATAGTTTATTAAATTTTGGATTTTGAATGTTAAATTTTTGATTTGGTTTTACTTGTAACTAATTTTTTAATATCAATTATCTCATCTTCTTAAGATATCTATTAAAATTAAACATCAAACATGAAACATCAACGTCTTAGTATCTCAAATGCCTAACAGTATCTCTATTATTTATTAATTGTTTCAACGATTCTATACCAATTTGTAGGTGTTTATCTACAAATTCTGTAGTTGCAATATTATCACTTTCAGCTGTTTTCACACCTTGTGGAGTCATTGGAGAATCAGATACTAATAATAGTGCTCCAGTAGGGATTTTATTAGCAAATCCAACAGTAAAGATGGTTGCAGTTTCCATGTCAATCGCCATCGCTCTGATGTTATTCAAATATTCTTTGAATTTATCATCGTGCTCCCAAACTCTTCTGTTAGTTGTATAACATGTCCCAGTCCAATAATCGCAATGAAAATCTCGTATTGTTGTTGAAATCGCTTTTTGAAGAGCAAAAGAAGGCAATGCAGGGACTTCTGGTGGAAAATAGTCATTACTTGTACCTTCTCCACGAATAGCGGCAATCGGTAAAATTAAATCGCCTACTTTATTTTTGGCTTTTAACCCCCCACATTTTCCTAAAAACAAAATTGCTTTAGGCTTTATGGCTGATAGTAAATCGACACAAGTTGCAGCCGACGCACTTCCCATTCCGAAATTTATAATAGTTATTCCATTTGCCGTAGCACATTGCATCGGTTTTCCATGACCGATAATTGGTACATTGTTCGCGGTTGCAAATTTCTCGACGTAGTTAATGAAATTACAAAGTAAAATATACTCACCAAAATTCTCGAGAGATTCACCCGTATAACGAGGTAGCCAATTGTCGACGATTTCTTTTTTAGTTTTCATTTTATTTATTTTTAGAGACGTAAAAAATTACGTCTTTACTTTTTTATTAGTCTTTCAGCTTGAAGTCTTGTCTCTTTTAGTATTATCGATAGTCTTAAAGCGAAGCGGTCTTTTGTCTTAACGTCTTGAGTCTAAAAAACCATATTTCTTACCGTAATATAGCATTTGTTCTTCAAATTTTTGAGAGTTTTCTATTTTAACATCAATAATTTCACCTTTTGCATTTGTTTTAGGAATAAAAACAGGATTTACAAAACCATTATATGGTGCTAAATCCAATGGTTTAACACGCTCTAAAACTTCTTTATGAATTGCTAAATTTACTTTTACTCCGTAACCTTCAACTAATTTTTTACCTGCTGCATAATCTCCTTCAGATGTAATACGTTGAATTTCACACAATAATTGACCGAAAAGAACGCGTAATTTCTTGTAATCTTTGATGTCGTAATACGTTTTCCCGTTCTTTACAACTTTCACAATTACATTTTCTTTTTGTCCTTTTTCAAATACCCATGAAGAAACCAATTGACGGTTTTGCATGTGTTCTTCTTCTACTTGTTTTCCAATTTCAAGTCGTTGTAATTGAGCAAGTAATCCATTTCTTAAATAAGCATCGTATTCTGCTTTGGCTACATCTTGTGTTTTGATTAACCCAATTTCAAGTAATTTTGGATCCATAATGTAGTATAAACCAACTAAATCTGCTCTTGCTTCTTCTAGCGTACTCGCATAATTTTTAAGCGTTTCAGATGGTTGACCAATTCCTTTGTTGATTTGACCAGAAGCGTGACCAATTACTTCATGCAATGCAGTGTGTAATTTACCTGCCAATGCAGCATATTTTTCAGCTCTAGCAATTTCTTCCTGATCGTGAGCGAATTCTTTCACTAATCCTGGTCCACCAGCTTTTTCATAAGCTGCAATTACATTTCCTAAACTAACTGATTTAGAACCATGTTGTTCTCTAATCCAGTTATTGTTTGGTAAATTAACTCCAATTGGAGTCGCAGGAGAAGCATCACCAGATTCACTTGCCACTTGAATTACTTTGTAACTAACTCCTTTTACATTTTTCTTTTTGTGTTCAGGAAGAATTGTTGAATTATCTTCAAACCATTGCGCGTTATCAGCAACTACTTTCATGTGTTTAGATGCTTCAAAATCCGTAATTTGAACCATACTTTCGAAGTCTCCTTTACGCCCCATAGCATCTCCATACGTTTCAATGTAGCCGTTTATCCAATCGATATCTCCTTTTGTAGAAGATGCCCACAGAATGTTATATTCATCCCAAATTTTTAAGCTTCCTGTTTTATAGAATTCGATCAATTTGGATAATGCTTTTGCTTGATCTGGGTTTTCAGTAACAGTAAGGGCTTTGTTTAACCAAAAAATGATTTTATCAATTGCTTTTCCATAACGACCTCCCGATTTCCAAACATCTTCAAAAAGTTTTCCGTCTTTTAAAATTAATGTTGAGTTCAAACCAATTTCCATTGGAGTTGGGTCATTTGGATTGTTTAATTTAGAATAAAAATCATCCGCCATCTTTTGTGTAACACCATTTCCGTAGAAGTTATTCGCAGAAGCAACAATCATATCCAAATTTGCATCTTTCACTTTACGTTTCATAGCTTTATCAGCATCGAAAATTACAGCAATTGCTTCTTTGCTTAATTCTGTTTTCGTTGATTTTAACAATTCACTAAAGTATTCTCTTGAAAATTCAGGCATAATTTTATCCATTCCATAATGGTGGTGAATTCCGTTCGAAAACCAAACTCTTTTTGCATAAGTATCAAATAAATACCAATTATCACTTTCTTTTTCACCTTTGTAATTAACGACAATCGATTCTAAAGCATGACGAATTTCTAAATTGAATTCATTGTTTTGGTCGTAAATGATATCTCTACCACAAAGTCCAGCTTCAGATAAGAAATAAACCAGTTTCTTTTGATTTAAACTTAATTTATCAAACCCTTCTATATCAAATCGTAGGACTTGAATATCAGCAAAACGATCAACCTGTTTTTCATTTGGAACTTTTCTTTCGATTCCATTTAAAGACTGAACTTTTGTTTCACAACTCATTAAAATTGATGAAGTTACAAGAGTTAAAAATGCTATATTTTTGATTGTCATAATTTATAAATATGTAAAGAGTAATTAATTTTGAAAATTATCTTGTTCCAAAGATTGAGCTTCCAACACGCACCATTGTACTTCCTTCTTCAATAGCCAAAAGATAGTCACCGCTCATTCCCATTGATATTTCTTTGAAATGGTGATTAAATTTAAAGAAATGACTTTTTAAAATTTGGAAATAACTTTCTAAAACTCTGAATTCATGTCGAACAGTTTCAATATTCTCTGTAAATGAAGCCATTCCCATAATTCCAACGATAGAAACATTTTGCATTTCAACGAATTCTTTTGATTCTAACAATTCTTTCGCTTCTTCAATGGATAATCCAAATTTAGTTTCTTCTTCAGCAATATGAAATTGAAGCAAACAATCAATAACACGGTTGTTTTTTTTTGCTTCTTTATTGATTTCATTCAATAATTTCATGCTATCAACTGAATGAATTAATGAAACAAAAGGTGCAATGTATTTTACTTTATTCGTTTGTAAATGTCCAATTAAGTGCCATTGAATATCTTTAGGAAGCACCTCATACTTTTCAGTCATTTCTTGGACTTTATTTTCTCCAAAAACACGTTGACCAGCATCGTAAACTTCTTGTAAATCAGAAACAGGTTTCGTTTTAGAAACAGCAACCAATGTTACGTCTGAAGGAATTGTAGACTGAATTTTAGTAAGATTTTCTTTAATCATTCGTTGATATTATAAATAGTTAATCCACTTCTCATTTTAGGTTCAACCCAAGTTGATTTTGGTGGCATAATCATTTGATTATCAGCAACACGCTTTACTTGATCCATAGCGATTGGATAAAGGATAAAAGCCACTTTAAATTTACCTTTCGTTATTTTTTCTTCAATTGATTGAATAGATTCTGCACCGCTGACAAATTCAATATTCTCATCAGTTTTCAAATCTTTGATTCCTAGAATTGGAGTTAAAACATAATTTGTCAAGATTTCAGGATCTAAACATTTTACAGGATGCTCGTTATTAATGATTTCTGGTTTACATGTAAGTAAATACCAATCTCCTTCAATACAAATAGTTATTTGATGTTCTGAAGCCGGTTTTTGAGAAGAATGTAATTTTTCTATTTCAAAATGAACTGTTAATTTATCAAGGAATTCAATTTTTGTAAGTCCATTTAAGGTTTTTACTATTCGATTGAATTCTAATATTTTTAGTTTACGTTCATCAATAAAATAAGCCAAAAAGAAATCTTTATTATCAACTTGATTGTTTCCTTTTTCTCTTCTTAATTTAGTTAAAGATGCTGAAGAAGCCGAGCGATGATGTCCATCTGCAATGTAGCAAGCATCAATTTTTTTGAATGTATGAATTACTTCTTTCGTCTCAACATCATTTAAAACCCAAAGTTCATGTTTGATACGATCAGTTGTTGAAAATTCATATTCAGGACGTTTAGCTGTAATGATGTTAATTAAAGTATCTATCTCATTTTGAGGTGGATAGGAAAGGAGTACAGGTTCTGCGTTGTAACCAACAATGTCAAGATAACTAGTAAACATTGCTTCTCTTGAAGTAAGAGTGGCCTCGTGTTTTTTTATAAGGTCGTCTTCGTATTCTTTAACACTAGCACCTGCAATAATTCCAGTAAATTCTTGATTATCTTTTGTTTGTCTATAAATATAAAGGGTTTCTCTCTTTTCTTTGATTAAAATACCTTCATTTATAAACTTTTTGTAGCTTTCACTTACAAGATTAAATCGTTCAATTGAATTCGGTTTTGTTTTAATTGTACTTCCAAATTCTGGATTTATAATGCGTAAAAAAGTAAAAGGATTGTCTTCCAATTTCGCTTTTAATACATTTTTTTTATACGAATAATACGGACGAGTAGCAACTAAATGTACTTTGTCTCGAACCGGCCTTAACGCCTTGAAAGCTATTATTTTAGTCATATTGTTATATTTAGACTATAGATATTTAGACTTTAGATACTAGACTTTACGATTTTGTCTAATGTCTATTGTCTAAAAATCTAGTATCTATAACTTACCAAATTGTGAAATAATCAAATCGGCTAATTCTTCTCCAATTCTATCTTGCGCCTCTAAAGTTGCTGCACCGATATGAGGTGTAGTAGCAATGTTTGGATGATTTAACAAGTCTTCTCTTGGAGAAGGTTCATTATCAAACACATCTAACGCTGCAGCGGCAACTTTCCCTGAATTTAAAGCATTTAATAAAGCTTCTTCATTAATTACACCACCACGAGCAGAGTTAACGATACGAACACCTTTTTTCATTAAATCAAATTCTTTTTCAGAAATTACAGCACTTCCATCTGTTTGTTTTGGTACATGTATAGAAATGTAATCCGCTTTTGAAATAACTTCTTCCAAAGATGTTGTTGGAGTAATTTCTAAAGTTGTAAAATTAGAAGCTCCGACAGGAACTTGAATTTTAGCGGTATTAGAAGATCTATCAGTAGCAATTACATCCATTCCAGCACCTAAAGCATAGGATGCTAAACTTTGCCCGATTCTTCCAAAACCAATAATAGCCAATGTTTTACCTCTTAATTCAACACCTTTAGCGAATTTCTTTTTCAATTGTGAAAAATCCCCTGTCTCCATGTTTTTAAATGAATCTTGAAGCGAACGAGAGATAGAAAACAATTGTCCCATTACCAATTCAGCAACAGATTGAGAAGAAGAGGCTGGAGTATTTATAACTGAGATCCCTTTTTCACGCGCATAATCAACATCGATATTATCCATACCAACACCGCCACGTCCAATTAATTTCAAATTCGGACAAGCATCTACTACTTCTTTACGAACAGTGGTAGCACTTCGAACAAGAATCATCTCAATATTTTGAGCATTAACTGCAGAAATTAAATCATTTTGCTCTACTTTTTCAGTAATTACAGTATACCCAGCTTCTTCTAAAAGCTTTTTACCTAAATCTGAAATTCCGTCGTTTGCTAATATTTTCATTATACTTAATGTTTGATTTTAAATGTTTGATGTTTGATGAAAATTAATTCAACATTCAACATCAAACATTCAAAATTTAGTTAACCATTTTTTCTTCCAAATTCTTTCATTACCTCTACCAACACCTCAACACTTGAAACGGGTAAAGCATTGTACATAGAAGCTCTGTAACCTCCTGTTGATCTATGACCTGGTAAACCTACTATACCAGCTTCTTTCCACATTTTATCAAATGCTTCAGATTTTGATTCGTCGTTTAATAAGAAAGCAACATTCATATTTGAACGGTCTTCTTTAGCTACAGGACTAATAAATAATGGGTTATTGTCTATTTCTTTGTAAACTAATGAAGCTTTTAAATTGTTTTTTTCTTCAATAGCTTTTACACCTCCATTTGCTAATAAATTTCTTAGGTTAAGCATAGAAACGTAAACTGAAAAAACAGGTGGTGTGTTTAACATAGATTCTTTTTCAACTTGCTGCTTTAAATCCAAATAACTTGGCATAAATGGAGAAGTTGATTTTCCTAAAATCTCATCTTTAACGATGTATAAAGTAGCTCCAGCTGGACCTAAATTCTTTTGAGCACCTGCGTAAATAATATCGAAATCAGCAACATTTATTTCTTTAGAGAAAATATCAGAAGACATATCACATACTAAAGGTAAAGTTGTTCTAGGGAGTTCTTTGAATTGAGTTCCGTAAATCGTATTGTTAGATGTGAAATGGAAATAATCTAAATCAGATGGAATATCATAATTTTTAGGTATATACGAAAAATTTTTATCTTCAGATGAAGCTAATACATTTACATCAACACCTACTTTTTTAGCTTCTTTGATAGCTCCTGAAGCCCATACTCCTGTATTTAAATACGCTGCTTTTTTATTCTCACGCATCATATTTAAAGCAACAATTGTGAAACCTAAAGTTGCACCACCTTGTAAATAAGCAACAGAATATCCTTTAGGAACATTCAATGCTTGTTTTACTAATTCTTGCGCTTCGTCCATTACAGCTACGAAATCTTTGTGTCTATGAGAAACTTCAAGAATTGAAAGACCATTAAAATCAAGAACTGCATCAGCTGCTTGTTTGAAAACTTCTTGTGGTAAAATACAAGGTCCTGCTCCGAAATTATGTTTCATTGTTTATCTAATTAAGTTTGAATATAACTATTTACAAAGATGTAAAAAATTGAATAAAGTGAATTATCAAATTTAGTATTGTTTTGAAAAAAGTATTAACAAAAAAAAAGCTACCAATTTGGTAGCTTAAAATTTATTCTTCAGTTGAAGTTTCTACTTTTACTTTTTTAGCTGCTGGTTTTTTAGCTGCTGGTTTCTTAGTTGCTTTTGCTTCAACTTCTGCTTTTACAGTTTCTTTGTTTGTTGTAGTTGCTGCTGGATAAGTAGCTTTTTTCTTTGGTCTACTAACTCCATAAGAACCGATAGTTCTTTTACCTTTTGCGGTTTTTTTATCTCCTCTTCCCATTATGTTGATGTTTAATTTTCTTTTTAAACTTGTACAAATATACGATTCTATTTTAAATGTTGAATGTTTAATGAATGATTTTGGACGATATTTAAAATGTTTATCACCTTTAACTAAACTCCTAACAACTAATAACTAAATACTAACTATTCTCTTACGGAATTCAGCTTCCATTTCATTACCACTTCTTAATATCTTTTTACACCATTTAATTTTCAGTAAAGTCTGATCTTTTTCATTTAATTTCCAATCGATTGAACTGTTTTCTAATCTCTGACGCAGCGTGCTAAGCGCAAGTGCTACCGAAACAGAGATGTTAAAACTTTCAGTGAAACCATACATTGGTATTTTAACAAATTCATCTGCATTGTCTATAATCTCTTGAGAAATACCTTTTCGTTCAGTTCCAAAAACTAAAGCAATCGGTTGGTTTAAATCTAATTGATGGATAGTTACATCTTTTTCATGTGGCGTAGTAGCAACAATTTTATAGCCTTTTGCTTTTAGTTTATTTATACAATCCATGGTTGGACTTTCACCTTGGTCGTAATTATATAAATCAACCCATCTTCCAGCGCCTAGAGCTATATCACGTTGAACCTTATATTGATTGTTCTTTTCAATAGCATGTAATTCCTGAATCCCAAAACAATCACATGTCCTTAAAACGGCACTAGCATTGTGTTCTTGATAAATATTTTCAAGTACAACCGTTAAATGATTGGTTCTCTCTTTGGAAATGCGTTCATACATTTCTTTTTTACTTTCAGAGATGATTGAATAAAATTCTTCTAATACTGACTGATCGATATTCACAGGTATAATGTTGTTTGAGCGAATGTTTTTTTGTAGGTCTGATTTTGAATAGATGCAAAATTCTTGACACCTAACATTTGTGGAGCTGTAATTTGTGGAGATGTAATTTGTGGAGTCGTAATTTGTGGAGTCGTAATTTATTACAACTCACATCACAACTCTAAATTCAAAATAAAAAAAGGGAATCATTTGATTCCCTTCTCAATTCTAAATGAATTAAATCTTAGTTAACGTTTGCAGAAAGCTCAGCTCCAGATTTGAAACGGATTACGTTTTTAGCAGCGATAGCGATTTCTTTCCCAGTTTGTGGGTTACGACCTGTTCTAGCAGCACGGTTAGATACAGAGAAAGATCCAAAACCTACTAAAGAGATTCTATCACCAGCTTTTAATGCGTTAGAAGTTGCTGTTACGAAACCATCTAATGCTTTTTTCGCGTCTACTTTTGATAATCCTGACTCTGATGCAATTGCATCGATTAATTCAGCTTTGTTCATAGCTTAGTGTTTTTAATTTTGTTAATAAATAATATCTTGAGCAAATATATGTCATTATATAAATCTCACAAGTGTTTTAACAAAAAAAATAGCTGTTTTGTTGAAAAAAGGACACATTTGTTGATAAATGTATCGAATCGCTTGTTTTGATTGGGTTTTTCGACAAACTAATGAATTTCATCGATTATTATTAAAACCTATCTATACCGCTTTATTAATCTGTGTTTTTTTTAAAAAAGAATGTTTTAAAAAGATTTATTTAATGGAATTCCAAGTTTGAAACATTTTTTCTTGATCTGGACGATTTTCTTCAATTTCTCGAAGTGGTTCACATTCTTTTAAAGTTGCATGACATTCTTTTGGTAAAGATTGATAAAGAGCGGTACCTTTTGTTTTCCATTCAATCATTTCATCAGATACTTGTTTTATAATTTTTGCAGGATTACCGACAACCAAACTTCTAGATGGTATATTCATTTTTGCAGGTACAAAAGATAAAGCACCAATTATCGATTCTTTTTCAATTATAACATCATCCATAATAACGGAATTCATTCCAATGAGGCAATTCTCTCCAATCGTACCTCCATGTATAATGGCTCCATGTCCTATGTGTGCACCTTTTTTAGAATAGTGACTGTTCCTGGGAACATATGAATTGTACAGTTTTCTTGAACATTACAACCATCTTCGATAATAATCTGCCCCCAATCTCCTCGTATCGCTGCTCCTGGTCCAACATAAACGTTCTCACCAATTATAACATTTCCAATTACATAAGCTAAAGGATGAATAAAGCTACTTTCTTTTATTACTGGTCTGAAACCATTGAATTCGTAAATTGCCATTTAAGATTTTTTTCAAATTTATACAATAAAATGCATTTTTATAAAGTTTTAACTTTTTGTAATACAGACTTAATGTAGATTTGTATAAATATTAGAGAATGAGTTATTGTAGCTATTGTTCCAATTTAGAAGAGGAGAATCTCCATAAAATATACCATGATCAACATTATGGTTTAAAAATCGATTCAGACAATGAATTATTTGGACGATTGATTTTAGAGATTAATCAAGCTGGATTATCATGGAATACGATTTTAATGAAACAAGAAAATTTTAGACAGGCATTTGATCACTATGATATTTCTACAATAGCGAATTATGATAAAGAAAAAATAAATTCGTTATTGCAGAATGCAGGAATAATTAGAAATAAGTTAAAAGTTCATGCTGTGATATATAATGCTCAACAAATACTTAAAATTCAAGATGAATTCGGCTCATTCAAAAATTGGATTGAAAAACATCATCCTCTTTTGAAAGAAGAGTGGGTAAAACTATTCAAAAAAAACTTTAAGTTTGTAGGAGGGGAAATAGTAAATGAATTTTTAATGAGCACATCCTATTTAGACGGGGCTCATGAAGAAAATTGTTCAATATTTCATAAAATGAAAATTTTAAATTCGAGTAAATAAAATGATGACACGATTAGTATTAATTATACTGCTTTTATTTAGTTTTAATTTAAGAGCACAATACAGTGTAACTGGAGGAATTAATGGTTTAAAATGTTTCGGAGGAGCAAATTCTTTTGGTGGTTTTGGATTAGGGATAGAGATGCCAAAAGACAACGAAGAAACTTTTTATGTGAGAATGAATTTTTACGGAAAACAAAAACTCGATCCTTTATACGGTCAAGCCTCAATAACATTGGATAATATTGATAAAAATGATTATACAATAATGAGTGTATTAGGTGATAGTTATTTAAATTATACTACGATTGATGGTGGAACACGTTATTATTTATTTGATGGTTATGATAGTGGATTTGGATTATATGGTGGCTCAAATGTAATTGGAGTAATAAATCAGGCAAAAGTTAAACTTCAAGATTATGATCAAACTAAGTATAGACTTCCTTCTGGATTATCATTAACAGGAACAGTTTTAAGTTTAGGTGTTGGTTTTAATGGCGGTGCAAAATATACTTTCCCTGGAGTTGGAGCAATTTTTTTAGATGCAAATATTGATTATCTTTTGTTAATGATACCAAGCAATGATGTCGCTAAAATGATTACACCAAAATTCACAAACAATTCTCCTTTGTTATTTACTTTTAATATTGGTTTCAGAAAAGATTTCTACTGAGATCGAGTTAAACGATGTTATATTTTTAAAATAAAATGTTCTTTCTCTTGTTGGTTTCGTCTCATTACAATGCCCATTCGAAATAAATCAATAGTAAGGTTGAATTCTTTTAGATTGATAATTTCATTCCAAGCAGATAGCATAGAGCGACTCCATCTAATATCATCTAAAATGAAAATGGTATCATTATGAGAGAAGTCTTTTAGTTCTTTTAGATAAGTTAATAAGGCATTGCCATCATGGTGACCATCAATGAAAATCAAATCGAAAGATTCATTTGATAGTTTTGAAATATATTCTGAAAATGTTGAATTAATTAATTGAACATTTTCCAATTTTAAAAATGATATATTTTTTAAAGCCTGTTTATAAGTGTTTTCACAAGCTTCCACTGTTAAAATTGAACTTGTCGGATTGCCTAATGAAAGATGAATACTCCCAATACCTAAAGAAGTCCCTAATTCTAAACAATTTTTAGGTTCATAGAATTTGGAGATTTTATAAAGTAATTTACCATATTTGCCTTTAGATGAACTTGTTGAGAAAATGTTTGAAATTTTACGTTTGTTATTTAATTTTTTCGAACCTGCTCCAAAATCAGAAATTTCTATTATTGAATGATCATTTTTCAGGTTTTTGAAGATGTTTTTTAGTGTATTTTTAAAATTTTTATCAATCTTTGTACTTAGACATTCATTTAAAAATGAATAGACAAAAGGAGAATGCACACCATGTCTTCCTTTTGCTTTAAAACGATAATTGATATATTCAATAAAAATATTCATAGTGCAAAATAAATAAAACTTTAGATTAATCAAGATGGAAAGTTTATTAGAATCAAAAATTAAGAGTCAAAAAGATAAAGTCATGGGTGCTCATCCTGAAGTAGAATTGGTTTCTCCATGTAAATTAGGTGAAGGAATTTTACAAGCTACTTCGAGAGAAAAGCAGTATTTAATAAATTTATTTGAGAAAGAAAATTTTTCAAGTTGTTTCTTTATTCCAGCATCTGGTTCAGGCTCTCGAATGTTCCAATTTTTATTTGATTTTCTTGAAGAGCCTAATGAAGATAATAGGAGCAAGGTTGAGAAATTTTTTAATCACATCACTGATTTTGCCTTTTTTCAACAATTGCCTATAGAAGTAAGACAGAAATTGAAAACACATGATTTGGATTTAGATGAATTTGTTTCTTATTTATTAAAAGGACATGGAATGGGATATGGTGATCTTCCTAAAGGACTAATTCCATTCCACAAAACTGATCCATTTATCTTAACACCTTTTCAGGAGCAAATTCTTCAGGGTGTAAAAATGAAAGAAGAGAATGTTAGTTTTCATTTTACTGTTCAATCTAAATTTGAAGAGGCTATTGAAAAAGGGATTCATCAAGCTCAAGGTTTAACAGGGCAGACATATGATGTTTCTTTTTCAGATCAAGATAAGGATACAAATGCAATTGCGTTTATAGAAGATGGGGAACCTTTCAGGTTTGAAGATGGAGGAATTTTAGATCGCCCAGCAGGTCATGGTG
>SXGQ01832912.1_pt1 | contig 13144 bp, 7 predicted proteins | sample 3178371 | NCBI WGS metagenome assembly SXGQ01 (sample SAMN11356859, study PRJNA531348) | freshwater metagenome | isolation source: freshwater sample F1-20 | place: China: Fuxian Lake, Yuxi | collected 2017-12-25
GAACCCGGAGGAGGTGAAAGCCCTGCGGGAAGCGGCTCAAAAGCATGAAGAGTTCAAAATCGAACAGGCGAACAAGAACACGGCTGACGCTCGGGCGATGCAGGTTGCTGCGTTACAGCAGGACGATAAGTTTGCCAAGCGGTACGTCATGTACTTGGCGACATTCTGGTCGATCACTGCCGTGATGTACATCTTTCTGATCACGTTCACCAACATCCCGGAAACGAATGTGAGGTTTGCGGATACGATCCTCGGGTTCCTTCTGGGCACTGTCGTTGCCACCATCCTGAACTTTTTCCTCGGGTCGAGCGCAAGCAGCAAGGAGAAGACGGAAGTGTTGGCGGCTGAACTTAAAGAGCAGAAAAGATGAGTTCCGCGGTCAAGTCTGATCCTGGCAAGTGGAAACGGATTGTTTCCTCTGTCAAAGCGAGCAGCAAAGGCGGCAAGCCGGGCCAATGGAGCGCCAGGAAGGCGCAGTTAGCCACCCAGAGATACAAAGCCTCTGGCGGGGGTTACAAAGGGCCTAAAAAAGCCGATAATTCGCTCACAAAGTGGACGAAGGAGGACTGGGGAACCCGGTCTGGAAAGCCGTCTACGCAGGGTCCAAAAGCTACGGGTGAGCGCTACCTCCCCCGGCAGGCTCGAGAGAAGCTAACCGCTTCGGAGTACGCCGCTACGACACGCGCCAAGCGTGAGGGGACGCGGCAAGGTAAGCAGTACGTCCCGCAGCCTGAGTCAATCAAGAAAAAGGTGTGGTGATGACAGTCGCTGCCGTAATGACGTATGACTCGTTGGTCAACGACATACAAACATATCTTGAGCGTACCGACCAAGCCACCATCGAGAAGATTCCGCAGTTCATCATGCTCGCGGAGCAAGTGATTGCTGCCGAGCTCAAGTTCCTGGGCAACCTGACGGTTGCAGAAAGCACGATGATCCAAGGCCAGCCGGTGATTGACAAGCCGGCGCGGTGGCGCAAAACCGTGTCAATGAACGTCACGGTGAACGGGCAGAAGTTTCCGGTGTTGCTTCGCAAGTACGAGTACCTGCGGGAGTATTGGCCGGAGGTGACAGACGAAGACGTGCCTAAGTATTACTGTGACTACGACTACACGCACTGGCTGGTTGCACCGACGCCGGCGGCGGCGTATTCGTATGAGGTGCTGTATTACGAGCGCGTGCAGCCGCTGGATTCGACCAATCAGACCAACTGGTTTACCGAGTACGCTCCGCAAGCGATGTTGTACGGATCATTGTTGCAGGCGATGCCATTCCTCAAAAACGATGAGCGGATGGGGATGTGGCAGAGCCAGTACCAACAGATCATGGACGTACTGAAGACCGAGGACGTTGCGCGGATCGGGGATAGGCAAACCATGGCGAGGGATTCATGAGCTTCAATTCACCCTTCACTGGCAACGTCATACAACCAACGGACGTATCGTTCCGAGCGATTACGCTGTCGGCTGACTCGCAACTTGAGTGGCCGATCAACGGAAGCCCGACGGACAATCCTGCTGCCAGGATCATGAACGTCACGGCGACCGCTGGCGGCTTGAAGCTGAAGATGCCGCCAGCCAATCAGGCGTCGGTCGGTCAAGATGCGTTGATCCGCAACGTTGGAGGCACGACCTTTACGGTGACGGACTACGACGGCAACACGATCATTAGTGTGACTGCCGGCCAAGCCAAGTACATCTACATTACGACGAACGCGACGACCGCAGGCACCTGGGGCAACATCGCATTTGGAGTTGGAACGAGCAACGCTGATGCGGCAACGTTGGCAGGCTATGGTCTCAAAGCCATTGCTTCCACGCTCAATCAAGCGTATTCGGTGACAACGTTTTCCTCAAATTACACCGCGTTGGCATCAGATCGTGCGTCATCGTATCTGTGGACCGGCGGTGCAGGAACTTTGACGCTGACGGCTCCGACAACGATCGGCAACGACTGGTTCATGATGTTGCGCAACGGCGGTACGGGGACGCTTACGGTATCGCCGGCATCGGGGTTGATCAACGGAGCCTCGAGCATTTCGTTGCAGCCCGCAGACTCAGCGTTCATCGTTTGTTCCGGGGCAACCTACTTTACGGTGGGTTTAGGAAAGACTTCGCAATTCAACTTTACGCAGCTCACCAAGGCGGTGGTGTCTGGAAACTACACGTTGTCCAGCGCAGAAGCCGCAAACGTCGTTCAGAAGTACACGGGCACGTTGAGCGGCAACGTCACGGTAATTCTTCCGCCTACCATCCAGGTCTATTACATCTCCAATCAGACGGATGGCACGGGGGCAGGTTACAGCATTACGTTTACGACAAATATCGCGGGGTCAGGTACGGCGACCATTCCTGCTGGACAACAGGCCATTCTGGTGTGTGACTCAGTCAACATGCTGAATGCTTCCACGGTCCTTGCCGGAACAACTAGCATCTCGTTGGGAGATGGAACCGCAGGATCTCCGGCGTTGAACTTTAGCGCGGAAACGAACACGGGCATTTACCGGCCATCGACCAATCAGTTTGGGATCAGCGTAAACGGCACGCAGCGGCTGCGGGCAACGAATGCCGGCGTAGTCATCACAGGTACGGGCACCTTCAGCCTGGGTGTCAGTGGCGGGACGTTCTGATGACGCAGAAGGTTTTTGCACTCGATACAAAGGCTGGCATTCAGCGAGACGGCACGCTGTTTGACAAGATGTTCTACAACGACGGGCGTTGGGTGCGATTCCAGCGTGGTCGGCCAAGGAAGATGCTTGGCTATCGAGTGATCTCAAATCAATTGACCGGGCCGTCGCGAGGCATTTGGGTCAACAGCATCAACGGTTTTGTCACTATTTTTTCTGGCTATTCTGACGGCCTTCAGTCGTTGACTATTGATGACAACGGGATTGGCGCGGGGTTTTCAGACTTTACGTTGAACGACTTCACCGCATCGCCCAACAACCTGTGGCAGTTTGACGGGTTCTACAGCGTCACAGGCGGCATCAATAACTTGTTGGCGCATCCAGGGCAAAACCTTGCGGCTATCGACGAGACCATCAATACGCCGGTGCTGATTGGCGACATCAGCGGCACGTCGATGAGTCAGATTGGTGTGTTCACTGATAGTGTGACGACAACCTCTGGTCTGCCGACGATTACGTTAGCCGCAGCAAACCCAAAGATTGGGCCAGGGCAAACGATTACAGGCGCAGGCATTCCTGCCGGCACGACCGTTGTTTCAAACGTCTCAACGACGGTCACGATGTCACAGAATGCTTCAGCATCGGCGACCATAACGGCAACGTTCAACAACAACATTTCGGTCTCTGGCGGGGTGGTGTCGCTGCATCCGTATGTGTTCGTCTACGGGGATGCGGGGCTCATCAAGAACTGTTCGGCTGGTGATCCAACAGACTGGGTCTCTGCGGACGCCAACGAGGTCAACGTAGCGACAGGGAAGGTCGTCCAAGGGTTACCGGTCAGGGGCGGTTCAAACGCGCCTTCTGGGCTCTTCTGGAGCGTTGATAGCCTGATTCGCGTGTCCTACATCGGCGGAGCCGGTTCGCCGCCACAATTTTGGCGGTACGACATCATCTCGAGTCAGACCTCAATCTTGTCGTCACAGTGTGCGATTGAGTATGACGGAATCTATTACTGGATCGGCGTTGATAGGTTTTTGCTATACAACGGCACGGTCAAAGAGATCCCGAACGACATGAACCAGAACTACTTCTTTGACAACCTGAACTACAGTCAGAGGCAGAAGGTCTGGGCGACGAAGGTTCCGCGGTACGGGGAGATCTGGTGGTTCTATCCCCGAGGTAACGCCACGGAGTGTACCGACGCAATTGTGTTTAACGTTCGCGAGCAGACATGGTACGACGCTGGAGAAGCCCTGGGAGCGAGGCGCTCCGCAGGATACTTTTCTCAGGTGTTTGCGTTTCCCATTAGCGCCGGCTGGGAAGTCATTCCGCAAGAGGTGATCTTCTCGGGCGAGTTTGATCTTGTGAACGGCAGTGAGATGTTGTACTTGGATACGTACAACACGGTGCTCGAGGATCGAATGGTTGTGTCCGGCACCGGCATCCCTGATGACACAACGATTGTCACAATTACAAGCTCAAACATCAAAACCCTTGGAGCCATTACCCCAGGTTCCGGATATGCGGACGGGTCATACACCGACGTTCCGTTAACAGGCGGATTGGGGTTTAACGCAACAGCAGACATCACGGTAGCGGGCGGTGTAATCACGGTGGTGACGATTGTGGGCCGCGGAGCCGGATATGTGATCGGAGATGCGTTGAGCGCCGATGACGCAGATCTAGGGGGTGGCGGTGGCGCGGGATTCTCAATCCCGGTCGATGAGATCTATGCTCAAGCGATTGAGCTATCCGCTGCGGCAACAACAACGTCTACTGAAATTCTGACCTTTCAGACGCCTCCAGATCGGATTCAATTGTGGCAACACGAGGTCGGCGTGGATGCGGTAGACGGGCAAAACGTCTCGGCAATTGAGTCGTACTTCGAGACCAATGACCTGGGATGGGTCTCTGGAGGACCGTCACAACCCGCGATGGAAGGTGCAAATCGCTGGTTAAGACTCGAGCGGGTAGAGCCGGACTTTTTGATGAGCGAAGAGATGGAGCTGATCGTCACGGGGCGGCCCTACGCTCAATCGGAAGACTATGCATCGGACCCGTATGTGTTTGACAGCACGACCAACAAGATCGATATGAAAGAGCAGCGGCGAGAGCTGCGGTTGAAGTTTCGGTCTAACACGGCTGGGGGCAACTACCAGACCGGTCGCGTTATTGTAAGTGCCGACATCGGGGACGTGCGTGGCTACTAGTAACGCATTCGTCTATGATCCGAGGTATCACACTTTTGAGTCGTGGGCCTCGCTTATGGTCGAGCAGTACGCTGCGCAGCAGCTGTCAATTCCTACGGCCGACACCGATTGGAAGCTCTGGGGACAGGGGCTCCTGGCCATCGATGTCTTTACCAATGAGGCGGTGCCAAACCCAGCACAGTACAACGACTGGCAAGACTGGGCCGCGGCATTGTATGGAGCGATCAACCCTGGGATTCCGCAATGAACTGGTGCGACAACTCCCCAGCGTGGACGAATTTCAGTGATGCAATAAGCATTCTCTTTCCGGCGTGGGAACGAGCGTTTGCGGAGGTGGCGCGTCACTATCAGACCAAAGTATCGCCAGATCTTGCCGAGCGGATTAACCAATTTGCCAAAGAAGAAGAAGCGCACGCCAACGCTCATGCCGCCTACAACCGCCGGCGATTGCTTGACGAGTATGAAAACCGCGAGCTTGCGAAGACGAGAATGATCTACCAGCGACCGGGCATGAAGATTTGGCTGGGAACCATGGTGTCAATCGAACATCTGGCGTCTTGCATGGGGCGGATGTGGCTTACGTACCATGCCGGCAAGGAAGGCAAAGAGTTCAAGCTCTTCGAGTGGCACGCCAGGGAAGAGCTTGGCCACAAAGCCTTAGCGATCGATGTATGGAACGAGATGGGTTACACCGGTCTTGACGACATCGTTAAGCAGAACCAACGATATGTATGCGGATACATACTTCGGTATGTTCTGGCTAGAACCAACTGGTGGTCACCCAAGGCCGTATGGGATCTAGCCAAGTGGCTATGGGCCATGACGGTGTACGTGTTCATTCCGATGAAGGCAATTTACGAGCCGGCCTTTCATCCCAACAACATTGACGATCGGGTGCTGGCGTGAAGGTTTGGCCTGTTGACAGCAAGAAGACCATGCTGAAGCCGCAAGACATCTTTGCGGTGGCTGCGCACGAATACAAACAAGGGTTAGATCTTGCCAAAGAACCGGCCAAGAAGGCTGGCGTCTCGCCGGAACGGATGTCTTACACCATCATGTTGACGGAGTACAGCGACCCGCGGTTGATCCGCATTCGTTCCGGCAACACGCTATTTACGATTGCTGCGCTACCAAACCGAACGGGGTTCGTTCGGGGGTACAACGGCGACACCGCGCCGAACTACATTAACAACATGCTTGAGCTTATCCAAGCGGCTCGCAAGATGGGTTTTGACACGCTGTTAGCGTATACGACGGAGCCAGTTGTGCGAGCCATGAAGCTGGCATTACGTCGGACATCCGAAGTCAAAGTGCAGTTTGATAGTGCTAATCAAGCCATGGTCGTTACGACCGGGCCGGCAAGGGATTAGCCATGGGCTGGGGACGAAGAGTCTTAGGCATCGAGCTCAACCCGTTCAAGGTTGCTGAGAGCGCCTTAAACAAGATTGGCGATGTTGTTCAGAACATCATGGAGAACCCATTGCCGGCAATCCTGCAGATTGCAGGAGCGGCGATAGGGATTCCTCCGTATGTGACCTCCGCAGCAATCACGGCGGCGCAAGGCGGCAACATCAAGGACATCGCCAAGTCCGCGGCGATTTCGTACATCACGTCCGATTTCTTGCAGAACACGCAGATCGGGGCAGACATTCGCAACTACACGTCCAATTTGGTTGCTGGTGATGTCACCGACTACATGATCGAGAACTTTGACATCACTGCGGATCAAGCAATCAAGGTGGCGAAAATCTCTACGGCCGCACTCAATGGTGCGGTGGTAGGAGGCATCCGCGCCACCTTGACGGGCGACAGCATCGCTACGGGCATTGGATCTGGGTTCTCGCAAGGTCTCGTGTATTCAGGCGTTGACAGCTACTTTGATGACTTGAACAAGGATCAGAACTGGGGACTTGGGAAAAAGACGCTCAACATGATCAAGGGTGCAACAAGCACTGCTTTGAACACGTTGATCAGTGGAAAGGGAGATCCAGCGGCTGCGGTAGGCAACTACATCGCATACTCTACATTGAAGCTTGGCGCTTCAGAAGCCAAAACAGCTTTACAAAGAGCCTACGAAGACCTTACTGGCAAAACAGACGAAGCCAAAGCCGCACAAGACGAATTAGTGAAGTTGCAAGCGGAGTACAACACGCAACTGAACCGTCACAACGAGTTGGTCAACTACGCAAACACCCAAAAACAATCATATGACAGGTATGTTGGGGACTATCAACGGAGCATTGAAAGCTTCAATTCGTCTATAGAAAGAGATCAAACTGACTATGAACGAACGCTCGCGAGCTTGAAAAGACAACAACGAGACTATGAGGTTTTTGCAAATGCTGCAAGAACCACCGGGCATCCCGAATATGTAACGTTAGCAAACACTGCCGCAGAGCGAGTCAGTGAAGAGGCCGAACGGCTCAAGTCAATTGTTGAATTAGCAAACACTCGGGCAACGAGAGAACTGTCTTATTTGGAGAGCCAGAAAAACGTAATAGAGCGACACGATGCAGAGCTTCTAAGGCTATCAGATGGAATTGACACGCTACGCAAAGAACTGGAAACGCCGCAAAACGGCAATCTAGCGGAGCGTTTGCAGAAAGCCGCCAAAGACTACGAGGTCAAATATGCGAACTACAAAGCTTCGGAAGATGGAAAAAACAGGGCTGCAGAGAATTACAACAAGATTGTTGCGGAAGTTGCTACGCGTGATGCAACGATTGATGCGATCAACGCAGGAGCCATCACTGTTACCGGCCGTACCGCTGATGGTGGTTTCCAACTAGACAACGGCATGATAGTGAAGGACGGAAAGTTCTATCAGGGGAACGAACCGGTCTTCAGCAATGCGGCGGGTCTGCAACAGAACAAGCTAGAGCTCATCGACAATGATGGGCAAGTGTATCGGTACGGTATGGATGCCGGTCGGCAGATGTCGACAACAGACATTCAGAATGCGTTCCGGCGTGACTACCAGATTGAGATTTCGGACGCCGAGGCAAGCAAGTTCATCGGCGGGACGTACGGTACGTATGACCAGAAGAAGTTTGATGACTTTGCCAAAGAAAGAGCGCAGCGTACGTATCGCATGATTGCCGGGCAACAGGCATCAGATCAACAGTTGCAAAGCTTTCTTGGCACGACCAATGCGGAGCAAGCCGCCATTCAGTCTGCCGTTCAAGAAGTCAACAAGGACAATGCGTCGATCATCAACAACGCGCAAGCAATAACGACAAGAGAAAACGCTGCGCGACAAGTGATTGAGTCATATCAACAGCAGGGGCTGACCTCGGAACAGATTGACGAACGCATCAGTTCTGGTCAAGCCAACAAGGACATGCAAGACGTCCTTGCGCAACAAAAAGCAGTGGTGGATCAGAAAATTGCGGCGGCGCAGTCTGCAGAAGATACGTATGGATCGGACAGTCAACAGTTCAAGAGTGCCTATCAAGAGGCCCTCGAGGGCATGTCGCAATTTGGTGGGTATGACGTGTCGCGTAATGCTGACGGCACCTACACACATCAAAAAGTAGGAAAAATTGATCCAGAAACACTCTTGGCGGTAGCGCCAGAAGGCGATGTTTATACCGATCCAGTCACTGGCAAATTAAAAATTGTGGTCCGTGGAACTGCGGATCGTGAAATGATCAAAGCCAAAGACATCTCGGCGTTATGGGCTATTGGCAACTCGGCCAATCCGCCGTCTGTTGGTGGAGCATCGCTGATTGGCCAAGGATCCGGGTCATCTGGAGGGACTGGCGGCATTACGTTGGTTGCCATTGACAATGGCATGGGCGACAAAAATGCCAAGATGTTTGATCTCGGCAACGGGTTTGCATTGATTGCGTACTCAGACGGCAAAACAAAACTGGTGGATCAATCAGGTGCTGTGTTCTTGTTGCCTGAAGGAGAGGCAGAAAAAGCCATAAAAGACCTGCCAGTGTCCACAGGAGAGAAGTTGCAACTGAATGGTGGAACTGTCGAGGCTACTCCAGGAGAGAAGGCGATCGGTAGATTCTATGACGTTTTAACCGATCCGAAGTTACAGCAGACGTTGTACCCAGAGAAGGTCACGCCACCGCCGGCTGTTCCGGAAGCTCCGGTGACACCTCCGGTTGTTCCAGAGGCGCCGGTGACACCTCCGACGGTTCCCGAGACACCAGTGACGCCTCCGGTCTCTCCGCCGGTGACACCGCCGGTCACGCCACCAGAGGTGACGCCGACTACTCCTACTACGCCAACGGTTCCGGAGACGCCAACAACCCCGACAACACCAACGACCGATCCGGCGTTGACGCAGTTGCGCAGCGATCTCACGCAACAGATTGCGGATGCGCGAGCGCAAGGCAAGAGCGAAGTCGAGGCTGTGCAGCAAGCGGTAAATACCGTCGCAGCAAACCTGGGCACTACCAAAGAAACGATTCTTGCGCAGTTGGGCACTACGGAAGCGCAGTTGCGAGCGGACGTTGCAAGTCAGGTTGGTGGAGTGGAATCCAGGCTCACCGCGGCTATTGATGCTGCTAAACAATCAGGTATGCAAGGTGATGCCGCGTTGCAAGCCGGCATCAATCAAGTAGCGTCAGAACTTGGTACAACCAAAGAACAGTTGCTGGCACAGGTTGGAAAGACCGAAGCGCAGTTGCGTGCAGATATGCAAGCGCAAATCGGTGGCGTTGAAACGCGATTGACTGAGGCTATTCAGCAAGCACGTCAATCAGGCTTGCAAGGCGATGCGGCTCTTCAGGCTGGCATTGATAAAGTTGCTTCGGATATTGGGGCCACTAAGGAACAGTTGCTTGCGCAAGTAGGTAAGACTGAAGCACAACTTAAAGCCGATATGCAGGCGCAGGTTGGAGGCGTGGAGTCACGTCTGACCGCAGCAATTGCAGAGGCCCGGCAATCCGGATTGCAAGGGGACGCAGCGCTTCAAGCCGGTATTGACAGGGTTGCTTCGGATCTCAACACAACGAAAGACATCGTTCTTGAGCAAGTTGGAAAGACCGAACAACAACTGCGGACAGATTTTGCATCGCAACTAGGCGGGGTGCAGCAGCAGATTGGACAGGTGCAGACCGATCTGACCAAAGCGATTGCAGATGCAAAAGCTGCCGGCGCGACCGACGTGCAAGCCGTTCGCGACGCTTTGGCCACCGTATCAACAAGCCTGGGAACGACGCAAGAGGCGTTGCTGCAACAACTAGGGAAGAGCGAAGCCGATCTGCGTGCTGAGTTCCGTGCGGGGCAACAAACAACGCAAGAACAAATTGCAGACCTGGGATCAACGTTCATGCAGCAATACGATGCATTGAACGCAGCACAGAAGGCCCAGTTTGACGCGTTGGTTGAGCAAGGCAGCAACCTGCGGTCTGCGATGAATCTTGTGCAGACACAGACGCAAGAGCAATTGCAGAACGTTGAAACCCGTCTGCGTGATGCCATGGCTGCTAATGAAGCCGCCGGAATGTCTCGGGATGCAGCGGCGACTAAAGCGATCCAAGACGTTGCCACAAGCGTTGGAACAACGAAGAGCGAGCTGCTAGCACAGGTTGGCAAGACAGAAGATGTATTGCGTAGTGAACTGGCAACAGGCCTTGCGCAAACGCAAGAGCAGATTCGTACCGAATTGCAATCACAATACGATCAATTGACTGCCTCGCAAAAGGCGCAGTTTGATGCAATGGTCGAGCAGGGTGCCAATCTGCGTACCGCGATGGATCTTGTCAGATCTGAGGCGCAAGCCGCGCAGGAACAGACGCGAGAGCAGATCGCCCAATTGGATGTCAGCACTCAAGCGAAGTTTGAGCAGATGTCGGAAGCGCAGCGGCAGCAGGCGCTGCAACTTGCGCAAACCTCTGGAGACCTGACCACAGCAATCAATAACGTTGCTGCTACGACCGCAACGCAGATCACGGGCGTAGAGACCCGATTGCGGGATGCTATAGCGGCAAATGAAGCCGCTGGTTTGTCGCGAGACGAAGCAATTACAAAGTCGATTACCGATGTTGCAGCAAACCTGGGAACCACAAAAGATGCGTTGCTGGCGCAACTGGGAACGTCTGAACAAGTTTTGCGGTCAGAATTGACCGCCGGCTTGCAAGCAACGCAGCAACAGTTAAGCCAACAACTTCAAACGCAATATGACCAGCTGACGGCCGCGCAGAAAGCGCAGTTCGATGCGTTGATCGAGCAGGGAGCGAATTTACGCACAGCGATGGATCTGGTGCGGTCTGAAGCTCAAGCGGCACAAGAACAAACGCAGCAGCAGATTGCGCAGCTGGACGCCAACACGCAATCGAAGTTCAATCAACTGTCGGATGCGCAGAAACAACAAGCGATTGATCTTGCCAGAACGTCTGGCGATCTGACGACGGCAATCAATAACGTTGCGGCTACGACGGCCACCCAGATTACAGGCGTGGAAACGCGACTGCGCGAAGCTATGGCCGCTAACGAGGCCGCAGGCTTGTCGCGAGACGAGGCGGCAAACAAAGCGATTCAAGATGTTGCGACAAGCGTTGGCACAAGCAAAGAGCAGTTGTTGTCGCAACTTGGAAAAACCGAACAGACCTTGCGCGGCGAGTTGGCGGCGGGGCTGGCAGGGGTGCAGACAGGCTTGGAAAGCCAGATTGCAGGCGTGCAGAAGAACTTGAACGACGCAATTGCTGCAAACGAAGCAGCAGGATTGTCGAGGGACGCCGCGATTACGAAGTCCATCACCGATGTTGCGACAAGCCTGGGTACAACAAAGGAGGCGTTGCTAGCGCAACTTGGTACGTCAGAGCAAACGCTCCGGTCAGAATTGGCTGCTGGGTTGCAGCAGACGCAACAGCAGTTGAGTCAACAGATGCAGGCGCAATACGACAGTTTGTCGGCTGCGCAAAAAGCCGAGGTGGATGCTCGTGTTCAACAAGGCCAGGATTTGACGGCCGCGATGCAGGCTGTTGGGCAGCAAATATCGCAACAACTATCGCAATCAGAAACGGCGCTCCGACAAGCGATTGGTCAACTGGGGACGAATGTTCAGGGTCAGTTTGATCAAATGAGCGCAGCACAAAAAGCGGAAGTTGCTGCACGCGTACAACAAGGGCAAGACTTGCAAGCGGCAATTCAGGGTGTTAGCGAGCAAACGCAACAACAGATTGCTCAGTCCGAGACCGCGTTGAGACAAGCGATTGGGCAGCTCGGTACAAACGTACAAGGGCAGTTTGATCAGATGTCGGCTGCGCAGAAAGCCGAAGTAGCCGCGAGGGTGCAACAGGGGCAAGATCTATCAGCAGCTATTCAGTCTGTTGGTGCGCAAGCAACGCAACAAATTGCACAAACTGAGACTGCGTTGCGTCAGGCTATTGGCCAACTAGGAACCGATGTTCAAGGCCAATTCAATGCCATGGACGCTGCGCAAAAAGCGGAAGTCGCTGCGCGTGTCCAGCAGGGGCAAGATCTTCAAGCCGCGATTGCAAACGTCGGAGCTCAGACCGAACAGAAGCTGGCGCAGACGCAGGCTGGGCTCGAGGCAGCGATCGGACGCCTGGGGTCGGACGTGCAGTCGCAGTTCTCGCAGATGGACGCAGCACAGAAGGCTGAAGTCGCTGCTCGCGTTCAGCAGGGACAAGATCTACAGACGGCCATCGCAAACGTAGGCACGGCCACGGCGCAACAAATTGCGCAGAGCGAGGCTGGTCTTCGCGAAGCAATCGGTCAGCTGGGAACCAACGTTCAGGGTCAATTCGATGCGATGACCGCGGCACAGAAGGCTGAGGTTGCCGCCAGGGTCCAGCAAGGTCAAGACCTTCAGACGGCGATTGCCAACGTAGGAACGCAAACGCAGCAACAGATCGCGGCGTCGGAAACTGCGATGCGCGAGGCCCTTGGTCAACTGGGTACGGATGTTCGCACGCAGTTTGATCAGATGTCCCAGGCGCAGAAGGCTGAAGTCACGGCCAGGATGCAGCAAGGGCAGGATCTTCAGACGGCAATCCAGAACGTTGGGCAACAGGCGGCACAACAGCTGACGGAAGCGCAGACGGCGTTGCGCGGGCAGATCACGACGCTTGGAGAGGATCTGCAACGTCAGTACAACACGATGAGCGATGCCCAGCGGGCAGAGGTTGCTGCGCGTGTTGAACAAGGGCAAAAGCTTGATACCGCTATTTCTGCCGTTGGGGCACAGATTGGTCAGGTTGAAGAGCGGCTGACCACTAACATTGAAGACATCCGCAAAAAGATTGAAGCGGAAAACGCCAGAAAAGCGGCAGCAGACAAAGCGGCTGCTGCAAAGACCCAACAAGAGCAACTATTACAAAAA
>SXGQ01031196.1_pt1 | contig 13143 bp, 10 predicted proteins | sample 3178371 | NCBI WGS metagenome assembly SXGQ01 (sample SAMN11356859, study PRJNA531348) | freshwater metagenome | isolation source: freshwater sample F1-20 | place: China: Fuxian Lake, Yuxi | collected 2017-12-25
CCCTCGCGCAGACCGACGACCACGGGAACGCCGCTCTCCTTCAGATTGAGCGCATGGGCGTGGCCCTGCGATCCGTAGCCGATGATCGCGACCTTGCGGCCCTTGATCACCGAGACATCGCAGTCCGCGTCGTAATACATCTTCGCTGCCATGATCAACTTGCCTTTCCTTTGACGGCCCGCAGGCGCGCCTCTTTGTCGAGTTTGGGTAGGGCCACACGGCCGGTTCGCTGGAGCTCCACGATGCCATAACCGCGGAGCAATTCCTCAAAGTCGTCCAACTTGTCGGGACTTCCTTCGAGAGAAACGGTGATGGCCTCGAACCCGACGGCAAGGATCTTGCCTTCGAAGATGTTGACCAGTTCGACCACTTGACCGCGTTCTTCGGCCGGGACGCGCACGGTGGCCATGAGGAGTTCCCGCTCGACCGAGCGCCGTGGATCGAGTTCGCTGATCTTCACGACGTCGACCAACTTGAACAACTGCTTCACGACCTGCTCGAGCGGAGCCGACTCCACATCGACCACGATCGTGATTCGCGACTGGTTGGGATCCTCCGTGGGGGCCACGGCGAGGCTGAAGATGTTGTAGCCACGACGGGCGAAGAGTCCGGCCACGCGGGCAAGAACACCCGGGCGGTTCTGGACGAGCACCGACAGGATGTGGTGCGCCGGTTGGGACGGTGTGGTGCTCATCGGAGGAACTCCCTCTTGGCCGAGTGATCGGGATGGAGAAGGACGTCGTCGTTGCTGAATCCGGCCGGAACCATCGGGAAGACCTTCTCGCTGGCATCGACACGGAACTCGACGACGACCGAACGGTCGTCGATGCTGTTGGCCTTTTCGATGGCCGGTTGCACTTCTTCGGGGCTCTCCACCCTGATGCCGACGCAACCCATCGATTCGGCCCACTTCACGAAGTCGGGCAGTTCGGGCGAGAGATACACCTCGCTGTAGCGCTCCTCGTAGAACATCTCCTGCCACTGGCGAACCATGCCGAGATACGAGTTGTTGAGCACCGCGACCTTCACGGGAATCCGCTCGACACTCGCAGTCACGAGCTCTTGCGCGGTCATCTGGAAGCAGCCGTCGCCGTCGACCGCCCACACCGTGCGATCGGGACGTCCGACCTTGGCGCCGATGGCCGCCGGCACCGAGAAGCCCATGGTTCCGAGTCCGCCGGAGTTGACCCACGTGTACGGCTCGTTGAACTTCCAGTACTGCGACGACCACATCTGGTGCTGGCCCACACCCGAGCACAGGATCGTGCCCTCGGGTGAGTTGTCGCGCAGTTGCTCGAGGCAGTACTGGGGCTTCAGCGCGTCACCGGGTTCGCTCGGCGAGTAGTGGAGCGGGAACTGTTCGCGCCATCCGCTGACGCGGCTCTTCCACGGCGCGATGTCGGCCTGCTTCTCACCGGCGGCGAGCATGTCCTTGATCGCCTTGATGATCTCCTCGATCACCAGACGACAGTCGCCGACGATCGGAACGTCGGGACGACGGACCTTGCCCTGCTCGGCCGGATCGATGTCGACGTGGATGACCTTGGCGTCGGGCGCGAAGGTGGCCACCTTGCCGGTGATGCGGTCGTCGAAGCGCGCACCGAGGTTGATGAGCAGATCGCTCTTCTGCATGGCGGTGATGGCGGTGGCGTTTCCGTGCATGCCCGGCATTCCGAGGCAGAGCGGATGGTCGTCGGGGAACGCACCGCGCGCCATGAGAGTGGTCACGACCGGCGTGTCGATGAGTTCGGCGAGTTCGCGCAGCGCCGCGGCGGCACGCGCTTTCAACACACCGCCACCGACGTAGAGAACCGGTTGACGCGCCTCCAGGATCAGACGCGCCGCCTCCTTGATCATGCGCGGATGACCCTTCTGCGTCGGGCGGTAGCCGGGCAGGCTGTCGAGCACTTCGTCATCCGATGGCCAGTGCCAGGTCATCGAGTTCTGCAGGACGTCCTTGGGAAGGTCGAGCAGAACCGGTCCCGGGCGACCGGTGGTGGCGATGTGGAACGCCTGACGGACCATGAGCGGAACGTCGTCGGCCATCATGATGAGTTCGTTGTGCTTGGTCACGCTGCGCGTGATGCCGACCGTGTCGCACTCCTGAAATGCATCGGTGCCGATCGCCGTGGTGGGAACCTGTCCGGTGATGCACACCATCGGGATCGAGTCCATGTAGGCATCGCACAACGGCGTGACCATGTTGGTGGCTGCCGGACCCGAGGTGACCATGGCGACGCCGGGGCGACCGGTCACGTGCGCGTAACCCTCGGCCATGTGACCGGCCCCGTGGTCGTGGCGCACGCGGATGTGGCGGATCGGGCTGTCGAGCAACGGGTCGTAGGCCGGCAGGATGCAGCCGCCGGGGAGACCGAAAATGGTGTCCACTCCCTCGAGCTCGAGGGCTCGGATGAGGGCTTGGGCTCCGGTGATCTTCTGAGACATGTCAGTTCCTGTGGGTAGTCGGGCCGGGGAAATGAAAGGGCCTCCCACTTGGGAGGCCGACAGACGCGTTCGTATGGGCGAGCGCGTCTACACGATTACTACTACGAGCGAGGTAGCGGTGAACGTGCTCATCGCTCACGATTCTGCCAGCCGATCGCCGGGTTTCACAACCCGGATGCACGATCCGGGAAGGCGCCCTGGAGTCGGGCCGCGGTCAGCGTGTTCTCGAGCAGACACGCGATGGTCATGGGGCCGGTCCCGCCGGGCATGGGCGTGATCGCTCCGGCCACGGCCTGCACGGCGTCGAAATCGACATCGCCCACGATGCCGGCATCGGTACGCGAGATACCCACGTCGATCACCGTCGCGCCCGCCTTCACGTGGGCCGCCGTGATCATGCGCGGCACGCCAGCCGCGCCGACCAAGATGTCGGCCCCACGACACAGGTCGGCCACGTCGCCACTACGACTGTGCGCAATGGTCACGGTGGCGTCGATCCCCTTGCGGGCCAGCAGCACCGAAAGCGGCAGGCCGACCAGCATCGACCGGCCGATCACCACGACTCGCTTTCCGGAGGTGGGCACGCCGTAGCGCTCGAGGAGGCGCAATACGCCGAGCGGAGTGCAGCCCACCAGACCCGGCAAGCCCCGCATGAGCCGACCCATGGATTCAGTCGTCAGACCGTCGACGTCTTTGTCGCCCGGAATCAACCGCAGAATCGCCTCTTCGTCGTAGCCGGTCGGGAGCGGACTCTGGACCAGAATGCCGTGCACGCTGGGGTCGGCGGCCAACCCGGCCACCACGTCGGCCACCCTCGACTGACCGGCCGATGCCGGGAGGATCTCGTTGCGGGAGACCATGCCGGCCTTGGCCGCCTGAATGTGCTTGTTGCGGACGTATCGCTGGCTCGGGCCGTCATCACCCACCAGAACCGTGGCCAAACACACCGGCGGCGACCCGGCGGCGGCGATTTCGGCCCCCAAACGGGCCACGATCTCGTCGCGGAGGCGGTTGCCGTCCATGAGGATGGCCCCGCCCGGGGTGCGTTCGGTCGCCTCGGTCACCGGGTTGATGCTACGAGCGATGCCCACCGCCTAGCCTGTCGTCGCTCATTCACACACGGAGCGGCCGCCCGACTCAGTCGGTCTGGCGCCCACGACAAGATCGGCGAACCCACATGTCCACGCCCCCGTCCCCCACCGTCGCCCCGGCCTCTGGCCGCTTGGGCGTCCTGACCGTCGGCCTCGGCGCCGTGGCCTCCACGCTCATCGCCGGTGTCGAACTCACCAAGCGTGGTCTCGGTAAGCCGATCGGTTCGCTGACCCAGATGGGCACCATCCGGCTCGGCAAGCGCACTGAGGATCGCACTCCCCTCATCAACGAGTTCGTCCCCCTCGCCGCCCTCGAAGACATCGTCTGGGGCGCCTGGGACGTCTACCCCGACGACGCCTACGTGTCGGCGAGTCGCGCCGGCGTACTCGAGAGCGGCAAGCACATCGAGGCGATCAGCGACGCGTTGCGCGAGGTCCGGCCCATGCAGGCCGCCTTCGAGCGCAAGTACGCCCGCAACCTCGACGGTGAGCACGTGAAGCCGATCTCGTCCAAGCGCGGCATGTTGAACGCGATCCGCGAAGACATCAACCGCTTCCGCGAGGAGAAGCAGTGCGACCGTCTCGTGATGATCTGGTGCGCGAGCACCGAGATCTTCATCGAACCGGGCCGCGCCCACATCGATCTCGAGTCGTTCGAGAAGGCCATCGATGCCGACGACGAAACCGTGTCGCCCTGCCAGCTCTATGCGTATGCCGCGTTGCTCGAGGGTGTGCCCTTCAACAACGGCGCCCCCAACCTCGCCGTCGATGCGCCGGCCCTGCGGATGTTCGCCACCGAGAAGAACATCCCGATCTCGGGCAAGGACTTCAAGACCGGTCAGACCCTCATGAAGACCGTGCTCGCACCGATGTTGAAGGCCCGCATGCTCGGTCTCTCGGGTTGGTACAGCACCAACATCCTCGGCAACCGCGACGGTGAAGTGCTCGATGCGCCCGAGAACTTCAAGACCAAGGAGGAATCGAAGCTCGGTGTGCTGGAAGACATCCTTCAGCCGGCGAAGTATCCCGACCTCTACGGCGACGTGTTCCACAAGGTGCAGATCAACTACTACCCGCCGCGCGGCGACAACAAAGAGGGTTGGGACAACATCGACATCACGGGTTGGCTCGGCTACCCGATGCAGATCAAGGTCAACTTCCTCTGCCGCGACTCGATCCTCGCCGCGCCGCTCGCCCTCGACCTCGTGCTCTTCAGCGACCTGGCCCAGCGCGCCGGCCTCGGCGGCATTCAGGAATGGCTGAGCTTCTACTACAAGAGCCCGCAGGTCGCCCCCGGCCTCTATCCGGAACACGACCTCTTCATCCAGCTCACCAAGTTGAAGAACACCTTGCGATGGATGATGGGCGAAGACCAGATCACGCACCTCGGTCGCGAGTACTACGAAGAGATCTGATCGGGCCGTGGCTCCACGGCTCTGGAATCCGAAGAGTTGGGTGAGCCTGTCCCCGAACGGGATCGGGCACACCAAACCGAACCATCTCGCCGAGATGGCCAAGGTTGCCGTCAACGTTCGCCGGTCACCGGGCAAGGCGTGGAAGATTCTCAACCAAGGCGTGTGTGACGGCTGCGCGCTCGGTGTGGCCGGCTTCCACGACTGGACCCTCGACGGAATCCATCTCTGCACGACGCGCCTCAAACTTCTCGAGGTCAACTGCGCCGAACCCTTCGACCACTCGGTGCTGCACGACGTGACGTGGTTGCGCAACCGTTCGGGTACCGAGTTGCGGGAGATGGGCCGACTCGCCTTTCCCATGCGACGTCGTCGCGGCGACCGTGGATTCCATCGCATCACGTGGGACGAAGCACTCGATGCGATCGCCGATCGGATTCGCGCCGCGGGCGGTGACCGCACCGCGATCTACCTCACGAGTCGTGGTCTCACCAACGAGTCGTATTACGTCGCCGGCAAGGCGGCGCGGGCGATGGGCGTGGCCAACATCGATTCGGCGGCGCGCACCTGCCACGCGCCGTCGACCATCGGACTCAAATCCACCATCGGCGTAGCCGCGAGTACGTGCAGCTTGCAGGACGTTCTCGAAACCGACCTCGTCGTGCTGTGGGGCGCCAACGTCGCCAATAACCAACCGGTCTTCACCAAGTATCTCTACGAAGCCAAGCGCAACGGCGCCCGCGTGGTGGTGATCAATCCCTACCTCGAACCCGGTCTGGAGCGGTATTGGGTTCCCTCCAAACCCGAGTCGTTCCTCTTCGGCACCAAGTTGTGCGATCTGCACGTCCCGGTGCGACCCGAGGGTGACGTCGCCTTGGCCAATCTGCTCCTGCTCGAACTCGTGGCGCGCGATGCCCTCGACACCGCGTTCATCGATCGCCACACCACTGGTTGGCCCGACGTGCTCGCGCACCTCTCGACACTCGATCGCCATCGTCTCCTCGTCGAAGCCGGAGTCACCGAAGAACAACTCTCGGCTCTGGCCGATCTCTACGCGCGCAGTCGAAGTGCGGTGCTCATCTGGAGCATGGGAATCACCCAGCACCGTCACGGCGTGGAGGGAGTGCAGGCCATCGTCAACGTCGCCCTCGCCCGGGGCAACGTCGGACGCAACGGTGCGGGACTCATGCCCATCCGGGGACACTCCGGAGTCCAAGGCGGCGCCGAGATGGGTGCCTATTCCACTGCGTTCCCCGGCGGGGTCACGGTGTCGGAGGAGTCGGCGGCCGAACTCGAACGACAGTGGGGTTTCCCGGTTCCCCATCAGGCCGGACTCACCGCGCCCGAGATGGTTCTGGCCGCCGAGCGCGACGACATCGACGTCTTGTACCTCGACGGTTCGAACTTCCTCGATGTCATGCCCGATCCATCGCGCGTGGCGGCCGCGCTCGAACGTGTGCCGCTTCGCGTGCATCAGGACATCGTTCTCACCTCGCAGATGCTTCTCGACGGCGACGACGTCATCTTGTTGCCGGCCGCCACGCGTTACGAACAAGAAGGCGGTGGCACGAGCACCACTACCGAGCGTCAGATCGCCTTCAGCCCGTTCATCGTCGACCCACCCGGTGAAGCCCGTTCGGAATGGCGCATCTTCGCCGACCTGGCCACTCGCGTGAACGGTGCGATCGCGAACCACTTCGATTGGGACGACAATCGATCGTTGCGAGCCGAGATCGCGCGGGTCGTACCCATGTACGCCGGTATCGAGAACTTGTCCGCCACCGGCGACACCGTGCAGTACGGCGGGCGTCACCTGTGCGCCGACGGCGACTTCCCGCTCCCCGATCGCCGGGCTCGTTTCACCGTGCTCGACGTGTCGCCGCCTGCGCTCGCCCCCCAGGAGTTCTTCCTGAGCACCCGCCGCGGCAAGCAGTTCAACTCGATGGTGTTCGCCAACACCGATCCGCTGACCGGGGCGGCCCGTGACGCCGTGTACATCGATGCGGGTGACGCCACCGGCCTCGGAATCGCCGAGGGTGACGTGATTCGACTCACGAGTCCGGTCGGTTCGATGACCGGCCGGGCCAAGTTGGTGCGCCTACCGTCGCGGTCGGTCCAGGTTCATTGGCCGGAGGGCAACGTGCTCATCGATGCCGGCCTCAACGACGACGCGAGTCGCATCCCCGACTACAACGCCATCGTCACCATCGAAAGGATTCGCTCATGAAGTCTTTGCGTATCGCCCTCTGGGCACTCGTGGCCGATGTCGCGACCGTGGTCGTGTTCGTCGCCATCGGACGGCGGAATCACGACGAGGGCACCGATGGGTCCGGCGTGTTCACCACGGCCGCGCCGTTCCTGATAGCGCTGGTGGTCGCGTGGGCGCTCGGTCGCATCTCGCGTCAACCGGTCAGTGCCGGAGCCGGGGTGAGCGTGTGGATCGGCACGGTCGTGATCGGCATGGTGTTGCGCAATCTGTTGTTCGACGACGGAACCGCGACGGCATTCGTGATCGTGGCGACGTTCTTCCTCGGCGCAGTTTTCAACGGATGGCGCGCCCTCGTCCGCCGGCGATTTTCTGGTTCGGAATCTTCACCCATACGGTGAAAGTTCATCACCAGAACATCGGTCAGAGGAGGTTGGTGATGGCGCCCTTTTCGGCGCCCTGGGCGAGTCGCGCGTACTTGCCCAACACACCACTCGTGTACCGCGGCGGATTCGGCTTCCAGCCGTTGCGACGCTGAGCCAACTCCGCTTCGTCCACCAGCAGATCGAGGGCCAGACTCGACACGTCGATCCGGATCCGATCACCGTCGCGCACGAATGCGATCGGCCCTCCGTCCACCGCCTCGGGTGCCACGTGACCGATGCAGAAACCCCACGTGCCGCCACTGAAACGTCCGTCGGTGATGAGCGCGCAGTCGGCACCACGGCCGGCACCCTTCAGTGCTCCGGTGATCGCGAGCATCTCGCGCATACCGGGCCCACCCTTGGGGCCCTCGTACCGGATCACGAGCACGGTGTTGGGCTGGATCTCGCCGGCCATGATCGCGGCCATCGCGCCGTCCTCGCCATCGAACACGCGGGCCGAGCCTTCGAACTTGCGCTGTTCGGGAGTGAGACCGGCCACCTTCACGACCGAACCCTTGGGCGCGAGCGTTCCGCTCAACACCACGATGCCGCCCTCTTGGCTGATCGGCGCATCGATCGGGTGCACCACCACGCCGTCGGGCGCGGGCGGATCGATGGCCGCGAGGTTCTCGGCCATCGTCTTGCCGGTGCACGTGAGAACGTCACCGTGCAGCAGGCCGGCATCGAGGAGATGCTTCAGAACCACCGGAACTCCGCCCACCCGGTGCAGGTCGGTCATGTGGAACTTGCCGCCCGGCTTCATGTCGGCGAAGTGCGGCACCCGGGCCGCGATGGTGTTGAACTCGTCCAGGGTCAGGTCGACCCCGGCCTCGTTGGCGATGGCGAGTAGATGCAGCACCGCGTTGGTGCTTCCACCCAGAGCGTTGGTGAGCGCGATGGCGTTCTCGAACGCCTTCTTGGTGAGGATGTCGCGCGGACGAATGCCGAGCCGAAGCATGTTCACCACGGCCTCACCGGCTCGTCGGGCATCGTCTTCACGACTGCGATCGACTGCCGGCGCCGATGCCGAACCGGGCAACGAGAGCCCGAGCGCCTCACCGATCGACGACATCGTGTTAGCCGTGAACATTCCACCGCACGCACCCTCACCCGGACACGCGGCTTTCTCGATGGCGGTCAATTCGTCCTCGGAGATCGTGCCCGCCGCACACGCGCCGATGGCCTCGAACACCGTCGTGATGTCGATGTTCTGACCGTTGTGCCGACCGGGAAGAGTGGAGCCGTTGTAGACGAACACCGCCGGCAGGTTCAGGCGGGCGATGGCCATCATCATGCCGGGCATGCTCTTGTCGCAGCCTCCGGTGGCCACGAGGCCGTCGAGCCGCTCGGCGTGCATCACCGCTTCGACCGAGTCACAGATGACCTCGCGACTCACGAGTGACGCGCGCATGCCTTCGTGGCCCATCGAGATGCCGTCGCTCACCGTGATCGTGCCGAACTCGAGCGCCACTCCGCCAGCCGCGCGCACCCCTTGCTTGGCCGCCTCGGTGAGACGGCGGAGCGACATGTTGCACGGTGTGATCTCGTTCCACGACGACGCCACGCCGACCTGCGGCTTCGACCAGTCGTCGTCGGTGAGTCCGACGGCACGCAACATGGCGCGGGCCGCCGCCTTCTGAATGCCGTCGGTGACGTCGCGACTCCGCGGTTTGACGTCGACCGGGGTTTCAGAGGAGCCATGCATACCCGCAGGGTAATCGGGACCCGGCTCGTCGGATACTGGATTTGTCAGGTGCACCTAACATGATGTTAGGATTGCCTAACATTCCAAATCGTCCGGTTCACCCCACTTCTCAAAGGATCATCATGACTCGACAGCGCGGCCTCCTGTTCACCATTACCGTTCTCGGGATGACGCTCGTCGCGTGTAGCGGAGAGAACTCGTCGTCCGAAACGCCATCCGACATGACGACGGAAGGGACGGAAGCAACGACTCCCACCGGGGCCGCCGCCGACCCGTGCGAGGGAGCGTCGGGATCGATCACCGTGTACTCGGGCCGTAGCGAGACCCTGGTCGCCGATCTGTATTCGCAGTTCACCTCTGACACCGGAGTGAAAATCGAGGCCCGGTTCGGTGACAGTGGCGAACTAGCCGGCCAAATTCTCACCGAAGGATCGGCCACACCTGCCGACGTGTTCTTCTCACAGGACGCCGGCGCACTCGGTGCAGTGTCGCAAGCCGGTCTGTTCACCGGGTTGTCAGCGTCGACACTCGAACGCGTGGGTGCCGACTTCCGTTCGGCCGACGACGACTGGATCGGGGCGAGTGGACGCGTGCGGGTGATCGTGTTCAACCCCGAACTCGCGCCGAGCCCACCCACGAAAATCGACGAGCTCCTCGACCCGATGTGGAAGGGTCGCATCGGGTTCGCACCTACCAATGCCTCGTGGCAGTCGTTCGTCACGGCCCTACGAGTGATCCGCGGCGAGGAAGCGGCCAGAGACTGGCTGGTCGCCTTCGCCGCGAATGAACCAGTCGCCTACGAGAAGAACGCTGCGGTTCGTGACGCAGTGAATACCGGCGAGGTCGCCCTCGGTCTGGTGAACCACTACTACCTGTTCGAGAAGATCAACGCCGAGGGCGCCGATGCCGTGGTCGCCCGCAACCAGTACCTTCCCGGGGACGTCGGGGGCCTGGTGAACGTCGCGGGCGCGGGTGTGCTCGCCACCACCGACAACGATTCGGCATCACAGTGCTTCGTGTCGTACCTCGTCTCCGACTCCGGTCAGCAGTACTTCGTCGCCAAGACGTTCGAGTACCCGTTGGTCGCTGGCATTCCGCAGGCCGAGGGACTCCCCTCCTTCGTCGATCTCGACCCGCCCGCGATCGACTTGTCTCAACTGTCCTCTATCGCGACCACCCAGGGGCTCCTCGCCGAGGTGGGCCTCCTCACGCTCTGACGGCACACTGAACCTGTGACGACGCACTTCGTTTCGTATCGGCGCTCATCGCTCCCGGCCGCACTCGTCGTACCCGCGGTGCTCGCCGCGGTCGCGTCACTGGCCCCCCTCGCCTACCTGGTCGACGTCGCGTTCGAGCGAGGTGCTTCGTTCGTCTGGGACGAGTTCTGGCAACGACGCACACTCGACCTGGTGGTGCGCAGCGGACTCCTGGCGATCGCGGTCACCTCGGCGAGCGTGCTCGTCTCGGTGCCGCTGGCTTGGGCCGTGATGCGCAGCGATCTCGCCGGTCGACGCGTGTGGCGGGTGGTCCTCGCCCTGCCACTCGCTGTGCCGAGTTATCTGGCCGCCTTTGCCTGGATCAGTTGGAAGTCCTCAGTCGCCGGGTTCGGAGGCGCGTTCCTGGTGCTCACTGCGGTGTCCTATCCGTACGTCTACCTGCCCCTCACCGCCGCGTTCGCCCGACTCGATCCGGCCCTCGAAGAAATCGCGACCATTCACGGGCGCGGTTCGATCGTCGAACTGATGTCCATGTCGGCCCGGCAGTGCCGGGGAACCATCGCATCGGGTGCGCTGCTCGTCGCTCTCTACGTCCTCAGTGACTTCGGCGCCGTGGCCACCTTGCGTTACGACGCCTTCACGTGGGTGATCTACGGCGCCTACCGCGCCGGGTTCAACCCCACGCGCGCCGCGGTCCTGGCCCTCGTGCTCGTTCTGATCGCCCTCGTCCTCGTGGTTGCCGAAGCGATCGCCCGTGGTCGCGCCGTGAACACCATGACCGCGCGCGCGGTCGCCCGCCTGCGCCCGATCCGCTTGCGACGCCACGCCGTGTGGCTGCAACTCGCCATGGTGTCGGTCGCCGCGATTTCACTCGCCTTCCCTGTCTGGCGCATCCTCGTGTGGATCGACCGGTACGGCGTCGAGGACGGCTTTGGGTCGGTGATGTCGGCACTCTGGGGATCGGTCCGCTACTCCGTCGTCGCCGCGATCGTCACCGTCCTCGTGGCCCTCCCCATCGCTTTGCTCGTCGCGCGCTACCGCACTCCCACTTCGCTGATCCTCGATCGCTCCACCTACGTGACGCACGCCCTGCCGGGCATCGTCGTGGCCATTTCGATGGTCTTCATCGGAGTTCGCGTCCTTCGGCCGGTGTATCTCGAGGCACCGCTTCTCGTGCTCGCGTACGTCGCGCTGTTCCTCCCCTTGGCCGTCGGGGGGATCCGGTCGAGTGCTGAACAGATCCCCCTCGGACTCGATGACGTGGCGCGCTCGCTCGGTTCGTCGCCGATGGCCGTCGTGCGGCGTGTGAACCTGCCCCTCATCGCGCCAGGCATGGCCGCAGCCGCAGCACTCGTCACTCTGGCGGCCATGAAAGAGCTCCCGGTCACCATGCTCCTGCGTCCGACCGGAACCGAGACGCTTGCCACACGACTCTGGACGTACACGACGGTGTCCGACTACGCCGGAGCCGGCCCGTACGCTCTGGCGATCATCGTGTTCGTCGCCATCCCGACCGCCATCGCCACCGGACGGCGCTGACTCGCTGAATCGATCACTCCATTCATGATGAACCACCCCGCCCTCTCCGTCATCGACGTGTCAAAACGTTTCGGGCGCGTCGACGTCCTACGCGGCATTTCCTTCGAGGCGCCGACCGGATGCGTGACCGCGGTACTCGGACCGTCGGGACAGGGCAAAACCACGCTCCTGCGACTCATCGCCGGTTTCGAACGGGTCGACCGTGGAGCGATCGAGATCGACGGACACCTGGTCGGCTCACCTTCGGTGCACGTACGACCCGACCGGCGGGGCGTCGGAATCGTCCCCCAAGAGGGCGCCTTGTTTCCGCATCTCGACGTAGCTGGCAACATCGGGTTCGGACTGCGACGAGGCAGTCGAGATCGCGTCGACGACATGTTGCACCTCGTCGGCCTCGATGCCATGTCCGACCGCCGACCGTCGGAGATCTCGGGTGGACAACAGCAGCGGGTGGCTCTCGCCCGAGCCCTCGCGCCGTCACCCCACCTCGTCCTGCTCGACGAACCGTTCTCGGCTCTCGACACCGGGCTCCGAGCGGGCATTCGCGACGAAGTCATCGGCATCCTCCGCCGCACCGACACGACCACACTTCTCGTCACTCACGATCAAGAGGAGGCCATGTCAATCGCCGATCACGTGGTCGTACTTCTCGATGGCGTCGTCGCCCAACAAGGGTCCCCGACCGAGATCTACGAACGTCCGGCCTCGGTCGAGGTCGCCCGGTTCATCGGCGACGCCAACCTCCTCGATGCCCGGGTCGTCGGTGGTCGGATCGTCCACGCCCTCGGAGAGCAACCGTGTGACCGAGCCGAAGGGCCAGCGACAGTCCTCGTGCGACCGGAGCAATTGGTCCTCTTCGCCGGTGGTCGACCGGGTGTCGTCGAGAAGAGGGCGTACTACGGACATGACGGCACACTCGGCGTCCGCCTCGACAACGGAGAACTGGTGTCGATCCGGGTCCCGACCGCCGATCTAGCTCCGATCGGGACCGACGTCTCGGTCGCCCTCAACGGCCGAGCCACGATCTTCGCCGACTGAACCGCTACTTCTTGCGCCCGAAGCCGAACAGGTGCTGACCGACCTTGCGCATCTGGATCTCTTCG
>SXGQ01111720.1_pt1 | contig 13142 bp, 9 predicted proteins | sample 3178371 | NCBI WGS metagenome assembly SXGQ01 (sample SAMN11356859, study PRJNA531348) | freshwater metagenome | isolation source: freshwater sample F1-20 | place: China: Fuxian Lake, Yuxi | collected 2017-12-25
GAAGACGATGTCGAGCAGGAGGATCTGGGTCACCACGGCGGCAAACGTGGGGGCCATGCGATCGGTCTTGGCACCATCCACCCCCTCGAGCTTCTCGTGAATCTCGTAGGTGCTCTTCCCGATCAGGAACAGCCCCCCCAACAACAGGATCAGGTCCTTCCCGGAGATCGACACCGGAACACCGAAGGCCGTGGATTGCCAGAACGGCGTGTCGAGACGCATCACCCACGACAGGGACAGCAGCAGAAGAATCCGAGTGATCAAGGCCAACCCCAGCCCCATGCGACGCGCCCTCGATTGCTGGTCCGAGGGAAGCTTACCGCTCAGGATCGAGATGAAGATCAGGTTGTCGATGCCGAGGACCACCTCGAGCAGGGTCAAGGTCAGCAGACTGATCCACAGATTGGGGTCGGAGACAGGGGACATTGGAAGGGGACTGTTGAAACAAAAAAGGCGCCCCTCGCGGGGCGCCTCGTGAGGGAAAGGATTTGCTTACTTCGTGGAGTCGGCGTCCCAAGGGAAGATGAACTCCTGGGTGGAGTCGGTGGCGACACCGGCGTCCCGCAGCTGCTCCCGGGCGCGGCCCGAGGTGACCTGCTGGACCGAACCGTCACCGAGGACGAGGTTGCCCGCGTTCTGGTGCACGTCGCCGCTGTAGCCGGCGGTGGTGTTGACCGTGCGGACCGGAGTACCAGCCGGGGCGGCGATCACGACCCGGACGCCCTTGGTGGTGTTGCCACGACCGCCGTCAAACTGAGCGGGGTTCGAGCCAACGCCGTTGGTGAGGTTGCGGTCACCACCGAGAATCGACTGGGGCTGCTCCTCATTGGCGGTCGTTCCGACGAAGTAGCTCACGCTCTTGTTCGGGTCGGTCACGGTGTTGCCGTTCGAACGGAGCATCGCCGGCCAGCTGGCGGCAGGACGCTTCTTGGAGTCGGATGGGCAGAGGATGATCTTGGGGGTACTCAGCTCATTGGACATCACGGCATAGATGGCCCAGACCGGATTCGCGGTCAGGTTGACAGCACCGGCAGGTCCACCAGGGAAGTTCGTTCCACCGGTGGCGGCCACGTAGTCCGCAGCACCACCCTCGGCAACCGCCACGTCCCACGGGAAGCGCCCGCTGTTGTCGGTGGCGAAGATACGGCAGGCCAGGCCCACATTCTTGAGGTTGTTGACGCAGGCGATGCGGTTGGCCTTCGCCTTGGCCTTGGCCAGGGCGGGGAGGAGCATGCCGGCGAGGATCGCGATGATCGCGATCACAACGAGGAGCTCGATCAGCGTGAATGCGCTGAACTTGTGCTGTCGGAGACGATTCATAGATTTGGTTGTGAGTAGTGAAGTGAAGTGAGGTGGACACTAGGTTTCGTCGCATTTCAGTGTCAACGCCTTTTCCCCTCCGGAGCAGCACCGATGCCAGACGTCAGGAAGGTTTCGGCCCGTGCAAATCCCGGGGGATCCCGGGGAAAAAGCCCGGCTGTAATGGCCCACTACCACGATCTGGCGTGAGGTTCGCGCGAAAGTGTGTGAACTCCATCCGGTCCTCTCCATTTCGTGTCTCGTGTAACGGCTCCCTCTGAACCCAACTGCCGCCACGACTCCCAATAGGGGCATGAAACGTCGGGTGCTCATTCCGCCGCACCCGATTCACGGAAACGGGTTGCCTGATCTTGGATTGCCCTCACTCGATCCGATCCCAGACGCCCCAGATTCCGCACCTGCATGCCCATCCGGGGGTTGGCGGCCAGCAGAGCCTCATGCCGGATCAAAAAATCCCAGTAGAGGGTCGTGAAAGGACAGGCCCCAGGCCCTATCGACTCCGCTGGATTGTAGCGGCATCCGCGGCAGTAGTTGGACATCCGATCGATATATTTCCCAGAGGCGATGTACGGCTTGGACGCCATCACTCCTCCGTCCGCGTATTGCGACATGCCCAGGGTGTTGGGCAACTCCACCCATTCAACGGCGTCGACATACACCGCGAGATACCAGGCATGGATCTCCCGGGGCCGGACCCCGAAGAGCAGGGAAAACAGCCCGGTCACCATGAGCCTCTGAATGTGGTGGGCATACCCAAGATCGAGCGTTTGCCGAAGGGTGTCGGCAAGGCAGTTCATGTCGGTCTTCCCCGTCCAGAACCACGCCGGCAACGGCTGGTCCGCCCCCAAGGCGTTCCGTTCCAGATAGCCCGGCATCGAGGTCCAATAGATCCCCCGGACGTATTCCCGCCACCCGATCACCTGACGAATGAACCCCTCCGCCGAGGCGAGGGACACCGTCCCGGCTTTCCACGCCGTTTCCACGGCCTCCACCACCTCCCGGGGGTGGAGGAGCTTGAGATTGAGCGCAACACTGAGCCGGGAGTGGTACAGCCACGGCTCTCCGGTCCACATGGCATCCTGCCAGCGGCCGAACTGGGGCAACCGATGGGTTATGAACTCCTCCAGGGCCTCCAAGGCCTGGGGCCGCGTGACCGGCCAGTCGAACCGGTCCAGAGATCCGGGGTGGCCCTCGAATCGGTGTCGAACCATCCCGATGACCCCTGCGGTGATCGTGTCGGGCGGGAACGCTCGCGGTGGGGGCACGGAGACGGGTCCATCCTTGCCGAAGGCCTCCCGGTTCTCCGCATCGAAGTTCCACGCCCCGCCAGCCGGCTGGTCCCCCTCCATGAGAATGCCCAGCCGACGGCGCTGCTCCCGATAGAAAAACTCCATCCGGAGCTGACGCCGACCCGAGGCGTGACGTCGGAACTCCTCCAAGGAGCAGAGGAAATGGGTATCCGGGCGGACCTCCAGCGGGAGCCCCGCCTGGGTGGCGACACCTCGGATCTCCTCCCCCACCGACCACTCGCCGGGTTCCACCGTCACCAACCTCTCGGGACGGACCACTCCGACAGCCCATGCCAGCTGTTCGGCGAAGGTCTCCCCGGCATCCATCTCGTCAGGAGCTGGCTCCTTGCCCCACCCCGTCCATTCCGCTCCTTCTGAGAGAAGTTCCCGGTACAGCACGGTCCAACCCAGTTGCCGCAACCGGTCCCGGAAGTGCCGCATTGCGGCAAGGAAAACCGCGGTTCTTGGCTTGGAACTCCAGGCCTTGGTGGACTCGTGGGAGACCTCCGCCATCCAGATCCAGTCCCTCTTCGGATCCATGTCCCGAAAGACGGCCGACGCCTCGTCAAGCTGGTCGCCAAGGATGACGATGAGGTTGCGACAGGTTTTGGGCGGCATGGTGGGACTGGATAAACGAACCCGCGACCGTACGGCGCGCCCCCGGTCCGGCAACTGCGCTTCGACTCCATCCCGACATCACCGCTGATTTCGGACCGAGTCCACCCTCGCACAACGACGGCATTCCCGACACTGTCTCTCTATGAACTCAAAGAGGCATTCCTCTTACCGCCTGGCGTTCACCCTGATCGAACTCCTGGTCGTCATCGCGATCATCGCCGTCCTTGCCGGCATGCTCCTGCCGTCCCTCGCCAAGGCCAAGGCAAAGGCCCACCAGGCACGATGCCTCTCGAACCTGCGTCAGCTGGGCATCACCTTCAGCCTGTACACCAGCGACAACCGGGACGCCTTCCCCTACTCGGGACGCGACTGGCCCCAGATGGGATTGGTCGACCTGCTCAAACTCATCAACCCCTACATCAGCACCAACTCACGGGCCTTCTTCGTCTGCCCCGCCGAGAAGGGACGTGGCTTCAATGTCGAGTGGGCCCAGGCCACCAAGGCCATCACCACGAACGAGCTGCTGTTCCCGTCGTCCTACTACTACTACTTCCAATTCTACCACACCGACGATGGCTCGGTGATGCGCCTCCGAAAGGTCCCGGAGGTGATCCATCCGACCAAGAAGGCCATCTCGCCCTGTTTCGCGAGCACTAAGGGCAAGTGGAATGACATCCGGAAAGGCACCACCAGTTCCGGACACGGCACCAAAGGCATGTCCCTCCTGTTCGTCGAGGGACATGCAGAGTTCGCCCTCTACGATCGACTGAACGCCCCGTTCAAGGACGGCAACACCCCGATCTACAACCTCGACTGGACCGTAAATGGGCTACGGGGGGAGGATCTGAAGTAACCTCATCAGCGAAACCCGTGGATCCCGATCCCAACCACTTCCGTCTGAATCCCGCCATGGTCGCGTGGGTTGACGCCCTCCGACGTTCCCGCGTGGTTGCCGTGGCCACTGTGGACCACCCTGACGCCGCCGAACGCCTCGCCGAGACGCTGCTGCAGGGAGGGGTTGATCTTCTTGAGCTGACGCTTCGGACGCCGGCAGGCCTGGAGGGCATCCGACGCATCCGCACGACGTTTCCAGACCTATGCGTCGGTGCCGGCACCGTGCTGACACCGCGACAGGTGCAGCAAGCCCAGGACGTCGGAGCCCGGTTCGCAGTCGCGCCAGGACTGAACCCGAGGGTGATCGATGCCGCCCGGGCGTTCGGCCTGCCCTTCGCCCCGGGGGTGTACACGCCGAGCGACATCGAGCTCGGGGTGGAACTGGGATGTCCCGTCCTCAAGTTCTTCCCTGCGGCCACCCAGGGAACCCCGGTCCAGTTCCGCACCACCGTGGCGCCCTACCTCCACCTGGGGGTTCAATTCATCCCGCTGGGAGGCCTGACCGCGGAGAACGCCCCGGCATTCCTCCAGGAACGCGGCATAATCGCCCTCGGTGGATCCTGGATCGCCTCCACCGAACGGATCCGAAACGGGGACTGGGCCGCCATCCGCGAAGCCGCTCGGACCGTCCGGACCCAGGTCACCCAGCAACAGGCCCCCCTCTCTTCATGAAACCCATTGTCGCCTTCGGAGAGATCCTCGGGCGGATTTCCATGCCCGGATTCCGCCGCTTCGCCCAGTCCATGCCGGGCTCGGTCGAGGTGGAATTCGCCGGGGCCGAGGCCAACGTTCTAAGCTCGCTCGCACGGCTCGGCACATCGACCTCCTATGTCACCGCACTCCCCGCGAACGAGATCGGGGACGCCTGTCTGGCCAGTCTGCGGGGCCGTGGCATCGGACTTGACCGCGTGGTCCGGCGATCGGACAGCAGACTGGGGCTGTATTTTGTCGAGAAGGGGGCCAACCAGCGGGGCGGATTGGTGGTCTACGACCGGGAAGGCAGTGCCCTCGCAACGACTCCATCGGCCACCTATCGATGGGAGGTAGTTCTCTCGGACGCCGGCTGGCTCCACCTCACCGGGATCACCCCGGCCCTGTCCGCCCTCGCGGCGGAGGCCAATCTCGAGGCTGCCCGGACTGCGATGCAGCTGGGGATTCCCGTCTCCTGCGACCTCAACTTTCGATCCAAGCTGTGGCGCTGGGATTCCAGCCTGTCGCCGCAGGATCTCGCCACCCAGGAGATGAACCGGGTCCTGCCCCATGTCACCCATCTGATCGCCGGCCGGGAGGACGCTGCCTCCATGCTGGACATACGTCCCCGAGGCATCTCCCCGTCTAGGGATACCCCGGATCGGGAGGCGACACTGGACGTCATGACTCAACTGGCCGCGCGGTTCCCGAGGCTGCAGGTCATCGCCATGACCCAGCGCCAGGGTGTCTCGGCGCACCATCATCTCTGGGGCGGATGCCTCTACACGGTCGCGACCCGCGAGGATCACTGGGCCCCGACGGATGCGGAGGGGCGGCATACACCCTATGAGATCACCCAGATCGTGGACCGAATCGGAGGCGGCGACGCCTTCTCAGCCGGGTTGATCTTCGCCTGGAACACTCCGGACCTCTCAAACCCGGAACAGGCGGTCCGCTTTGCCACCGCGGCCTCATGCCTCGCGCACTCCATCGAGGGCGATGCGAATGAGGTCACCCGCGAGGAAATCGAGGCCTTGATGGCCGGCTCCACCGGTGGACGGGTCCGACGCTGAGTCCGTGCTCGTAGAAGGACCGGTGAATAGGAACCTCAGGGACCGGAGTCCCTCTGCGGTCGCCAACGCCAACTGCTTGTAGGAAAACTTCGCCTTCACCCGAACGGGAAAAGGCGCTAAACTCGTTCACTCCCGAGACCCGTCGACATCCCGCAGACCAAAACGTCCAGTCCAACCGAATCATGGCCACCACCACACTGACTGCCGTCAACCCCGCCAACCGAAGCCTGGGACGCGATCTGATCGCTGGCGTCGTCGTGTTTCTTGTCGCCCTGCCCTTGTGTCTGGGCATCGCCCATGCCTCCAGGGCGGAGATGATCTCCGGGCTCATCTCGGGAATCATCGGCGGCATCCTCGTGGGAACCCTCAGCGGGTCGAACGTCAGCGTCGCGGGGCCGGCCGCAGGCCTCGCCGCGATTGTGATGACACAGATCAACACGTTGAACTCACTGCCTGCATTCTTCCTCGCGGTGACGCTCGCGGGCGGACTACAGATCGTTTTCGGCCTCCTGAAGGGCGGCGTCCTCGCCAATTTTTTCCCGACCAATGTCATCAAGGGTCTGCTCGCAGCGATCGGTGTGCTTCTGATCCTCAAACAGGTGCCTCACCTCGTCGGCTATGACGCGGACTACGAGGGGGACATGAGCTTCGAACAGGAGGACGGCAAGAACACCTTCACGGCCATCTCCTCTGCGCTGAAGGCCTTCCTGCCGGGCGCGGTCCTGGTAGGTTTCGTGTCACTGCTGATCCTGATCGCCTGGGATGCCACCGGCCTCAAGAAGAGCTTGTTCCCGGGCCCGCTCGCTGCGGTCCTCACCGGCACCCTTCTCAGCGAGGCCCTGCACCGGACGGGCGCCGCCTGGGCCATCGAAGCCTCCCATCTCGTCTCCGTGCCGGTCGTGGGACAGGGCGGCATGGGGTGGGGAGACCTTCTGAAGTTCCCGGACTTCAGCCTCATCTCGAAACCCGCGGTCTGGATTGCCGGGGCCACGCTGGCGATCGTCGCCTCACTCGAAACTCTCCTCAACCTGGAGGCGACCGACAAACTGGATCCGGAACGGCGGGTGTCGCCCCCCAACCGGGAGCTCTTTGCCCAGGGTCTTGGCAACATGGCAGCCGGTCTCGTCGGTGGACTGCCCATGACCTCGGTGATCGTCCGGAGCTCGGTCAATGTGAACGCCGGCGGCCGAACACGGGTCTCTGCCGTCTTCCACGGAATCCTGCTCCTTGGGAGCGTGATCCTGCTCCCCGGAGTCCTGAACCGGATTCCCTTGTCCTGCCTTGCGGCGGTTCTGGTCGTGACCGGCTGGAAGCTCGCCAACCCGAAGCTCTTCCGATCCATGTGGCAGGACGGCATCCAGCAGTTCCTGCCGTTCTTCATCACGGTCCTGGCCATCGTGCTGACCGACCTCCTCACCGGCACCCTGATCGGTCTCGCCGTCAGTATCGCGTTCATCCTCAAGAGCAACCTGCTCCGGGGCTTCCGGCTCCTGGAGGAGACCCACGTCGGTGGGATGATCCACCGGATCGAGTTCTCCAACCAGGCTACGTTCCTCAACCGGGCCCAGCTCGCAGAGACCTTCGCCCGATTCAAGAACGGCGACCAGGTCCTCATCGACGCCCGACTCGCCGACTATGTGGACAGCGACATCATCTCGATGATCCGAGAATTCACGCAGGAAATTGCCCCTGCCCGGGGCCTCAAGGTCAGCCTGATCGGGTTCAAGGAGCGGTACCCGCTGGAGGACATGATCCAGTACGTCGACGTCAGCACGCGGGAGGTGCAGTCCAATCTCACCCCGGAACGGATCTTGACCCTCCTCAAGCAAGGCAATGAGCGATTTGTGAACGGCCGTAGGCTCCACCGGGATCTCATACGGCAGGTCGATGCCACCGCCTCCGGCCAACATCCGATGGCTGCCATCCTGAGCTGCATCGATTCCCGAGCCCCGGCCGAGCTCCTTTTCGATCTCGGGATCGGGGACATCTTCAGCGTCCGCGTCGCAGGCAACGTCGCCCGAGGCAAGGCCATGGGCAGCCTCGAGTTCGCCTGCCGGGTTGCGGGATCCAAGCTGATCGTCGTCCTGGGCCACACCCGCTGCGGGGCCGTGAAGGCCACCTGCGATTTCATCGACAAGGGTCTCGATCCTGTGGCCGCCACGGGACTCACCAATCTGCCCTCGATCACGGAACCGATCTCCGAGGCAGTCCTCGCTGAGACGACGACGAAGGACAACCGGTCCGCAGCCAACCTCGAGTTCGTCGACCGCGTCACCGCCATCCATGTGCGGAACACGATCCGGTGGATCCAGAACCACAGCCCCGCCCTCGCCGCCATGTCGCTGAGCGGCGAGATCGCCATCGTGGGGGCGATGTACGACGTCAGCACCGGACGGGTCCAGTTCCTAGACGGCGTTGGGTTTGCCGCGAAAGGCAAGTCGTAGGCGCGCCATGGCCCCTCCCGACTTCCGGAAGCGGCTTCCAGGAGGACCTGTCACTCTATGCAGAATCTGCCTGTGGATTGGGCGGCGGACGCAACAGCAGCCAGAGATTGGCCATGAGGATGAGCAGTCCCCCACCCAGCAGATGGGGCGTGAGACTCTCATTGAGGTATCGGATGCCCGTCAGGCCTGAGAGCCAACCCGGCACAAACAGGGTGACGATCGCAGTGAACACCGGCTCGCTGCAGTAGAGCAGACCCGCCTGGGTGGCGCTCACCCGCGGCTGCCAGTGGTTGGCCAACGGGAATGTGACGAGGGTGCAGACCCCGATGAGCAGCGCGAGAAGCCCCATCGCGGACGGGGAGGCATAGGCCCGGGTCAGCACCCCGGTCTGGGATCCGGCAGCCCAGGCGAGGGGCCAGGTCGACAACGCCATGCAGCCAAACATCACGACGGTCGCATGGCGGGAGTTGTTGCCCCGGAAACACGGTCGCTCCAGCCACAGGATCTGGGCTGTGAACAGCACGCTGCCCGCCAGCGTCTCCCACTCGCCGCGACCGAAACTGAAGTCCTCCGTACCCAACCGTGCCAGGAGCGCAGCGCCCCCCACCGCACAGACCGACGCCCCCAGCACCGACACCGTCGGCCAGCGCAGGCGGGTGACGCAAAACCACAAAGGGATCAGTACGCAATAGCCCTGGGTCAGGAACGACGAGGTCGAGGCCAGCGTGTAGGCCATGCCATCCATCTGGAGCACCAGCCCCATCCCCCCAAACAGCCCGATGCCAGCCCCCTGCCAGACCTCCGATCGGGTCAACCCCCGGAGCGTGCGGGCACAGAACAGTCCGAAGAAGACGGCCGCGACGCTGAATCTCAGTGACGTGCAGAGCGCCGCGAAGAACACGCTCGACTCCCCGGGGACGTTTGATCGGCCCACCTGCTCAAGCGCCTTCATGAACGGAAAGCTGAAGGACCAGCAGGCACAGGTAAACACCAGCATCAGACTGGCTCGGGTGGCAGGACTCATTTGGACCAGGTGAAGCCTAATCAGGCTGAGGTCATCTCGTGATCGAAATCTCTCACAAAGTCCTGAGACGCGTGGAAAACCCATGCGGCTAACGCCCCCTCATCCACGTCTTCCGGTTTTGTCCGTGACCTGAAGACGGTTCCCGGATCCCCTGAGAAAACGTCTCCGTCCCATGTCCCGCCCCCTTTCCGTCGTCACGTCCCTCGCCCTCGCCGCCGGCTTCCTGGGTGGATGGTTCTCTGCCCGGACCCGCGGGCCTGCCCCCAGGGGCGAGATTCCCGCCGCTGGGGTGGCAACACCCCTCTCCGTCTCGAATGCGGCCGCCCGAAGTCCGGGTTCGCCGAACCCGGCTCCGCTGGACCTCGCCGACCAGCTCCGGGCCGTCCTCAAGCTGCCCACGAACCGTCGGTGGAGCCCCCTGGCTCGGATCACCCTGTCGCTGGACACCCGCACCACCCCGGCACACCTCGACACCGCCCGACAGATCCTGCCCCGGGATCTCTACTACGGGTTCCGATGGATGCTGATCGAACGATGGGTGGAGTCCGATCCGCTCGCCGTGATGACCTGGGCCCAGGCCCTCACCCTCGCGGACGAACGGGAACCGGCCATCCAGGCCGCCCTTCAGGAATGGGCCCGACGCGACCCGGATGCCGCCCTCGAGTGGGTCGGCAGGTCGACCTCCGCCGTGAAGCGGGAACAGTGGATGGGCCAGGTCATCCTGGGCATCGCCGAGACCCATTCCGATCGCGCCCTGGAGCTGATGGAGAAGCTACCGAAGGGGCAACAGGGGATGGTCCGCAACGGGATCATCGAATCGATGGCGGAGCGGGATCCCAAGGCCGCCGCGGAGATGGCCCTCAAGTTCGACAAGTCCCGGCGCTGGGGCGGATGGGACTCGGCCCTAGGGCCTGCCCTAGCGAAGTGGATGGATCAGGATGCCGACGGCGCCCTCGCTTGGTTGAAGTCCCAGCCGGAGTCTCTGCTGCGGAAGAAATCCGTCACCGACACCATGAATCGGCTTTCCTGGCAGAACCCCAAGGCCGCAGCCCAGCTGTTGGAACAGCTGCCGGGGGGACGCCGTCGGGATGACGCCCTGTCCCAGACCCTCAGCAATCTGGGTCGACAGGACCCGGCGGCGCTCCGGGAGTGGATCGGGCGCCAGTCCACCGATGGCGATCGGCAGCTGGGACAGCTGGCCCTTGCCGAGAGCCTTGCGGATTCCGACCCCACCGCGGCCGCGGCCCTGCTCAAGACGGTGCCGTCCGACCCGAACCGGGTCGGGGCCTTCCGTGCCGTGGGCACCGAATGGGCCGACCGGGATCCGAACGCCGCCGCCGCCTGGGCCCGGGGATTGCCCGAGGGTCCGGCCCGGGACCAGGCCCTGTCCGGCGTCCTCTCCAGCTGGGCGAAGGCAGACCCCCAGGGTGCCGCCCAATACGCGCTGGGACTTCCCAATGGAAACGGGAAGAACCAAGCCATTGCGGAGCTCGCCCAGAACTGGGCCGCCAAGGATCCGGATGCCGCCATGGCGTGGTTGAAGGAGGTCCCCAATCCCGCAACCCGCCGCGATGCGATCCAGAGCCTGATGGGACACCTCGGACACGAGGACCCGTCAACCGCAGCACGATTCCTCGAGCTGCTCCCCGCCGGCGAGAGCCGTCAGAACCTTCTTGGAACCATGGCCAGCCGCTGGGCCGACAGCGATCTGGACGGGGCGATCACTTGGATGAAGACGCTGCCCGAAGGACGCGACCGGAATGCCGCCATCGAGCGCATGAGCTGGAGCTGGATCGAGTCCGACACCAAGGGCGCCGCAGAGTTCGCCGCTAGCCTCCCCGTGGGGCAGACCCGACAGCAGATGCTCAACCAGGCCGCGTCGAGCTGGGCGAACCGCAGTCCCGAGGAGGCGGCCGCATTCGCCCTGAAGCTGCCGACCGACACCACCCGCCAGCAGATGCTGGAGAGCATCGCCTCCACCTGGGCCAGCCGGAGCCCCCAGGAGGCGGCCGCGTTCGCCTCGAAGCTTCCAGAGGGGCCGGGTCGTGACGACGTGGTCAGTCGCGTCGCCGGCAGCTGGGCCAGCGCGGATCCCCAGGGCGCCCTCGGCTGGGTCCAGGGGCTTCCGTCGGGCGCCGCCCGTACCGCAGCCCTTGGCAACGTTCTCAGCGCCTGGGCCTCGGAATCCCCAAAGGAAGCTGCCCAATACCTCCAAAACCTTCCGGGAGGCCTGGAGCAGGAAAGCGGGACCCGGGCGGTGCTGTCCTCCATGGCGACCGCCGACCCCGCCTACACCGCCTCCTGGATCCAACGATTTCCCGAGGGCAGCCTCCGCGACGACGCGATCACGACACTTGCCAGCCAGTGGGCAGGCCATGATCCCGCGGCGACCGCCGACTGGTTGAACACGCTGTCGGCCGGACGCGGTCGGGAGGATGCCGTGGCCGCCTTCACCCGGACCCTGTCCAGCCAGGAGCCCTCGACCGCCTGGGAGTGGGCCGGCACCCTGGCGGATCCGAACCGCCAGCAGGACGCCCTCGAGAACGCCGGCCGCCAATGGCTCCGGGTCGATGAGACGGCTGCACGCTCGGCGATCGAACGCAGCACCCTTCCCCAGGACATCAAGGATCGGCTGCTGCGTGGAGGGGGCTGAGGGGAGCACCAGGCCACAGCGCCGGTCAGTTCTCCAAGGCCGGACCAGCGGCCTTGGCTTCAAGATACCGGAACAGGTTCTCGAACCGCTGAGCCTTCAGCCGGTAGTGGGAGGAGACCTTCCTGACGCTATAGCCCTTGGCTGCGAAGTGCCCGGGCTTGTTCCAGAGAAGATAGAGCTCAACGGGCTTCGGCGGACGCCCCGTCGCCTTCTGGAAATCCGAGATCCGGTCGTCGAGGATGCGTCGAGCCACGGTCCAGGCCACCTGGGGATTCGTGTAGTCCTTCGACTTCGAGTAGGCCCGCCAGACTTCCGGCAGGATCTGGAAACGGCTGATCTCCCCCGCCCCGCCCCGAACCCGATCCGCTGCGGAGGCCTCCGGTCCCGTCGCTCCGCTTTCAAACATTGCCAGGGAATCCCGGACGGGGCTGCACCACGCCACCCCTTGGAGGAGGACGAGCACAACCGCTATGAAGGGGATCCGAACCATCGATGCCGATGAGGATGCCTGAAGACCATCCTTTCCGACCATAGTTCCTTCAGGTGAGTTATCCACAATTCTTCACAGGTTGCTCACCGGCGAGGGCGGGAGGCGGATCCCGCCCTGGACCCCTTCTGACACCGTCCGCCATGGGTTCACCGTGCGTCTCCGGGGTGGACTTCACCATGGAGGCATGGATTCTTCACGGATTCCCGATCGACTGAGAGTCCTTACGGATTTCAGGACGTCACCGGAACACCGGCCGAACCATGAACCGTCCTTCCGCAATTCCTCTTCGCCTCCGCGGTTTCACCCTCATCGAGCTGCTGGTCGTCATCGCGATCATCGCCATCCTGGCCGGGATGCTTCTGCCGGCCCTCGGCAAGGCGAAGACGAAGGCCATCCAGATCAAGTGCCTCAGCAATCTGAAGCAGCTGGGCGTCACGGCGGTCCTCTACGCGGGCGACAACAAGGATCGCTTCCCGGAGATGATCGACCCGGTCTCGAAGACCGGGGGCAACTGGCCCTGGGACCTCCCGGCCCATGTCGCGAACCAGATGACCCAGAATGGGGCCAAGCGCCACATCCTCTACTGCCCCGGATTCGAGAAGCAGGACAACGACGAGCTGTGGAAGTTCACCACCGACTCCGTCAAC
>SXGQ01094339.1_pt1 | contig 13141 bp, 11 predicted proteins | sample 3178371 | NCBI WGS metagenome assembly SXGQ01 (sample SAMN11356859, study PRJNA531348) | freshwater metagenome | isolation source: freshwater sample F1-20 | place: China: Fuxian Lake, Yuxi | collected 2017-12-25
CATGGCCGGTCGTGGCACCGCCATCGTGCTCGGCGGTAGCCTCGAAGCCGAGCTGCAGGCCTTGCCTGATACGGCGAGCGAGGCCGATCGCGAACACGTGAGGAGCGAGTGGCAGCGGCGACACGATCAGGCTCTCGCTGCGGGCGGTTTACACATTATCGGGACCGAGCGACACGAGTCACGTCGTATCGACAACCAATTGCGTGGCCGCTCTGGCCGTCAAGGCGATCCGGGCTCCTCGCGCTTCTATCTCTCGATGGACGACAATCTGATGCGGATCTTTGGTGATCCGAACTTCACCAAGCGGCTGTTGTCCGCTGCGGGCATGAAGGAAGGCGAGGTCATCGAAAGCCGTATGTTGAGCCGTCGCATCGAGATGGCGCAGCGTAAAGTCGAGTCGCACAACTTCGACATCCGCAAGCAGTTGTTGCTGTTCGACGACGTGGCGAATGATCAGCGCAAGGTGATCTATCAGCAGCGCACCGAGATCATGGGTGCGGCGGATACGGCGACGGCCGTGCGCGGTATCCAAGAAGATGTGCTGACACGCGTGCTTGATGAGGCGCTACCGCGTAACGTCCCGCACGAGGATTGGGATCTCGATAGCTTGCGCGACAGCATCCGTAAGGATTTCGCGACCGAGGTCGATCCGAAGGCTTGGCTCGCCGCAGAACCGGACCTCGATGAGCCGACGCTACGCCAGCGTCTGCACGATGCGGTCGCTGCCAACTACAACGCGAAAGCGCAGCGCTATGGCGCCGAGCTCATGCATCAGCTCGAAAAAGACATCATGCTGCGCACGCTCGACCAGCATTGGCGCGAGCATTTGGCGGCGATGGACTATCTTCGCCAAGGTATTCACTTGCGTAGTTACGCCCAGAAAGACTATCGCTACGAGTACAAGCGCGAAGCCTACGAGCTCTTCAGTAGCATGCTCGATCGCGTCAAGTTCGATACGGCATCGGTGTTGATGCGTATCGAGATTCGCAGCGAAGCGGATCTGCAACGCGAAGAGGAGGAGCGTCAGCGGCGTTTGCTCGCGGCGTTGCAGGCGCAGCACGCGGAGGCGCAGTCGGCGCTCGCGACACCGGAGCCGGTTTCGGCCGAACAAGGACAGCTGCCCTCGGCGATTCCACAGGTTCGTGCCGAGCGCAAGGTGGGTCGAAACGAACCCTGCCCCTGTGGCTCAGGCAAAAAATACAAGAGCTGCCACGGCGTCCTGCAGGCTTGATCGCGTGCGCGTGGTTGCTGGAGCCTTGCTTGATCGGGCGGGGCTTGTTCTGATCGCGCAGCGCCCACGCGGCAAGGTTCTCGCCGGTCGCTGGGAATTTCCGGGTGGCAAGCTTGCAGACGGCGAAAGCCCGAGCGATGCACTGCAGCGTGAATTGCGCGAGGAGCTTGGTATCGACGTGCGCCAGTTCGAGTGGGTGCTCGACATCGAAAACGCCCTCGCCAAGAGTCCGCTGACCTTGCATTGTTTCGTGGTCACCGAGTACGTGGGCGAGCCTCAACCGCGCGATGGGCAGGCGCTCGAGTGGGTGCCGATCGAACAGTTATCTCAGCACGATATCCTCGAAGCGGACCAGCCCTTCATCGAGGCTTTGCAGCGTCGTTTTGGGCGCGCAAGATAGACGTCGAATTTTGTCGAACGATGGTGATCTGCAGTGGCTACCGGTGAACTGATCGAAGTGCGCAATCCGCGCAGTGGGCAGGTCGATTACCGCTTTCAGGCCCCGAGCACCGATGAGCTCGCGACAACTCTTGATCACTTACGCAGCGCGCAACGCGTTTGGTCGGCACGCCCTTTGGCTGAGCGCATCGAGATCCTGCGCCGCTGGCGCGGCGAATGGGTAGCGCGACAAGTTGAACTCGCCCGAGCCCTCTCGATCGACACCGGTCGCTATCTCATCGCGACCAGCGAAGTGCAGTCGGTCGTTGGCATGATTGATCGTTGGACTCAATTGGTTCCGACGCTCGCGGCGGAAGAGGACTTGCGTTCGCCGACGTTGCCGACAATCAGCTATCGCTCGCAGTACGTCCCTTACGGTCTCGTTGGAATCATCAGTCCATGGAATTTTCCGGTATCGCTGTGTTTCATCGATGCCATACCCGCGCTGCTTGCCGGTTGTGCGGTATTCGTCAAACCCAGCGAGGTGACGCCGCGTTTCGTGACACCGGCGATGCAATCGATCGCGGCCGTTCCCGAGCTCGCCGCCGTGTTCCAAATTCAGCCGGGGGGGCGAGCCACGGGTGAGCAGCTGGTCGAGCGCTCTGACGTCGTGTGCTTCACCGGCAGCGTGGCGACCGGTCGACACGTTGCCGCGAATGCGGCGCGGCATTTCATCCCGGCTTTTCTCGAGTTGGGCGGTAACGATCCGCTCATCATCACCGCCTCCGCTGATCTCGAGCGAGCGACCGATGTTGCGCTGCGCGCAACCTGTCTCGCCACGGGCCAGGCGTGTCAAAGCCTCGAACGCGTCTATGTGGATCGTCGAATCTTTGCGGCTTTTGTACAGCGCCTCGTTGAGAAGGCGAGCGCCATCCTGCCGAATTGGCCGGATATCCACTCAGGCACCATCGGGCCGTTTATCTTCGGCAAGCAAGCCGATACCGTCGCTGCTCAGTTGGCCGATGCCGTGGCGAAGGGCGCCAAGGTCCTCTGCGGCGGTCAGATCGAAGATCATGGCGGCAAGTGGTTGCGACCAACCGTGCTCGTCGATGTCCATCACGGGATGCAGATCATGCGTGAGGAAACCTTTGGCCCGGTCATTCCGGTGATGGCGTTCGATCGCATCGAAGAGGCCATCGAACTCGCCAACGACGGTGTCTATGGTCTTTCAGCCGGCGTCATCGCCGGCAGCCTGGAGGAGGCCGAGGTCATCGGGCGCCAGATCGATGCCGGCGGCATCAGCCTCAACGACGGCTCACTGACGGCGATGTGTCACGAGATGGAAAAACATTCCTTCAAGCTCTCAGGGTTGGGCGGATCGCGCATGGGGCCAGCCGGTTACCTGCGCTTCTTCCGGCGAAAAGTGCTTATCCGTCAGCACGGACAACCGGCTACCATGGCGAACATTGCCGAAGACAACATCAAGGAAACGCGATCATGAGCATGCAAGATCCCGGCCTCCCGGAAATCAAACTCGAAATCGAGAGCCTCTACCGCGAGGAGGTCTTCACCGATCGTCGTGCCGGCACGGTTCGACGCATGACTCCGGTATCACCGGATGGTTCGACGGACCTCTCGCGCCCCGTGATCTACATGGGACAGACTCAGTTGATGACCCCCGGTGGAGTGCTCCCGCTCGGATTCGAGATCGAAGCTGCGGATCTTGCGACCGCCATCGAGCGCTTCCCGGAAGCAGTGCGTCGCGCACTCGAAGAGGCGATCGAGGAGGCGCAGCAAATGCGTCGCGAGGCGAGTTCGCGCATCGTTGTTCCCGAGGGCGGAGCTGCGCTGGGTCAGAGTCTCGGCAGCAAGATCAAGATGCCGTGAAGATCGAGTCGTCGCCATCGGCGACACGCTGATAGACGACCTCGAATTCGCTCGCGTTACGCAGCGTGACCTTCAGATCGCGCAGCAAGCCGTCGTGCAGATCGTAGATCCAACCGTGAACCTGCAGCGGATTGCCGGCATCCCAAGCATTCTGGGCGATTGTGGTCTGGCCGACGTTCAGCACCTGCTCGATCACGTTGAGTTCACACAGCGCACGCAGGCGCGCCCCATCGCTCGATAACTTATCGAGGCGGCTGCGATGTTTCTTCATCACGTCTTGGACGTGACGCAGCCAGTTGTCGATGAGACCTAGACGAGTGTTTTTCAAGGCTGCCTGCACTCCACCGCAGCCGTAGTGGCCGCACACGATCACGTGTTTGACTTGTAGGGCGTCGACCGCGTACTGCAATACCGACAGACAATTGAGATCGGTGTGCACCACGACATTGGCCACATTGCGATGCACGAAGAGCTCGCCGGGAAGCAAGCCAACGATTTCATTAGCCGGTACACGACTGTCGGCGCAGCCGATCCAGAGAAAATCAGGTGACTGCTGACCGACGAGTTTTTCAAAGAAATGCGGGTCTTCCGTCGTCATGCGCTCGGCCCAACGACGATTGCTCCGTAACAGCGGACTCAAGGGCGGCATGGGGTTCTCTCCTGCAGCGTCCGCGCGAAGAAGCGGGCGACGGTTTCGTAACCATGCGGTCCCGTATTCGGGAATCGCATCAGAGCGTGCTTGCTGCCGGGGTAGGGCATGACCTCGAAGGGTTTACGCAGATCTTGCAGGGTTTTGAAGAGTGCGGTGCTGTGTGTGAAGAGTACGTTGTCATCGGCCATGCCATGCATCACCAATAAGCAGCCACGCAGCTGCTGGGCATGTGTCATGACCATACCATCACGATAGCCCTCCGCATTGTCTGTTGGCGTGCGCATGAAGCGTTCCGTGTAGTGCGTGTCGTAGAGTCGCCAATCGGTGACGGGCGCGCCGGCGACACCCGCCGTGAAATAGTCCGGTGCGCGCACCATCGCCATCAAGGCCATGTAGCCGCCGTAGCTCCAACCGAATACGCCAACACGGCTTGCATCGACATAGGGCAGGCTGCGTAGGAACTCGACACCACGGACTTGATCTTCGATCTCGATGCTGCCCATGCGACGGTAGAGTGCGCCTTCGAAGGCCGTGCCGCGAAAGCCACTACCACGATTATCGAGCGTGAAGACCAGATAGCCCTGCTGTGCGAGGTATTGGCGGAAGAAGCCTTCGTTGCCGCGTGGGAAACCACCCCACGCATTGCGTACGCGTTGATTGCCCGGACCACCATACACATCCACGATGACGGGGTAGCGTTTTCCCGGATCGAAATTGATCGGTTTGATCAGTTGGTAATGGAGTGTCTGGCCATCGTCGGCTTGCAGCGTGCCGAACTCTGTGCGCTGATGCGCGGCCCGATACGCACCGTAAGGGTGCGAGGCGTCTAGCGTGTTTGGCACCAGCGCATCGATCATACGTCCATCGCTGCGTCGCAGCGTCAGCGAGGGCGGTGTATCAGGGCTCGAGTAGGTGTCGAGCCAGAGTCGTCCGTTGCTCGAGAGCGCGCTCGAATGCCAACCCGCCGTCGTGCTCAGACGCCGAATGCGCCTCTCGATCTCGCCGGGATCGCTGCTCCCATCGAGTGGTGCACTGTAGAGATGTCGCTCCAGTGGTGTGTCGCGATTGGCAGTGAAATAGACGAGACCCCGCTGCTCGTCTACGGCCTCCACGGCGCGCTCACCGGCATCTCCGACCACCATCCAGTTTCCCGAGGTCAACGGACGGATCAGGCGACCATCGAGATCGTACAAATAAAGATGCTTGTATCCCGAGCGTGCCGAGGCCCAAATGAAAGCTTGCTGCGACTTGAGGAAGGTCAATTCGTCATAGAGATCAATCCAGGTGTTGCTACGCTCCTCGACCAAGCGCGTGGCGACGCCGCTCTCGAGATCAATGCGCAGCAGCTCGAGAAACTGCTGGTCGCGCGCTTGGCGCTGCACCGCGAGTGATCGAGAGTCGGGCAGCCAGTTGACGCGTGCGAGGTAGCCGTCGCCTGCTGCTGCTGCCGGTAACTCGCGCACTTCGATACCACGAGTTGTGAAAGTTGCGACGAAGAGGTCGACCTTGGCATTGGCTCTGCCGGCGGCTGGATATCTTTGGCGAATCACCTTGACCGTCTCGGCATAAATCTCGAAACGTTCCACTTCGTCCACCGGGGACTCATCGACGCGCGTGTAGGCGATTTTCGTTTCGTCGGGAGACCACCAGTAGCCCGTGCTGCGATCCATCTCTTCCTGCGCGATGAATTCGGCCACACCAAAGGAGATCAGGCCCGCGCCATCTTGCGTGATGGCCCGTTCCTCACCGGAGATGAGATCGACGATGTAGAGGTTCTGCTCGCGCACGAAGCTGACGTAACGTCCGCGCGGCGAAAAACGCGCATCGGTTTCGGCCGCTGCCGTGTCGGTCAAACGACGGACGACGCGATCAGCAGCAGCCGTCAGATCGTAGAGATAGAGATCGCCGTTGAGCGGAATCAGCAGACGTCGCGAGTCGGCCGAGAAATCGTATTCGACGATACCCGACAGAGAGGAGGTGCGTGCTCGCTCGCGACGGGCTTCCTCCTCGGGCGAGAGCGCCGCTTCCTGGGGTACGAGAGCGGCAGAATCGACCAGCAAACGACTCTGGCGACGTGTCGTGTCGTACGCCCAGATATCGAGACGATCCTTGTTGGTAGCTTTGCCTTGCAGATAGGTGACGAGCTTGCCATCGGGAGAGAAACGCGCGCCGCGCAGTGAGGCTCCCGAGAGGTCGGGCGCGGCAAAAATTCGCTCGATCGTCAACGACTCTGCAGCGAAGGAGGTGAATGGCAGCAATCCTGCCAGCAGCGCCCAAATCGAGCGCCCAGCGCGAGTGGTGGGCATGAACAACCAGCCTCCAGTAACATCAGCGACCCCGGCTCGCAGTTTAAGAGAGGAACATGCTGCATCGCCACTTCGTCAGCCTCGCGGCCACTTTCGGGATCGTCTTCATGTCTGGCAACCTCGTTCTAGCCAAGGATCTTGCATACCCTGCCGTGGAACGCGGCGCCGTGATCGACACCTATCACGGTGTGCGTATCGCCGATCCATATCGTTGGTTGGAGAACCCGGAATCCTCTGCCACACGCGAGTTCGTGCAACGTCAGAACGCCTTCGCCGAGCCACTGCTCGAGGCATTGCCGCAGCGTCCGTGGATTCGCTCGCGTCTCGAGGCGCTCTGGAATTACGAGCGGGTCGGCGTGCCGCGCAAGAAAGGTAACCACTATTTTTTCCTGCGTAACGATGGCCGCCAAAACCAGAGCGTGCTGTATGTTGCTGACGGACTCGATGCAGCACCGCGAGTCCTGTTCGATCCGAATGCGACGCGCGACGATGCGACGGTCGCGCTGGCGCGTTTTGAGCCCTCGCCGGATGGCAAGTTGCTCGCCTATTCGCTCTCTGATGGCGGCACGGATTGGGAGATCTGGAAGTTTCGTCGCATCGCCGACGGCGTCGATCTGCCCGATGAGTTGCGCCAAACGAAATTTTGGGAGTTGAGCTGGGCTGCCGACGGCTCGGGTGTGTACTACAGCCGTTACCCGGCTCGAGCCGATGATCCGGCGCGCGGTGACGACCAAGGCCAACCGGCGGTGTATTTCCACGCGCTCGGTGCTGCTCAATCAAACGACAAGCCGGTCTATCGTGTCACCGACCATCCAACGCGCACGCCGTCGGCGTCGTTGTCGGAGGATGGGAACTGGCTGTTTGTCTCTTTGTTTGATGGCTATCGCGCTAACGGTATCGAAGCGATCGACCAACGCGTCGCAGGCGCGAAGCCGAAAACCATTTTTGGTGCCTGGGATGCGCGCTACACGATCCTCGGTAACGAGGGCGACACGCTGTTTGTCCAAACAACCCACGCAGCTCCGCGCGGTCGTATCATCGCCGTCGACGTCAACGATCCGCAGCCCTCGGCTTGGCGCGAGCTCGTATCACAGTCGGATCTCGCCATGGACGAAGCGAGTTATGTCGGCGGTCATCTGATCGTGCGCTACGTGCGCGATGCGCACGGCGTCGCGAAGCTCTTTGATCGCGATGGCAAGGCCAAGGGTGAAGTCGACGTGCCGGGCATGGGTACGATCGCCGGTTTTGGCGGTGGTGCAAAGGATCACGAAACGTTCTTCGCTTACGCCGATTATTTGAGCGCCGGGCAGGTGATGCGCCTCGATCTGCAGACGCTGCAGACGTCGGTGTTCCGCGAGCCGAAAATCGCTGCGGACACCACGCCCTACGAGACTCGGCAGGTGTTCTACCGCAGCAAAGATGGTACGCAGGTACCGATGTACATCACGCAGCGCAAGGGTGCGCCGCGCGATGGTCGGGCGCCAACCTTATTGTACGGCTATGGCGGTTTCAATGTATCGACCACACCGGCCTTCCGGCCATCCGTGATTGCATGGCTCGAGATGGGTGGGACCTACGTCGAGGCGAATTTGCGCGGCGGCGGCGAATATGGCGACGCTTGGCATGAAGCGGGCACGAAGACTCGCAAGCAGAATGTGTTCGACGATTTCATCGCCGCCGCGGAATATCTCATTGCCGAGAGGATTACTTCGCCCGCGCAGCTTGCGATCTCAGGTCGCAGCAATGGTGGCTTGCTGGTTGGCGCCACGCTGTTGCAACGACCGGATCTGTTTGCGGCTGCCTTGCCAGCGGTAGGTGTGCTCGACATGTTGCGCTATCACACAGCGAGTGCGAACGCGCGGCAGTGGTCCTCTGATTATGGTCTCTCGGAGAACGCCGTGGAGTTCGCGGCGCTGCGCGCCTATTCGCCGGTGCACAACGTGAAGGCGGGAGTCTGTTATCCGGCTACGCTGGTCACGACGGCGGATCGCGATGATCGCGTCGTGCCGTGGCACAGCTACAAGTTTGCCGCCGAGTTGCAGCGTGCGCAGGCCTGCCGCAGACCCGTGTTGCTGCGCGTGGAAACGCGTGCCGGTCATGGTGCGGGTAAGCCTGTGTGGATGCAAATCGACGACTTTGCCGATCAATGGGCATTCATTGCCGCCGCGATGGGCATGGAGATGCCGCGGCGCTGAAGTGCGCCGACGGGGCGTTCAGGCTTTGGCGCTTGGTCTGGCCGCGATCGCGGCATGCCAGCGGCGCAAGTTCGCTTGGTCTTCCTGCAGGCGAATACCTGAGGGTTTGCCGAATTCGAGTGTGGTGTAGCCCACGATGTCGGCGAAGCTGAAACGATCGCCCGCCAGAAATTCACGGCTGGATAAATCGCCATCAAGCCGCTGCCATTCGCTCAGCACGCTCTGTCGCGCCAAAGCGCCGTACTCCGGGACCTGCGCGATTCGCCCGGCCCAGAATTTGTGGGTGTGGCGGAATGCGTGCGTCGTTGGCACATACACCCGAAACATCAGTTGCAGCACGATCGACTCGATCTCCGCGCGTTCGCGATCATCGCGACCGAGCAGGGCGGGTTCAGGTTGCATCGCCTCGAGATAACGACAGATGGCGAGCGACTCGCGCAGTCTCGTGCCGTCCTCAAGCTCGAGCACCGGCAATTCGCCGAGTGGATTCACGGCGAGAAAATCCGCGGAGGCTGTTTCACCGGCCGCGATATCGACGGGAACGGTTTCGAAGACCAGCCCTTTCTCGGCGAGAAACATGCGTACGCGACGCGGGCTCGGTGCAAAAGCATTGTCGTAGAGTTTCAACATAGAGTCAGCTGCAACAGACGAGTTCAAAGGGCACTTCACCCTCGACTTGGCGAGCGCGTTCGTTCTGGCCCTGCCAAGCGACGAATCGCACGCTGGCGCGATAGTGGCTACCACTGATCTCGGGATAGATGCCGAGCGATGGATCGACCGCGACGCGCAGCAACTGCACCGGGCTGTTACGCTCAAATGTCACGTGAAACACGCCGTTGATTGCGGTTTCGGTGCGCGCACGGCCGCCTTGGCGCGTCAGCCACAACAGCTCGGCGATCGCATCGCACAACGGACGCAGCAGGGCGCGCCACTCCGAGAGGGTGCGCTCGCGCTCCTCGCTCGATTGGTTCAGCCAATAAAAGAAATCCGGCAGATCGAAATCGCAGGTGCCGCCCGGGATCGTGCTGCGATGTCGAACGGCGGCGAGAAAGGGCGAGTCGCGCAGCGGTTGCAAATAAGCAGAGCCGGCACCGAGCAGCTCGGTACGCAGTCGCAGCAAATTGGCGACCAGCGTCTGCAGTCGCTCGACATCGACGTTCGGACGGCGCTGAAACTCGGTCAGCAGGCCCATCTGTCGCTCGAGCTCTTTGAGCACATCCGCGCGTGTATCGGCGCGCGTTATGATCGCAAGGATATCGAGCATGCTGCCGATGGCGGCCCGACTGCCCCACTGACTTTTGGAGTTGGCATGGTGGACGGCCTGGTTGTAGAGGAAGTCGATGCGCAAATAGGCTCGCATCCGCTCGCTGAGCGGTTGTTCGAACACCAACGGCTCCGACGCACCCAACGGTGGCAACGGCGCCGCTCCCTCCGCGGCCTGCTCGGTCATCAGGCTATTCTGACCGAGCCGCTTTGGTCGCGTAAACCGAAAGTTTGAGATATCGCTCGTGTAGGGCGTCGACGTCGCCTGATAGCTTGCTGCGGTCGCCGTCGTTCACGATGACATCATCAGCAATGGCGAGTCGTTCGGCGCGCGAGGCTTGTGCGGCGAGAACCTTTTGGGCGGAACTCGCATCGACGCCATCGCGTTGCATGACGCGCTGGATTTGCAGCGCTTCCGGGCAATCCACGACGAGCACGCGATCGAAATCGCGCCGTCCACCGCTCTCGACGAGCAACGGAATCATATGGATCTGATAGGGGCCGGGCGCAGTCTGCGACCATGCCTGCATGCGCTCGCGGATCGCCGGATGGGTGATGGTCTCGAGGTCGCGTCGCGCCGTAGGGTCGGCAAAGACCTGTTCGCGCAGGGCTCGTCGATCAAGGCTGCCGTCGCTCTGCAGCACCACGTCACCGAAACGCCGCCGGATGGCCTCGAGCGCGGGACTGCCGGGCGCCACGACGTCGCGTGCGATCACATCGCTGTCGATCACCGGGACGCCGTGAGCTTCGAACAACGCGGCAACGGCCGACTTGCCGCTTGCGATACCGCCGGTCAGTGCGATTCGAATCATGTCAGCGGATCACCGCAGTTGATCGCCAAACAGCAGGGCGAGCCAACCGGCTATCGCCAGATACGGACCAAAAGCGATCGGCTGATGACGCGAGTGCTTGAACACGAGGATGAGCACGATGCCAACCACCGAGCCTGCGACCGAGGCGGCGAGTACGATCGGCAGCAGCACGGCGGTGCCGAGCCAAGCGCCGAGCGCCGCTAGCAATTTGAAATCACCGTAGCCCATACCCTCTTTGCGAGTGAGCAGCTTGAAGAGCCAGTAAACGCTCCACAGCGCGAGGTAACCGAGAGCGGCACCCAAGATGGCATCGGCGGGATCGGCTGCAAAACGCGCATCGAGATCGCCGAGTGGCACGAGACTCGCGAGCAGGCCGAGCCACATCAAGGGCAGGGTCAATTGGTCGGGCAGGTAGTGAGTATCGAAATCGATGAGCGCGAGTGCGAGCAAACAGGCCGTGATCACCACCGCGGCAAGCAGTGGCCAACCAGGACCGAAACGCCAGGCGACGACGGCAAAACAGATCGCTGTCAGCAATTCGGTTGCAGGATAGCGCCACGGAATCGTACTGCCGCAATCGGCACATCGTCCCCGCAGCCACAGCCACGAGAGCACGGGGACCAAGTGGCTGATGCGAATCGGGGCTTTGCAGGTTGGGCAGTGCGAGGCAGGGCTCGCCAAATCGAAACGTGGCTGCGCTGCGGGCGCTCGCCCGGCGAGCTCGTCGCACTGCGCCTGCCAATCGCGCTCGAGCATTTTCGGCAAGCGGTGAACCACGCTGTTGATAAAACTGCCGATCAGCAGGCCGCCGAGGGCGGCGATCGCGATGGTCTCGGTGGGGCCGTAGCGGCTCCAGTCGATCAGCGTTTCGATCATGGCGACATTTCTCCCTCGGAAGGTTCCCTCGGGCCCCCGTTTCCGTGAAAATGGGAGTTTAGTCCAGTGCTCGAGGGGGGTCCCGGTGAATCTGCACGAATATCAGGCCAAGGAAGTTTTTTCTGCTTACGGCATACCCGTTCCAGCAGGTCGCATCGCCTCAACGCCCGATGAGGCGGTGGCAGCAGCCGAGGCGCTCGGCGGTTCGATCTGGGTGGTGAAAGCCCAGGTTCACGCGGGCGGCCGCGGCAAAGCCGGTGGTGTGAAGCTCGCCAAGGACACGGCCTCGGTTCGTGCGGCGGCGGCGGCGATGCTCGGGACGCGCCTTGCGACCAAGCAGACCGGTCCCGAGGGCTTGCCGGTCGGTAAGGTCTATGTCGAAACCGGTTCGGCGATCGAGCGCGAGATCTATCTCTCGCTGACGCTCAATCGTGAGAAGGGCTATATCGCCATGGTCGGCTCGGCCGCGGGCGGCATGGATATCGAAGAAGTCGCGGCGCATTCGCCCGAGAAGATCACGACGGTCAACATTCACCCGGCTGCGGGCTTGCAGCCGAACCAGTGCCGTCGGATGGCGTTCGCACTCGGCTTCAAAGGTGAGCAGATCGCGCAGTTCCAGAAGATCGCGATGGCGCTCTACCAGCTCTATCTCGAGAAAGACGCAGCCCTCGTCGAAGTGAACCCGCTGATCGTCACGAAGAGCGGTGATCTGCTGGCGCTCGACGCCAAGATCAACATCGATGCCAATGCCGTATATCGCCAGAAGGCGATCGCCGCGATGCGCGATGAGTCGCAGGAAGATCCGATGGAGCTGCAAGCCAGCCAGCACGATCTGAACTACGTCTCGCTCGATGGCGACATCGCCTGCATGGTCAACGGTGCGGGTCTCGCGATGGCCACGATGGATCTCATCAAGTTGCATGGCGGATCGCCGGCCAACTTCCTCGATGTGGGCGGCGGTGCTACGGCCGAACGCGTCACCGTGGCTTTCAAGCTCATCCTGTCGAATCCAAAGGTGAAGGCGATTCTCGTCAATATCTTTGGTGGCATCGTGCGCTGTGATCTCATCGCTGAAGGCGTGATCACAGCCGTGAAGAACGTCGGCGTGCAGGTGCCGGTGGTGGTACGTCTCGAAGGCACCAATGCCGTGCAAGCCCGCGAAATGTTGGCAACGAGTGGCCTCAAGGTCATCGCGGCTGCCGATCTCACCGACGCTGCACAGAAGGTCGTCGCGGCTGCCCGCTGACACCGTCGCACACTTAATCACGATTCGATCATGAGCATACTTGTCGATAAAAACACGAGGGTGATCTGCCAAGGCTTTACGGGCAAGCAGGGAACCTTCCACTCCGAGCAATGCATCGCCTACGGCACGCAGGTCGTGGGCGGCGTGACGCCGGGCCGCGGCGGCGATACCCACCTCGATCGTCCGGTCTTCGATACGGTGCACGACGCCGTGACGGCCACCGGTGCCAACGCGACGATGATCTACGTGCCTGCGGGTTTCGCGGCCGATGCGATCCTCGAGGCGGCGGATGCGG
>SXGQ01661792.1_pt1 | contig 13141 bp, 8 predicted proteins | sample 3178371 | NCBI WGS metagenome assembly SXGQ01 (sample SAMN11356859, study PRJNA531348) | freshwater metagenome | isolation source: freshwater sample F1-20 | place: China: Fuxian Lake, Yuxi | collected 2017-12-25
CCCACCACCGGTGTGGATCCGGTGTCGCGCCGCGAGTTCTGGAAGCTGCTGTCGCAGTTCCTGGCGCAAGGCATCACCATCCTGATGTCCACCCCGTACCTGGACGAGGCCGAGCGCTGCACCCGCATTGTGCTGCTGCACGAGGGAAGGGTGCTGGCGCTTGATGAGCCCGGCGCGCTGCGGGCGAGCCTGCCGGGCACGCTGCTCGAGGTGCTGGTCGCGGCGCCGGGCGAAGCCCTGCGCGCGCTCAAGGGTCCCGGCGGTGTGACCCACGCCCAGGTGTTCGGCGACCGCCTGCACGTGTGGAGCGCCCGCACGACGGCCGCCGACGCCGCGACCGAGTTCGCCGCCGCGGCGGCCCGCGCCGGCGTCCATCCAGCCGGGGTTCGCCCAATTGTCCCGTCGCTCGAAGACGTCTTCATCGCCAAACTGGCTCGTCCGGCTGAAGCCGGACGCCACATTGAACTCTCAACAGAGACGGCCGGCACATGATGCGCACCTTCACCATCCTCCTGTTCCTCGCCGTGTCCTCGCTGCCCCTGGCGGCGCAGCCGGCGCCCATCCGCCTGACCGTGGCCGATGCCATCGCCCGCGGTTTCGAAACCAGCCATCGGCTGGCCGAAGCGCGCGCCCGCGAGCAGGGGGCACAGGCGGCGCTACGCGGCGCGCAGGCGGCCGACAAGCCCACGGTGACCGCGGGCGGCGGCTATACGCGGACCAACCACGTCGAGGAGTTCGCCTTTAACCAGAGCGGCGGGCGGGTCGTCATCTACCCGGACCTTCCCGACAACTTCTCTTCGCGCTTGTCGATGCAATGGCCGATCTACACGTCGGGACGGGCGGACGCGCTCGAGCGGGCGGCCGATGCTGAAGCGCGCGCCGTGGCCGCCGACATCGAGACCGCGCGGGCCGATCTGCGATTCGAGATCGTGCGCGCGTACTGGGGCGCGGCGACGGCTCGCGAAGCGGTGCGGGTGCTCGAAGAGTCGGCAGCCAGGGCCGACGCGCAGTTGCGCGACGCGCGCCAGCGATTTTCGGTGGGCCTGATCCCGCCCAACGAGGTGTTGAGCCTCGAGGCGCAGCGGTCGCGCGAGCAGGCGCAGCTGATCGAAGCCAGCAACCTGCGCGAGTCGTCTCTGATCGAACTGCGCCGGTTGATTGGCGCCGCTGACGAGACGGTGATCGAGCTCGCCGACAGACTGGATGCGTCCGCCTCTGCTCGCGGGGATTCAGGCGAGCTACGGCGAGACCTCGCCGTAGCGGCCTCCGGCCGCGAAGGCGGGTCCGCCTTGATCGCGGAAGCACGCCAGCAGCGGCCCGAACGAAAGGCCCTGACGCTCAGGCTCGGTGGCATCGAGGCGCGCGAGCAGGCGGCGATGACCGCGAACAAGCCGGTTGTCGCGGTGGCCGCCGGCGTGGACTACGCCAAGCCCAACCAGCGCATCTTTCCCCGCCAGGGCATCTGGCAGGAGTCGTGGGATCTCTCGGTCAACGTGAGCTGGCCGTTCCTGGATTTCGGCCGCACCAAAGCGCAGGCCGCCGAGGTGGCGGCGGCCGCCGCGGCCACGCGCGAGCGACTGGCGGAATTTGATTCGGTGGTGTCGGCCGACGTCCGCCAGCGCCTGCTCGACCTCGATTCGAGCCTGGCCATGGTCAGGGCCGCGTCCGATGCGGTCAAGAGCGCGACCGAGGCCCGCCGGGTCGTGGGCGATCGCTTCGCCGCCGGCGTTGCGACCAGCACGGACGTGGTGGTCGCGCAGGTAGCGATGCTCGAGAACGAACTGGCCCGGACGCGGGCGCTGGCCGGCGTGCGGCTGGCCGAGGCGCGGCTGCACCGTGTGCTGGGGAGACCGTGATGGCGGCTGACAAGGTCCGCCTAAAGGCGGACACTACATCGAATGTGGCGTCCGGCTTCAGCCGGACCAGTCCCGCGATCGAAGTCCGCGGACTCACGCGAAAGTTCGGCGACTTCGTGGCCGTGAACGACCTGTCGTTCTCGGTGGCACAGGGCGAGGTTTTTGGCGTCCTGGGCGCCAACGGCGCCGGCAAGTCCACCACCATCCGCAAGCTGTGCGGCCTGCTGCGTCCCACGGCCGGCACGGCGCTCGTCGGCGGCCTCGACGTTGGCCTCGACCCCGAGGGGGTGAAGCGGCGCATTGGCTACATGTCGCAGCGGTTCTCGCTCTACGAGCCGCTGACCGTGGACCAGAACATCCAGTTCTTCGGCGGCGTCTACGGGCTGTCGGGCGAGCGCTTTGCCGCGCGCCGGCGCTTCGTGCTGGAGATGGCCGGGCTCGAGGGCCGCGAGAAGACGCTGACCCGGGACCTGCCCGGCGGCTGGCGCCAGCGGCTGGCGCTTGGTTGCGCCATTCTCCACGAGCCGTCGATCGTGTTCCTGGACGAGCCTACGGGCGGCGTGGACCCGCTGTCGCGCCGCCGTTTCTGGGACCTCATTGGCGACCTCTCGTCCAAGGGCGTGACCGTGCTGGTCACGACGCACTACCTGGACGAGGCCGAGCACTGCCACCGCCTGGCGATCATCCACGCCGGCCGGCTCGCCGCCATCGGCACGGCGAACGAACTGAAGCAGGTGTTCTCGTCGCGGCCGATCGTGGAGATCCAGTCCACGCACCCCGTGCAGACCATGGACGCGCTCGATCGCCTGGAGACGGTGGAGAAGACGAGCCTGTTTGGCACCGCCGTCCACGCCGTGATGCGCGACACCCAAACCTCCGCCGCCATGCTCTCGGCCAGCCTCATGGCCGCCGGCGTGACCGTGCGCAGCATCGGTCCGGTGTCACCGTCGCTCGAAGACGTGTTTCTCGACGTGGTCGAGCGCTCCCTCGACCGCGTCGAGCGGGCGGGGGCGGCCTAAGTGGGAAAGATCCTTGCCGTCGCGTCGAAAGAGATGCGCCAGATCCTCCGCGATCGCCGCACCCTGCTGATCCTGTTGTTCATTCCGGCGTTCTTCCTCCTGCTGTACGGCTACGCGCTCAGCTTCGACATTCGCGACGTCCGCCTGGCCGTCCAGGACCGCGATCGCAGCACGCACAGCCGGGAGCTGGTGTCGTCGTTCGTCAACTCCGGCTACTTCGCGCTGGTGGGCTACGAAGACTCCGACGCGGCGCTCGAGCGGCTGGTGGACGAGGGCAAGGTCCGCGCCATCCTGTCGATCCCCGCCGGCTTCGAACGCGACCTGCGCCTGAAGCGCCCCGTCACGGTGCAGGTCGTGATCGACGGCGACAACGCCAACACCGCCGCCACCGTGTCTGGCTACGCCCGCCTGCTCGTTGCCGAGTTCGGCGCCGTGCAGATGCAGGCGATGCTGCTGGCCGCGGGTTCGCCGCCAATGGTGATCGCGGAACCCCGCATCTGGTACAACCCGCAACTGCGCAGTGCGCTGTTCCTGGTGCCCGGCCTGATCGCCTACATCTCGATGATCACCGCGGTGGTCTCCACGGCGCTGTCGGTCGTGCGCGAGAAGGAGCGCGGGACGATGGAGCAGGTGAGGATGGCGCCGGTGGGTCCGGTGTCGTACATCCTGGGCAAGACGCTGCCGTACCTCGCGATCTCGTTCGCGTCGGCCGTGCTGATCGTGCTGGCCGCCATGCTGCTGTTCGACCTGCCGATGCGCGGATCGTGGCCGCTCCTGCTGTTCGCGATCGGCCTGTTCCTGGTCGGCGCCCAGGCCCAGGGCCTGCTGATTTCGACCATCGCCGACACCCAGCAGGTCGCCTTCCAGATTGCGCTGCTGTCGTCGATGTTGCCGACCATGATCCTGTCGGGCTTCGTATTTCCCATCTCGAGCATGCCGGCGGTGGTGCAGGCCATTACGCACATCGTGCCGGCGCGCTACTTTCTCGTCGCGCTGCGCGCGATCGTGTTGAAGGGGGCCGACCTCACCGCCTTCTGGCAGGACCTGGTGGCGCTGGCGATCTTTGCGACGGTGGCGATGGGCCTGGCGTCGTTGCGACTGAGGCGAGAGTGGGCATGACGGCAGCGCTCAGAAGGATCCTGCACTTGATGCGCAAGGAGGTCCTGGAACTGAAACAGGACCCGCGCCTGTTTGGGGTGGTGATCATTGCGCCGATCATGCAGCTCACGGTGCTCGGCTATGCCGCCACCACCGACGTCCGGGAGGTCCCGATCGCCATTGTCGATGCCGACCGGTCAACCGCCAGCCGAGACCTGGTGCAGCGGTTCGCCTCGTCCGCCAACTTCCAGATCGTCGGCATGCCGGGGTCGACCAACGACATCGATCGCTACCTCGACCACGGCGAAGCCTGGATGGTGATCGGCATCCCCGCCAACTTTGGCCAGGCCGTGTCGGCAGGCCGCAGCGCGACCCTGCAGATTGCGGCGGACGGCACCGACTCGAATTCAACCACCGTGGCCATGGGCTACGCCCAGACGCTGATCGCGGGTTATTCGCAGGACCTCGCCGCGGCCGCACGGCCGGGGCAGCCGGCAGTGGCGCTGGTGACGCCGGAGATTCGCGTCTGGTTCAACCCGCGGCTCGAAAGCCGCGACTTCATGATCCCCGGGATCGTCGCGCTGCTGCTGCTGGTGGTGACCACCAACCTGTCGGCCATGGCGATCGTGCGCGAGAAGGAGATCGGGACGCTCGAGCAGTTGAGCGTCACGCCGCTGGCGCGGTGGGAGCTGATCACCGGCAAGCTGCTGCCGTATGCCGTGATCGGCATCATCGACGTGGTGCTGGTGCTGGTGGTCGCCATCAACTGGTTCGAGGTGCCCATGCGCGGCAGCATCACGCTGCTGTTCGGGATGTGCCTGATCTACCTGATGACGACACTGGGCCTGGGGCTGTTTGTCTCGACGATTTCGCGCACCCAGCAGCAGGCGATGATGACCAGCATCTTCTTCTTCCTGATGCCGATGATCTACCTGTCGGGCTTCATCTTCCCGATCGAGAACATGCCGGCGTGGATTCAGCCGGTCGCCTACCTGATTCCGCTGACGTATTTCCTGCAGATCGTGCGCGGGATCTTCCTCAAGGGGATTGGCCTGGAGATTCTCTGGCCGCAGGCGCTCGCGCTGTTCACCTGGGGGGCCGCGGTCCTCGCCCTGGCGACGTTACGTTCCTCGAAGCGACTCGGCTAGGCCTGGGCGGCCCGTATCCCTTCTTCTTCGTCAACGAGGCTCAGGACGTAGGCCCCCGCGACGAAGAAGCCGAGAATCGCGATGATGGCGGTCTTGCTGCTGCCGGTCAGCGTGACGCTCACGGTGAAGACGAGCGGGCCGAGCACGGTGGCAAACCGCTCCGCGACCGCGAAGAACCCGAAGAACTCCGACGTGCGGTCCGCCGGCACCATCCGCGAGAACAGCGCCCGGCTCAGGGCCTGGGCGCCGCCCTGGACCGTGGCAATCATCGCCGCCAGGATGAAGAAGTGCGTCACCGTGGTCATGAAGTAGGCCAGCACCGTCGCCAGCGCGTAGACCGAGATGGCGATGAAGATGGCGCGCTTGGTGCCAATGCGCACGCCCAGCGACCCGAACAGGAACGAGAACGGAATCCCCAAGAACTGCACCATCACGAACGCGGCGATCTGCGACGTTTGCTCGACACCGACCTCGGCGCCGTACACGCCGGCCATGCGGATGATGGTCTGGATGCCGTCCTGGTAGAGCAGCATGGCGATGAACAGCAGGAAAGCATTGCGGTACTTCCGGACCTCGTGAAACGTGGTGGCCAGCCGCGCAAACGCGGCGACGATCGCAACGCCCGATTCGCTCGAGTGCTTGTCCCGCACCACCGGTTCAGGCACCTTGCGGAAGATCGGCAGCGAGAACACCGCCCACCACACCGCCACCGCCACGAACGACGCCTTGATCGCCGGGACCGTGCCACTGAAGCCGAACATGGCCGGCTGGAGAATCCAGGCCAGGTTGATGAGCAGCAGCAGCCCGCCGCCGATGTAGCCCATGGCGTAGCCGGCCGCCGACACGCGATCGGTCTCCTTGGCCTTGGCGACGTGCGGCAGCAGCGAGTCGTAGAAGACGATCGACCCTGACACGCCGAGGTTGGCGATGAAGAAGAGGAGCGACGCGAACCCCACCTCGCCCTCGCCGATGAACGCCATCGAACCACAGGCGGTGACGCCGATGGCGATGCAGATCGCGAGCAGCTTCTTCTTGGCGCCGGTGTAGTCGGCAAAGGCGCCAAGGATCGGCGCCGCAATCGCCACCGTGGCCATCGACACCGTCGTGACCAGCCCGAAGCGGGCGGTGGCGTCGGCCGGCGCCATGCCGGCCGCCGCATACGAGGCGTAGAACCCCGGGAACACCGCGGTGACGACCGTGGTGAAGAAGGCGGAGTTGGCCCAGTCGTACCATGCCCAGGCGCGCTGCTCAGGCGTGACCAGGCCCACTCGGGCCATCATCCGGGCAATCATGCCCGCACATCATACCGGGAGGCGGGAAGCGGGAGTCGGGAGTCGACTCTTGAAGTCGGTGTTGCCCAAGAAACAGGAGATCAGGAGAGAAACTCTTGAGCCCCTGACCTCTTGTTATTTACGGGCGGTGGCCAGTTCGGAAAGATCTTTGTCCGCCGTTGCCCAGGCCTTCAGCGCGAGGTCGAACTCCCGGCGGGCCGTTGCGGCATTACCGGCGTTCCGGGCCACCAGCGCCAGGGCGTAGTGGGTCCCGAAATAGGCCGGGTCGTGCTCGGTCATGAGCTGCGCCATGCGTCCCGCCAGCTCCCAGTCGCCGACCGCCCGGGCCGCCCGCGCCATGGCCTCCAGGCGGAACAGCGACTGGCTCCAGGCGTCGGGTCCCGGCAGCGAGCGCCACTTCTGGGCGGCGCTCAGCATCATCTTGCGCCCCTGCTCGCGCTGGGCCGTGCGCAACCGGAACTCGCCCTGCAGCGCTTCAAGGCCAATGAACACCAGGTCCTGCCCCCCCGGGGAACTCTTGAGCGCGCGCAAGGCGGCGTTCGACGCGGCGCCCGCATCGGCGACCTTGTTCACGGAGAGCAGCGCCAGCCCGGCCTCGATGTGGCCGGCGGCCTGCACCAGCGGATTCGGATGGGAGGTCAGCACCTTGGCCGCTTCCAGCGCCTCGGCCTGGCGGTTGCGGGCGACCAGGAAGGCCAGCCACTCCCGCTTGTGGATGAGTTGCACCAGCAGGTTCGAGGGCAGGTCGAACGACTGCTTCAGCAGCGCCTCCCCTTTCTTCATCTGGCCCAGGTACTGGTAGGTCGTCGCCAGCAAGTCGAGGTTGTGGGTGTGGTGCCAGTCGAGTTCGGCACCGACCTTCTCGCGCGCGAAGTAGGCGCGCTGCAGCTTGTCGGCCACCTCGAACTGCGCCACGGCGTCGAGCGGACGTCCGGCCCGGCGCAATTCATGCCCGTGCATATGCACCGCATGGGGCACTTGCGGAGCTTCTGCCGCGAAAGCGGCCGCGTTGGTGAGCGCGTCGTTCACCCGCCCGCTGTTCTCGTAGGCATGCGCCAGGTAGTGCCGCGCGCCCATGTGATTCGGCGACAGCTTGAGCGCGCGCTCGTAAAAGGGCACTGCCGCCATGACAGACCCTTGCCCGCGGTCCGCGGGATCCGGCGACGCTGCCATCCCCCGCTTCAGGATCAACTCCACATCGCCCGGGAACGCGGCGATGGCGGTGTCGAGCGCCTGGCGATAGGCGGCGAGCCGGGTCTTGTCGGCGGGCGCGTCCTCGGCGGCCATCTGCAGCCTCCGCGCCTCGACATGGTGCCGTTCGTGTGCAGACGCTTGCGCGGATAGCCCCCGCTTGTCCGCCGTAGCGCTGAGCGCGAAGGCGGATTCGATCGCCTGCCGGGCCTCGGCCGGCTTATTGACCTCGATGTAGGCGTAGCTCAAGCCGACGTGCGCGAGCGCCAGACCTGGATCCAGCCGCAACGCCTGGTGGAACGACCGCGCCGCTTCGATCCAGACGTACGAGTGCAGATAGGCCAGCCCCTGATCGTAGAAGGCCTGCGCTTCGGCAGACGTCGTCGCCACCCCATCGTGCGCGCGGCCAATGCCGGTGCGCACGGGCACCGGCCGCTCGAGCAATTCCTGAGGCACCACCGGAATGCGGTGGCCGGCGTGCTGCGACGAAAGCAGTGAGAAGTGTGAGGTGAGAAGTAAGCAAGCCAGTACAAACGAAAAGAGCGGGAAACCGTCGACAAGGTGTCTGGGTTTCCCGCTCTTCACGCGGTTGATTTTAGGTCCGCTTAGCTATCTGTGTCTAATCGGTGCCCAATCGGTGGCTGCCTTATCGGTGGCTTAGAAGCTGAACTGCCCGCCGATCTTGAAGAATCGGCTCTGCAGCACGTTGGTCGGGCGCAGCCAGGTGCCGGTGGCGGCGGTCGAATAGGCCGCGTTGACGGTGAACGGCCAGCTGCTGTTGAACACGTTGTAAAGGTCGAAGTCCAGCCGCAGCCGGGTGTTGCCGCCCAGATTGAAGCGCTTGGCCAGGCGGAGGTCGAGCTGGTTCAGGTTGTGCTCGCCGTAGTCGAGACCCTCGCGAATCAGCTGAACGGTGCGCGACGCCACGCCGGTCCAGTTGCGGCCGATCTGTGGGTTGGCCACCGCGTTGATGACGGCCCAGTTGGCGCCAACACTGGGGCTCGCGCCGCCGTTCTGAATGCCGCGCGAGTGCTGGAAGGTGCCGGCCAGCTGGATGTCGTACGGCAGCGTGTAGGAACCGGAGACCTTGGCGTCGGGCCGGTAGCCATATTCACGGTGGCAGCCGTTGGTGCCGTCCTCGTAAAGCTCGGTGCCCAGGGCGGCGGCGCCGACCACCGCGTCGAGGCCGGCCTTCAACAGGTTGCAGTTGTCGAACGTGCGCGCCGTGGCGGCAATGCCGCCCTTGAGGAACGCGCCGTTACGGAAGCGGGCTTCGATGTTGACGTCGTAACCCTGGTAGAGATTGGTTTCTCCACCGAAGTCGTCCGAGAACCGGATCAGGCTGTTGGCCGGCAGGTTCTGCGCGAACACCGCGGGCTTGAGGTCCTTGACGCCGCACACCTGGTAGCCGCCGCCGCCTGGCAGGTCGGGATCCTGCGGCGCGCGAATGCAGAACGTGTCGTAGCTGTTCTCGTCGTAGCGCAGGTCGTCCACGAAGGTCTGGTTTCCGAAAGTCCGGCGGTAGTAGCCGCCGTTCACCGAGACGCGGTCCGCCAGCTGGTGCTGCGCTGCAATCGTGAACTCGTTGTTGTAGCCGCGCTTGCCCCAGCCGCGCAGCAGGTCCGGCGAGTACTGCGTCGTCGGCACCCTCAGCTGGCCGAAGGTCGGCGTCGACGCCGAGTTGGTGAGCTCGTTGAACTGGATGTTGCCGGCGCTGTCGAGCGGCAGGCCGTTGCCGTCGAGGTCGCGCCAGGTGCGGGTGTCGGTCGCGGTCAGGGCGCCGATCGGGTTCACCTGGTTGGCGAACGCAATCGCCTGGCCGGCGACGTAGCGGGACCAGCTCGACTTGAGGGCGGTGCGGCCGTCGCCGAACACGTCCATCGCGATGCCGATGCGCGGCGAGAGGTCCTTCCAGTTCTGCACTTCGCCGGTGCACAGGTCACCCGAGTCGACCGTTCCATCGCTGCATTCGCCGAAGGTCGCGGCGCCGCTCAGCCGGCTGGCGAGCACCGAGCTTTCGCGCGACTCGCCGATGAAGTGGTCGTAACGAAGGCCCAGGTTCAACGTGACCCGGCCCAGGCTCCAGCGATCCTGCAGGTAGAAGCCGAGGTCCTGCTTGATGCCGTTGTTGCGGTCCGAGGGCAGGCGCAGCGTCACCGACACCGGCACGCCGGCGTTGTAGGTGATCGGCTGCATGTCTCCGGTCCAGCGAGTCACCAGCTTCCAGTCGCCGTTGCTGAAGGTGCCGCCGAGGCGGAGACTGTGGTTGCCGGCGATGTACGACGCCGCGCCCATGAAGGTGCGGAGCACCGAGTAGCGGTCGGCCGGATTCGGCCAGGCGTTGGCCTGGCGGCCGTTGGACTGGTCGACCACGTTGTAGACGCGCGACGCGATGATCGCCGCGTCATCCCAGACCTTCGCGTCCTGGCCGGTCACGCTGGGCTGGTACAGCTCGGTGTAGTTCTGGTTGTAGACGCCGTAGCCGGCTTCGAACAGCAGCCGGTTGGTGTGCGTGCGCGTCCACTTGGTCACGTTGACGTAGCTCGTCGGGGTCACCTGCACGCCGGCGGCCTCGGGCGGAATGGTCGAGGCAATGCCCCAATGGTTGCGGTACTTCCGCTGGTTGTCGTGATACATCGAGAACTTGTCCTTGCTCGTCGCCTGCCACGAGATGCGGCCCGCGTTGCTCACGATGTGCCCATCGTCGAGGCCCGGCCGGTCGAAGTCGGGGTCGTAGACGAACTGCGACGGGTTCTTGTCGAAGTAGGAGTCGGCCTTGGTCTTCGACGAGCCCCAGTGACGGAAGGTGTAGTTGAACCACAGCTTGTTGCGGACGATCGGGCCGCCAATCTGGGGATTGATGTCCCAGATCTCCTGGATGGCATCGACGTTGGTGAGGGTGTTGTTGGCGTTGAAGGTCTTGCTGCCGCTCAGGTTCGACCGGCTGCAGGGCTGGCCGATGCCGGCCGAGCCGCAGTTGTCGGAGGTGAAGCTCTCGCCGGCGAAGTTGGCGATCACCGAGCCGCGGAACGAGTTGCCGCCGTCGCGGGGCACCATGTTGACGCGTATGCCGCCCTGGCCCACTTCGGCCGAGTCGGCGCCGGTCACGTAGCTGAACTCCTCGAAGCTCGAGTCGTTCCAGTAGACGCCGCTGTAGGCGCCCTGCGCGCAGAGGTTGTTGAGGCGAATGCCCTCGATGGTCTGGACGGTGTCGCCGGAGCCGCGGTACTGCAGGGGCGACTGCTGGAGGTTGCCCGAGCCGCCGACGTCGCGCGACAGCGCGCCGCCGCCGCCGACCGCGATGGTGGTGCCCGGAATCATGATGCCGACCGCCTGGATGTTGCGGCCGGTCGGCAGCGCCTCGCGCACTTCCGCCGTCATCACCACGCGCTGCGTGATGCTCTGCGTATCCACGATCGGCGACTCACCCGTGACGGTGAGGGTTTCTTCGAGCGTGCCGACCTTCAAGTCGACATTGATGGTCGCGGTGAAGTCCGAGGTCAACTCGACGCCTTCGCGCACCACATTGCCGAAGCCTGGCAGTGAGAAGGTGACGGTGTAGACGCCAGGCCGCAGCGCGAGGATCGAATAAGTGCCCGAACCACTGGTGACGGTGGAGCGGGTCTTTTCGATCAGCGCCGGGCTGGCCGCCTCGACGGTGACGCCCGGCAGGACGCCGCCCGAGGCGTCTTTCACCGTGCCGGAAATAGTACTGGTTTGCGCCGAGGCGACGATCGGCGTGACGAGAACACAAAGTACCGCAGCAATCCGAACCGTGAGCGAACGCATGAACAAGCCCTCCACGAAGTTACAGACCCAACAAACGCCCACGGCGCGTGGGTTGAACAGTCCGTCAAAGACGAAGCAGCGACGACGACGAACCTTAACCTATTTTTTGGAGGCGGTGAAGGTGCCGGTGACCATCCCGCCGATATCCAGCTTGCCCTTCATGGTGTTCTTCTCGACCGTGCCGTCGTAGGTCACCGGCGCCTGCTGGCCCTGGACGTCGAGCGTGAATGTGAAATGAATGGCATTGCCCTTCACGGTTCCCGTCAGCTCGGCATTCCCCAGCTGGCCGGCGTAGGTGCCGGTGAGCTTCTCGCCGTCCTGCTTGAACGTGATGACCGGCGTGCCGCCGCCCTGGTCGGTAGTGACGTTGAACGCCCACTCACCGGTGACGGTAGGCGCCTGCGCGAGGGCCGGGACCGACGCCAGCAGGACGAGCGCGAAAAAAAGTGCATGAGCTTTACGAATCGACGTCATCTAATCCCTCCTGTTGGGGCACTGCATCCTAACCTAAAACGGTTACATGGGGTTACAAACCACGTAAGTGCCTAAGGTGCCTAAGGTGCTAAAGGTGCTAGCATCTCCAACCCGAGGCCAACCCATGCGTCGAGTTTCTGTTCTCGTCGTTTTCGCCCTTGTTGTTTCCAGCACAGTTAGCACCCTAGGCACCCAAGGCACCCTAAATTCCGAGTGGACACACTACGGCGGCAACGCGGCCTCCCAGAAGTACTCCCCGCTCGACCAGATCAACAAGGACACCGTCGGCAAGCTCAAGGTCGCGTGGCGGTGGACGTCGCCCGACAACGAAGTAGTCGCCGCCAATCCCACGTCGCGGCCGGGGATGTACCACGACACACCGCTCATGGTGAAGGGTGTGCTCTACACCGTGACCTCGCTCGGGCAGATCGCGGCCATCAACCCGGCGACCGGGGCCTCGCTCTGGGTCTATGACCCGGCCAGCTACAAGTCGGGGCGGCCCGGCAACCTGGGGTTTGTTCACCGCGGCCTTTCGTACTGGTCAGATGGGACGAAGGAGCGGCTGCTGCTCGGCACGAGCGACGCCTACCTGATCTCGGTGGACGCGCAGACCGGCATGCTCGACACCTCCTTCGGTCAACAGGGCCGGGTGGACCTGATGGCCGGCCTGGCGCACGCCGTGCGAAGCACCAACTACTCGGTGACCGCGGCGCCGATCATCTGCCGCGAGGTGGTGGTCGTCGGTTCGAGCATTCACGACGTGCCGACGCACAAGGAGGGGCCGCGCGGCGACGTCAGCGGCTACGACGTGCGCACCGGCAAGAAGCTGTGGACGCTGCACTCGATTCCGCAGAAGGGCGAGTTCGGCAACGAGACGTGGGGCGACGACTCGTACACCTACACCGGCAATACCAACGTGTGGACGAACATGTCGGCCGACGAGGAACTCGGCCTCATCTACCTGCCGTTCGGCACGCCCACCGACGACTGGTACGGCGGCCATCGTCCCGGAGCGAACCTGTTTGCCGAGAGCCTGGTCGCGGTCGAGGCGCGGACCGGCGAACGCAAGTGGCATTTCCAGGTGGTGCACCACGGCGTGTGGGATTACGACCTGCCGGCGGCGCCGGTGCTGGCCGACATTCGCGTGAACGGCAAGGACATCAAGGCGGTGGCGCAGGTCAGCAAGCAGGGCTTCACGTATGTCTTCGATCGCCGGACCGGCACGCCGGTGTGGCCGATCGAGGAGCGGCCGGTGCCGCAATCAACGGTGCCCG
>SXGQ01235140.1_pt1 | contig 13140 bp, 12 predicted proteins | sample 3178371 | NCBI WGS metagenome assembly SXGQ01 (sample SAMN11356859, study PRJNA531348) | freshwater metagenome | isolation source: freshwater sample F1-20 | place: China: Fuxian Lake, Yuxi | collected 2017-12-25
AAGGCAACATAAAACTAAAAAAGAAATAGATGACAAACTAAAATTGCTGGAGTTTCCTATGGACCTTCATGACCTGATCGTTGAATTGCGCGAAGACAACAAAACCAAGATCGTGCTTCTTGTGGCTGATGGTTTGGGTGGCTTACCAATGTCACCTGGCGGCAAAACAGAACTTGAATCAGCCAGCACACCTCATCTTGATGCACTGGCGCGAGAGGGCATCTGCGGAATGAGCATCCCTGTTTTGCCGGGAATAACTCCGGGAAGTGGTCCCGGTCATCTTGGTCTTTTTGGATACGATCCACTCAAATACAGAATCGGCCGTGGAATTCTCGAGGCATTGGGCATCAACTTTGAAGTTGGCAAGAATGATGTGGCAATTCGCGGTAATTTTTGCACCGTTGATTCCGAGGGAAAAATATCAGACCGTAGGGCTGGACGCCCCACCACGGAACGATGTGTTGAAATGTGCAAAAAACTCAAGCAGATTAAAATTCCCGGAGTTGAAATTTTCGTTGAACCTGTTCGGGAGCATCGTTTTGTGGTTGTTTTTCGCTCTCCAGGATTGGGCGACGGGGTTAACGATACTGATCCTCAGCAAGTTGGCCTCAAGCCCTTGTTGGCAAAAGGGGAAGACCCTGCTTCCGCAAAAACAGCAGAAATAACGAATAAATTTGTGCAAGAAGCATCCGCGGTACTTGCCAGTGATACCCCTACCAACATGATTACCCTGAGAGGCTTTGCGACCTTCCCCAAAATAGCCACCATGCAACAAGTATATGGCCTTAGGTCCGCTGCGATTGCAGTTTATCCTATGTACAAGGGATTAGCCCGCCTTGTAGGGATGGATATTTTAAATGCGGGCACATCTTTGAGCGACCAGGTTGAAACCCTTAAAAAATCTTGGAATGATTACGAATTCTTTTTCATGCACTACAAGTACACCGATAGCACTGGTGAAGATGGTAATTTCCAAGCCAAGGTGGATATGATCGAGAAGCTTGACTCCGCAATACCTGCAATAAAGGCACTAAAACCCGATGTTTTAATAGTCACGGGCGACCATAGCACACCTAGCAAGCTCAAAAGCCATAGCTGGCATCCAGTCCCAACATTGATAGCTTCCGCAAGCTGCAGAACCGATGGGGTTACAGAATTTGGAGAATCTTATTGTCTCCAAGGTGGTCTTGGACATTTCGAAGCCAAATACCTTATGAGCCTTGCAATGGCCCATGCGGGAAAACTTGGTAAATACGGCGCGTAATATAACAACTTGCATAGGCACCGATAATTTAAGCTGCTTTTAACCCGGTGCCTTGCAAGTAAAAGAATATGATCTAAAGGTCGTCCTCAATCTTGGCCAAGGGTTTAGAAGGTTGTTTCTTATTGCCCTTTTCGGCCTTCAACCTCAAAAAAGCTTGTATAAAAGCTGTTATCTCCCCATCGAGGACTTCAAAAACCTGCGCTGTATGGTGATCAGTTCGCACATCCTTTGCCAAGGTATATGGCTGCAAGACATAATTACGAATCTGATAACCCCAAGCCACTTCACCCTTTTCATCGTAAAGCTTTTCAACCTCGGCTTTTCTTTTTTGCTCCTCAATCCGATAAAGCTTGGCCTTTAATAATTTCATGGCAAGGTCATCATTTTTATGCTGGCTTCGCTCACTACGACTCTCAGCCGCTATTCCAGTCGGCTTATGAATATAGCGCACACCACTTTCTGTTTTATTTTGATGCTGCCCACCGGGGCCACCGCTACGAAATGTCTGCCTTTCAAGCTCATCAGAACGAATTTCAATGTTGATACTCCCATCAATCTCGGGCATCACATCGACTGCAGCAAAGGAAGTATGCCTTTTTGCATTTGAATCAAACGGGCTGATGCGCACCAATCGATGCACACCAGCTTCACTTTGAAGATTACCATATGCGAAATCACCTGTCACATGCAGGGTCGCATTCCTGATCCCCGCCTCCTCATTACGAAGTTCATCAACGATCTCAGTCTTATAGCCATTTCTTTCAGCCCAACGAGCATACATTCGAAGCAACATCTGAGCCCAGTCACAAGCCTCAGTACCACCACCACCAGCCTGAATTCGCAGGTAGGCATTACTGGCATCTTGTGGCCCATTTAACATGGATCGCAATTCAAATTCCGCTAAATTGGCATCGGCCTTGTCAAGTTCCAATGCAAGATCAGGCTCCAAGGATGCATCCTCCTCGCACAATTCCGCGAGGGCACCAATGTCCAGATTTACCGACTCAATTTCCTCATAGGGTTTCAAGAGTCCATTCAAAGGTTTTAGCGCGTTAATCGTCTGCTGGGCTTTTTCCTGGTTGTCCCAAAAATCAGGCCCACCCATCAAATCAGTCAAATTCTGTCTCTGCACTTTTTTTCCAGCAATGTCAAAGAGAATCCCGTAGCTGAGTCAACCTGGTCGTCAAATTTTCAACTCGTCTCTTTAATTCACTATTCATTCTGCAATCCTTTAAACCAATGAGATTTTATCCCAAAAAACAATGTGAATTCCTTACAAGTTCTCATAATATCATATTATGCGCTAATGACATCAGATCATTCCCCAAAGGTCGAGAACAATGGAATTCAAAGGTAAAACAATCCTGGTAACCGGTGGTGGCAGTGGGATAGGACAATCCTCCGCACAAGCTTTTCATGACCTTGGGGCAAAGGTGGTGATTTGCGGGCGAAACAAGGAAAAACTTGAAAATGCCGCTTCGCTGATCTCAAAATCCCGTGACAGGCTTTTAGCTGTCCCCTGCGATGCGGGCAAACCAGAGGAAGTTTCAAACACGGTGGCCTTGACCGTCAAAAATTTTGGCCCCATTGACATCTTGGTGCATTGCGTGGGAATGAACCTCAAGGAAAGGTCTTTTCAGGAACTCAATCCCGAAAGATGGAGGTCCCTTGTCGAAGGAAACCTGGATAGTGCCTATTATGTGATTCACGAAGTACTTAAAAATATGAGGCCCCGTAAGACGGGATTGGTGATAGTCGTAAATTCCATTTCCGGATTAAGAGGCAATCCGTTGGGTGGGCCTGGTTATGTTGCTGGAAAATTCGGACTCAATGGTCTGGTTGTGGCGACGGCTGCTGAAGAATCCAAAAACAACATCCGATTTTGCAGCATTTTCCCTGGAGAGGTCAACACTCCCATTTTGGATGCAAGACCTAATCCTGTCTCCGATGAGCATAAAAAATCAATCCTTCAACCCGCTGATGTGGCCCAGAGCGTTTTATTTGTGGCTAGATTACCTGAACATGTTGTAATTCCTGAACTTGTGATCATTCCCTCAAAGGCCACTTTTATTTAATTTAAATTCAAGTTCTAGCTGATATCTCAATTACAATTGCGGAAATGTTATCAGTAGACCCGTTTTTCAAAGCAACTTGGCAAAGCTTAGCTGCTAGTCCATCCATTGGCTCTTTTAAAAGATATTTTTCAATCTCATCATCTTCAACACTTCCAGATAATCCGTCAGAGCAAATCAAATACCTTTGACCCAAACTCAAATGGTGCACAAAAACATCTGGTCCACCCCTCAAATCCTTGGATCCCAAATATTTGTAAATTCGATGCCTGAACGGATGTTTTGCAACTTGAGCCAGTGTTATGGTTCCGGCAATGTATAGCGCATGGGCAAAAGAATGGTCAGCAGTTATAAGAGATAATTTACCCTGATCCAAAACATAGCACCTGCTATCCCCAAGGTTTGAAATCAAAACATTAGAGCTTTCATCCCTGCAAAAAAGGCCAACCATCGTGGTGCCCATATTGCAAAGTTTCGGATTATCCCGACCCATATTCAAAAGATTAGCATTTGCAGACATATAACCATTTTGAATTAAGGCAGTATCCCCAGCTTCAGAACCATCCAGAAATGGCCCTTGACTGAAAATCTCTTTTTCAATGGTTTTAATGGATTCAATGCTTGCAACTTCACCAGATGCATGACCGCCCATTCCATCAGCAACCAAAGCCAAAAATAAACCATCAGACTTGATGCATTTGATAGCGTCTTCATTATTCGATCTCAACCCCTGAATAGATTCAGAGGAAACAGTAAAGTCCATTGCCATCAATTGCTATTAATTGCCCTTTAAATCAATGATTAAAAATTTTCGCACGGCAGTAAAACCTATCATAATTAAGCATAACCATCTATAAACAATTATCAAATTTGCCTTTAAAAAGGATTTGTTTCAAAATCTCAGGTTTAAAGTTCGGGACTGCAATATTTATTGATAGAATTACGATAAGTAAATATCTCAAGGAGAATACATATGCCTGTTGAAATGGAACTTCGAAGAATTATTATCAGCGAAATTCATGAGCAACAAGTTATTATTTTAAAAGAATTGGATGGTGATAGAAGTTTCTCTATCCAAATAGGAATTTTTGAAGCAACAAGCATCGATCGCAAAATAAAAAAAATTCCCTCGCCCCGACCATTGACCCACGATTTACTTTGCCAAACCATACATTCTCTAGGAGGAGAACTACAGGAAATACAAATAACCCAACTCAAAGAAAAAACCTATTTTGCAACACTTAAGATAGGGCAAAATGGGAGGGTTGTAGAAGTTGATTGCAGGCCAAGTGATGCGATTGCACTCGCAGTAACCATGGATGTGCCAATTTTTGTTTTTGAAGATGTTTTGAATCAAATCAACGAAGAAATATGATGTTTTAACCTGTTTTTTGACATTTATTAAATAATCATCTTCCCAAATTAAGCTTTTTACCTCTTTTGCCCGATAAAAATGGTCTAGATAGATTCATCAAAAAACCTTATACGGACATTCCTTGAAGCAGATGAGTTTGTTTTTGCTTTATATTTTTATTTTTTGATTATTATGTTTGTTATTGGGGGACATTTAAATGCCAGTTTCTTCCACCGCAAAAATTCACCCATCCGCAATTATATCATCCGATGCTGAAATCGGTGAAAATGTTGAAATTGGAGCACTTACGATCATTGATGGACCGGTAAAAATTGGTCATGGAACAATTATCAAGCCAGGGGTCAAACTTTTTGGCAACCTATTTCTTGGTTCAAAAAACATCGTTTACAGTGGCGCAATTCTTGGTGAAGCACCTCAACATTTAAAATATGATGGAGAACCCACCAGAACCATCATAGGAAACAATAATGTTATCAGGGAAGGCGTCACCGTTCACCGTGGGACCACCTACTCCAATGAAACAATAATTGGAAGTGGCAATTTTTTAATGGCAAACAGTCATGTCGCTCATGATTGCCGAGTTGGAAATGGGTGTATTCTTGCGAATGGCGCACTTATGGGCGGTCATTGTGTTTTGGAGGATGGTGCGTTCTTATCAGGTAATTGCGCAGTGCACCAATTTGCCAAAGTTGGAAGGTTGGCACTTTTAAGCGGGGTTTCCGCCACTACCAAGGATATTCCTCCATTCATCATTATTCAGCGAATCAATGTGGTTTCCGGAGTTAATGTGATTGGGATGCGAAGAGCGGGTATTTCACCAACTAGCATAGATGGGATTAGAAAGGCATTTCATACCATCTATCGCGAAAACCTACTTTTGCCTCAATCTCTTGTAAAGGTTGAAAAAGAATTAGGCCATATCACAGAAGTGGCAGAATTCATAGCATTTATCAGAGGTGCTAGCAGAGGAATAAGCCTTGAAACCAACAGGTTTGAAGCTGCAGCCTAATTTTTAGCTTCCAATTCTTTCACCAACTGGGCAAGCAACTCTGGCTTATCCTGTTCAACCAAGTGTTTGATTCTGGACTCAGCGATTTCCAATTTTTTCATGGCTTCAATGATTGTGGCCCAAACTTTTTCCCTTTTCTTGCCACTGCTTAGATACAATTCTCCCACTAATTCAGCTAATCTTTGATGGGCGATTGGATTCTGATTATCATAATAGCGTTTGATGACTTTTTGCTGATAAGGCGTGTAATCTCTAGCCAAGTTAAACCTCCACAAATTGTTTGAATTATCACCATCCAAACTTTGATTGATAGTTGATTAAAATATATACCATACTTTGAACTTTCCGATTAATTTGATTCTCGAGTTTTTAATAAAATTGTATATTTGCCAATTATTTTCAAGTACATGCTAACTGGAGTCCTCATTTGCGCTTAGTAATCCAAAGGGTTTCAATGGCTAAAGTTACCATGGAAAACTCCATTTTAGGCGAAATTCAAAAAGGATTGCTAATTTTAGTCGGAATAACAACAGGTGACACCGTTGAAAAAGCTGCCTGGCTAGCGGAAAAAGCCGCCAGCTTAAGGATTTTTCCTGATTCAAATGGAAAAATGAATCTTGATGTAGTTGAGGCAAAAGGTGAAATTCTGGTGGTAAGCCAATTCACTCTCTATGGCGATTGTTCAAAAGGAAGAAGACCAAGTTTTATCAATGCCGCTAGACCGGAAATCGCAGAACCACTTTACGAACATTTCATCCAAAAACTAAAATTACTTGGAATAAGAACTCATACTGGGAAATTTGGCGTTGATATGAAGGTTGAACTAGTTAATGATGGGCCGGTAACCTTGGTTGTAGACGCCTGAAGCTTTTAGATTACGGAGAAGCAAAATGTCCAACGGCATATTTCGCAGGAAATCGCTTGAACGAGTGATGGCGGATTCAGTGAGCGGTCATAACCTGAAGCGAGTGCTTGGTCCCTGGGCTTTAACTGCATTGGGAATCGGGGCCATCATAGGCACGGGAATATTTGTGCTTGTTGGAAAAGCCGCAAGGGATGTTACCGGTCCCGCCCTTATGCTTTCCTTCATTTTCGCAGGTCTTGCGTGTATTTTTTCAGCGCTTTGCTATGCGGAATTTGCCTCAATGGCTCCCGTTGCGGGAAGCGCTTACACTTACGCCTATCTCACCCTCGGCGAACTCATGGCCTGGATAATAGGTTGGGACCTGATTCTCGAATATGCAGTTGCAAGTTGTACTGTGGCACACGGTTGGTCCAAATACTTTCAGGATATTCTCAAGCAATTCGAATTCCATATACCCTCGATGCTTACTAACGCACCATTTGACATCGCCAAAGGCGGAGAAATTGTGTCGACAGGTTCGCTTCTCGACCTCCCCGCACTGCTTATCGCCGCGATCATAACCCTTATCTTGGTTCGTGGCATAAGAGAAAGCGCCTTCATTAATGCCTTGATGGTGATTATAAAACTGGGAGTGGTTTTCTTCGTTATTTTTGCAGGCATCCCTCATATTGTCAAATCGAACTGGACCGACAACTTCGCCCCATTCGGTTATGGTGGATTGAGCTTTTTCGGGAATTTGGTGTGGGGTGACATCAACCCCGCAACAAACGCGCCAGCAGGGGTTTTAGCAGGCGCCGCTCTGATTTTCTTTGCCTATCTTGGTTTTGATGCTGTTTCAACCAATGCAGAGGAAGCCAAAAACCCAAAACGCGACATGCCTTTTGCAATTATTGGCTCCCTTTTAATCTGTACGGTACTTTACATTGCTGTGGCGGCGGTTTTAACCGGAATGGTCAATTACAAGGACATTCCAAAAGAAGCACCGGTTGCCAATGTTTTTGCACAGGTTGGTATGCCTTGGGCGCGGCTGCTTGTCTCAGTGGGTGCCCTGACAGGGATTACCTCTGTTCTACTGGTCATGATGTGCGGACAACCGAGGATTTTTCTTGCAATGGCCCGGGATGGACTTCTTCCGGAAAAGTTTTTCGCAAGCGTCCACCCTGTTTATCAGACACCTTGGCTCGCAACGATGCTAACTGGACTTATTGTCGCCTTGGGTGGTAGCCTGCTCCCGCTGGATGTGCTTGCGGAACTGACCAATATAGGAACATTGTTTGCCTTTGTGGTGGTATGCGCTGCAGTGTTAATTTTACGATTCAAGGATCCAAACGCGCCCCGCTCATTCAAAGCGCCACTTGGATTATTCTGCCCGATAGGGGGAATAGTTCTTTGCTTGGTATTAATGTTCTCATTGGGCTGGGAAAACTGGGTCAGGCTTTTTATTTGGCTGGGAATAGGCTTGGTAATTTATTTCATTTATGGCTTGCATCACAGCAGGATTCGCATCGAAGACAATAAAAACCTCTCAAACAAGTTTTAATGCATGGAAAACAAGCAATTCCAACAACGATTGGGCCTGTTTGACTCCACCATGTTGGTGGCTGGTACCATGATAGGTTCAGGTATTTTCATAGTATCAGCAGACATAATCCGTGATGTGGGATCACCTGCCAGCCTTTTGATGGTTTGGGTTGTCACGGGAATAATGACAATTCTTGGCGCACTTAGTTACGCTGAATTAGCAGCAATGATGCCCCGGGCTGGTGGGCAATATGTGTACCTGAAAGAAGCATTTGGGCCATTGTGGGGGTTTCTGTATGGATGGAGTTTGTTTTTAGTGATTCAAACTGGGTCAATTGCCGCCGTTGCAGTGGCGTTTTCAAAATTCCTAGGTGTTATCGCGCCCAATTTAGGAACCGGAGAAGAAGCCCAGATCATCACATGGAGTGGATTAGATCTTTCCATCTCACTTCCACTTCCCTGGCTCAAGGAGCCACTCGTTATTTTCAAACGCACTGAATTCTCGATCACTTCAGGACAGATAATCGCGGTCTCAATAATCGCCTTTTTAACGCTGCTTAATTGCAGAGGGTTAAAGGAGGGAAAATGGATCCAAAATTTATTTACCGTTATAAAAACATTAAGCCTATTTGGATTGATAATTCTTGGGTTTACAATCGGCGCCAACAGTGAAGTCATTAAGACAAATCTTGCCGAGTTTTGGACTGGCGCTTTTTCCACGGATCGATTCATTTCGATTTCCGAAATAATTGGCGGCCCTGCATGGATTGTCGCAATCATGGTCGCTGGAGGCGCCATGGTTGGGTCGTTATTCAGTGCTGATGCTTGGAATAATGTAACATTCACAGCGGGGGAAATTAGAAATCCTAGCCGCAATTTGCCCTTAAGCCTAATATTTGGAACCGGGGGAGTGATATTACTTTATCTTCTGGTAAACCTTGCTTATTTATGCGTTTTAAAAGCAAATGGAAACCCACTTGCCAGCGCGCAATTAAAAGCTGAAATCGAGGAAGGATTAGCTATAAAAAAAGAGTATGCCGCGGAACATAACTATCTTTCCGCAACTTCAAATCGTCTTGAAAGCGAAGCAGCTTTCCTAAAAGCAAGAGCGGCAATACTGAAGCAGAATGGTGAAACAAATAATTCAATCAGGTTACTGAAGGATGCGGAATCAAAAGAAACAGAATCCGCCTTATCCAAGACCAAAGCTGAAATTGCTAAACATGCCAGCAAATCCGCAGGCGAAGAAACTAGCCGAAGGCTTAATGAGCGAATTGTAAGAAGCACCCCGGAATTAGGGATTTCACATGCCCGGGATGACCGTGTTGGAACAGCCGTTTTACAGATGATTTTTCAAAACTACGGCACAATCTTCATGGCGATCGCAATAATGATTTCAACTTTCGGCTGTGTCAATGGCATGATTTTAATGGGATCTCGACTTTATTATGCCATGGCGCAGGACGGGTTATTTTTCAAATCCGCGGGAGAATTAAACTTCAGGGGAGTTCCCGCATATGGCCTTATCCTTCAGGGTGCATGGTCCATACTTTTGGTGTTTTCAGGAACCTACATAGAACTTCTGGACTATGTGATTTTTGCGGCACTGTTATTTTACGCGCTCACGGTTTCAGGATTGTTCGTTTTACGAAAAACAAAACCAACAGAAACCAGGCCCTATAAGGCTTGGGGATATCCCGTTTTGCCCTTGGTTTATATTTTTCTTTGCACCGTGGTGATGATCGATTTGTTGATCGTAAGGCCTGAATACACCTGGCCCGGCCTGATAATTGTCGCCTCTGGAATTCCCGTTTTTTATTTTTGGAAAAACAGAACCCCTCAAACCAACTGAGAAATCATGCAAATCCAAGAGATTAAATTCAACCTTCTTTCAATACCAACTACCCCGGCAAGGGCCTCAGCCACCGAGATTGCTTCCGGTCGAAACGACAAAATCACCACCCTCGTCGTAAAAATAAGAACTAAATCCGGAATTGAAGGCATTGGCTTTGCATACTCATTACAAGGTGGGGGAAAGGCCATGCTTGCAATTGGGCAGGAAGACCTCGCACCTTTAATCCTTAATGAAAACGCTTTGGACAACGAGAAACTTGCATCCAAAGTTTACTGGCGAACCCAGACAATCGGCAGGACTGGTCTGGTTCAACAAGTCTATTCCGCAATTGATGTCGCATTGTGGGACATCAAAGGCAAGGCAGCCAAACTGCCTTTACATAAATTACTTGGCGGTTTTCGTGAATCTATTCCAGCCTATATCTCACACACTGGTTGGTTATGGATGAGCGTGGGCCAGATAATTGATCTTTCCAAACCATTCTTGGACCAAGGGGTCATGGGGCTTAAAGTCAAGGTTGGCGCAAACCCCCAAAACGACATTGAAAGAATAAGTAATTTACGGGAAGCCATGGGGGAAAATATTTGGCTTGCAGTTGATGCCAACGAGCGATATGACACCGGTACCGCCCTCGCGATGGGAAATTTTTACCAAGATGAGATTGGCGTGGGATGGTTCGAAGAACCAATCACTTGCGAAAACATCAAGGGACACTCCTATCTTGCGAACAATCTGGATATTCCAATTGCTTCAGGTGAGATGCTTTTTTCCCGGGAAGAATTTCACAATTATTTGGAAAAAGGCGCCATGGATATCGCTCAACCTGACATCACTCGTTTGGGAGGTATAACTAACACCTTAAAAGTAATTCATTACTGCGAAAGTCAAAATATCCCCGTAAGCCCACATTTATTACCTGAATTAGCTGTTCATTTGGGCTGCGGTTTACCCCAGATCACTTCCGTGGAATATATGCCCTGGTTCGAACCCTTGTTTAACGAATACCCGAAATTCAAAGAAGGAAAACTCATACCTCCAGAAGGCCCAGGCCTTGGTCTAAGCCTGTCTGAAAAAGCAATTAATGAATATATCGCAAGCTAGCCACTTCCGCCCTTCAACCCATCCTCCCAAAAATACATATTGCATCATTTGAAAATTGATGTATCAGAATCCATTTTGTCAAAGTGTTGTGAATGTTAATAGGAGTCCAATAAATTGGCTGATGCTTCAACTACAATCCAAGATTTAAGAAACAAAATGGCAAGCTTTGTATCCGCAAGGGATTGGGAACAATTCCATGACCCTAAAAATCTTGCCATGGCGCTTTGCGCTGAAGCCGCAGAACTTCTTGAACATTTCCTCTGGATTTCTCCCGAAAAATCGAAACTGTCCGTATTGGAGCCTGAAAAACGAAAACAAGTTTCTGAAGAAATCGCTGATGTCACCTGCTTGGTCATGGCATTATGCAATTGCATTAAACTTGACCTATCCGATGCATTAAACGCAAAAATGATCAAAAACGAAATCAAGTACCCTGCAGACAAATGTCGGGGAAACTACATGGCTCCTTCCAACAACCCTTCAAAAGAGTGATTCGATGGTAAGCACAAAACAAATTGCAATCTTTTCCATGTTGATTTTTGTTTCATCCGCGTTGGCCCAGGTTCCCGGGACATTACCCATCCAATCTGAAAAAGATACTCCGTCTTTAAAAACAGATGAAGGCAGCAATATTTCAATAATTACAAGATTTGTAGACCCGCCTGAGATTGGAAAACCTTGTGTCATGGAAATCACCCTGAAAAACTCAGGGAACAATCCTGTTGAAGAATTAGTGCTCAGCCAGGAATGGAAAACCAAGCCTGTCATTTTGGAAGTCTCCCCAAAGCCTTTTATCCAAGAGAATAAATGGACCTGGGAAATCGCAGAACTACAACCGGGGGTGGGAAAAATATTCCAATTTAAAATCACATCCCAAGACAAAGAAACCTTGAGTTTCAAGCCATCCATCACTTACAACCCCTCGGGCTCGACAAAAAATACTGAAAAGAAAAATGGACTGCTTGTGGATGTCCAGGGGCCACAATGGGTCAGAAGGGGCCAAAGGGCTGTGTTTGACATTGTGGTTGCAAATCTGGGACTTACCGCTGCAGAAAATGTCACTGTCCGGGATAAATTACCCCAGGGATTAAGGCATCCGGAAGGGGAACTTATCGAGGCAACTTTAGGGGATATTCCAGCGGGCAAATCAAAATCCATTCGCCTCGAGACACTTGCAGTAGAAAACGGGCGATTTTCACAAAACATACAGGTGGTTTCCAACAATGGGGATAAAAAGCTCTATCAATCAGACATTTCAGTCAGCGATGGCCAGATCAACCTCAATTGGAAGAAATCCTGGGAAGACACAGCCAAGGGCGAACTCGAAATGATACTCGAGGCAAAAATCGAATCCATTCAAAATGACAAATCACCAATTGAGATCCAAACCATAATTCCCGAAGGACTTGAAATCATTGGCACTAATCCAATCGCAAAGTCCTTGCCCGATTCAACAGGTAACAAGACATTAATATGGAACAATCCAAAACTTATAAATGATAAATGGGAAACAAAGGTGCGACTAAGGGCAGCAAAGCCCGGCGACTGGCAATTAAAAGCCAAAGCAACCATGGAAAACATCCCCGATGTTTCATCCATGTTTTTGGTTCGTATCGAAGGCACCTCAGAGATGCAGGGGGAATTTATCACACCTGTGATCAAGACAAAACTTGGTAGTGAAAACGAAATACGATTTTCGTTGAAAAACACCGGATCAATTGAGTTAAATAACTCGTCCGTGAGATTCCTTTTTCCAGACGGCATAATTCCCCTCGGATGGAACGGACCAACCATAGCCGGCCTTGAAGGCCAAAACTTGAGTTTTGATAATCTACCTGTTCTAGGAAGCAAAGGTGATAAAGTTTATTCAGTAAACTTAAAAGGACTGAGCCCTGGAGAATTTCGCATTGTCGTTGAATACGGAGTCGGAAATATCAAGCGAAGCGCATCATGCTCAATCTCAATATCTCCCCTACCTTAACCATATTGTTCACAAATTGACAAATATTATCTCAACATGAATATTTGGTTGCCATGCAAATATTTTGTAATGTATGTTAGAAACTTCAATCCAAGGT
>SXGQ01309968.1_pt1 | contig 13139 bp, 8 predicted proteins | sample 3178371 | NCBI WGS metagenome assembly SXGQ01 (sample SAMN11356859, study PRJNA531348) | freshwater metagenome | isolation source: freshwater sample F1-20 | place: China: Fuxian Lake, Yuxi | collected 2017-12-25
TCTAAAATGTGTTCGATTACGTCGATACAGGTAACAACGTCGAACGATTTGTCATCGAATGGCAAGTCGTGAATTTGCGCCTGTATCACGCAATAACTGCACAACTCGGGTACGGCTTCCGTACCAGCGACCGGACTAAAGCCCATGTCGGCGGCGGCTTGCATCAACTCGCCACGGCCACACGAAACGTCGAGTAACGATCCCGACTTGCCTTTTAGCGCGGCGACAACCGGCAACAGCCGGTCAGGAAACATCCGATAGTCGGGATATTTCTGGTAAACCGCGCGATATTTCTCAATCTCGTTTTGCCGGTCGTCCACGTTTCTTAACCTGTGTTTCGATCAAGTTAGAAACGGTGTCCAACATCGACGGTTCCGCGACTGGTTCCGCGCCGTGATACGGGACCGCCATTCCTTTGACCAGTAGCCAATGGCCGAATTTGTCGTCAACTTCGACGACCCTTCCAGCCTCCAGAGTGCGTCCCATATACACGCGGGACCGTCGCATTTCAACCTTCATACGCGGAAAATACCTTAATTAGCGTTCCACTTACAACTTTAACCCGGCTTGGTTCCTGCATCCTGTCGCGGACGTGATGCCACGCGCCTATTGCCGAAATGCCTAGTTCTAGGCCACGGTCGCCAACCTTGGAATGCCAGTACCGCCGGTTTTCCATGTAGTTGTCGCAACCGCACAACAGGATTTCTTCGCACCCTAAATACTCGGCAATCCAAACGGCAGTGCCGCCGGAAAACCCAAAGTCGGGAACGATGCCGGACCATATATCGGCTTGGTCCTTATGGTGCGTGACTAGCGGGAATCCCTGGCCTGTCAGGATAGGGAACAACTCCCCATCTTGGTAAACCACATAGTCAAGTGCCAACAATAACGAATGCTGGTTAACGCCTATCCACACGCCGTCACGCTGGACGCGCGGTCTAACCCGGCGCAAGTCCGACAATAAAGTGGGGCCGCCACCCAAGACAACAGCACGTTGTCCCGAATGACGGCCCCGGATTGACGTTAGGTCAATCAAGACTGCGCCGTTATTAGGCGGTCACAATCTCGTTACACTCGGCGAACGACTCGACATGGCGAACCGCGAAGTCGCAATCGTGGAAAGCCACGATACGCACGGTGCCAGCGTTCGATCCAGTGTACGGGTCGGCCATCAGGTCAATGCCTGACCACTGACCGATCAACAGGTCCGACCACACGCCGAAGATCATAGCGGACAAGTTGCTGCCGCTGCCCTTCGACAAGTTGCCCGGAATCTGCTGCGACACGACCAGCGGGTAACCGTAGATGCTGTTCACATCCGGTCCCAACAGGAAGTTACCCTCGACGCCCGAAGTCTGCTTCGGGGTGTTTGACAACTTGGCCTTGACCTGACCGTTGGTCAGGAACGCCGCCGCACCCGTCAAGGCATTGTCAATTTCGACTTCCTTAACAAGGTTCGTCACCATGGCCCACGTCGGCGCGCCGCCGTTGGTGCCAAGCGTCACGGAACCAATGCCAGACGTGTTAAGGATGCCGGTCGGACGGTTCGAACCGCTGCCAGAAATAGCCGCCGAATCCATCGCCACGGCGATAGAAGCGGCAAGGTCATTTCGGACCATCGTTTCAACGTCAAGCGACGACTGCAACATCAAGCGACGGCTGTAGTCGACATACGCGGCAAGCGTCTTCGGCGACATCGTAACCTGATCGAAGGTCATGTTGCCCTCGGTCGGCGCGCTGTTTTCGCCAACCCAGTACGACGTGGCACTGGACGACTTACGCGGAATGGCGACGTTGCCCTGCAACCCCGTCAGGAACGTAGCACCCAAAGTGTTAAGAACCATCTTATTTCTTAACACGTCGATGAACGAACCAGCCAACAGGTCCGTGGCGACAAGGTTACCGGCCTTCGACGTACCCGTACCAATCGACGTAGTAAGATCGCGCTTCAATACGTCAACAGGCACCGTGATACCACGCGAATCGCGGCCTTCCTTCTTGGCGGCACTCTCGGACACCTCAAACTCGAAACGCGCATCTTCCTGCGCGCGGCGATCCTGCGGGTTCGACAAGGCACGAATGGCCTTTACGAATGAGAACGAACGCGCCTCACGGTCCGACAGACCGATTTCGACATCAATGTTAAGCGGCTTATGAGCCACCTTATCCAACAACGCACCACGGAATTGCTCAATGGTGGCCCCCTCGCGCACGGCAGACTCGCCAAGGTCGCGCTGATTGTGACGCGCGGCAAGGTCCATAATCGACGAAACGCGACTGCGCTCCGCCTTCATGCCGTCATCGCGGACGGCTTCGTTATTAACTTCGCTCATAAATTGTACCTTCGGTGAATGTGAAATAACTTCCGGTTTCGGCGTTTCCGCCATGCTTCGGCCTACGCCGACGCTAGTATCTGCCGGAATGGACACGATACTTATTTCGAGTGGTGACCAACTGGTTGCGCGGTAAACCTCCCGGCCATCCCGCTTGCCATCCGATACCATCTCGTTAATGACGTATCCAACAGACACGTTCCCACGTATTCCGTCTTTCACGTCCTGCCAAATTTCTTCGGCTCGTTTGCTTTTCCCAAAGCGAACGACGGCCCGTGCAACACGGTCCGATCCCAAAGAAACTATTTCCACGACGCCGACTTGATCCGCCGGGTCATGGTCAACCAGCAGCGGCGCGCGGCCACTGCCGATAAAAGTTGAGTCGATAGCACCCGGTGAATGGTCGAGTACCTCGACACCCCATCCGCGCTCGACTTCGGCTTCACTGCTGAACGCCAGACTTACGCGACGGTCAGCGTCCTGCACGGTTTCGCGCTCAAATACTGCGCTACGAAATACGCGCTTGTCCGGTCCCTTACGACTCGCCGGACCGCTGTAACCTTCTTCCCACGGCTCTTTACCGCTGGCGTCTAGCGGTCGCTCGCCTTCCTCGGCGGCTTCCTCGACTGCCTCGACGGCTTCTTCCGCTTCCTCGGATTCGTCCATATCCATTAGCGATTTTTCAAACGTAATGGTGACCGTCGCTTCGTCTTCTACAACGGCGACGATGTGTCGTTCTTGCTGATCCATATTTCGGCCCTCGCTTTCCTCGGCATCTAGTAGCCGGTCCTTTTCATTTGCCCACGCGCGGCCCGGATCGCCGCCCCACAAAGCCCATGCAATACGGCCAGCCGACGGGTAACCATCCTCACCCGGTGACCAGCCTTCGCCCTGTTTGTCGACTTCGTGTCGAGCAAAGTACGAAACCATCCTACGGACAGTTTCCGGCGATAGATTAACACGGTTCGAAATGTCGCGCGCACGGGCCACGCCGACCGCCGTCCCACCCCGTCCGAATTCCTCGCGCCACGCTAAACCGCGTTCCGCTTCTTCGGCCATGCTGGCCGTTGGTTTTAAGTCAATCGCCATTTATTAGCCCCCGATAGTAATTAAGGTTATCGGCTAATCGTTTATTAGTCGGCGACAATTCGACCGCTGCTTCACCATGTCGAATAGCCGCCTCACGCATTCCTAAATGGTGCGCGCTGATCGCGGCTAGGTCATGCGGCCAATCACCCCATACCGCCGGGTCGCACGTATAGACCAGCGCGCGGTCCTTAATGCCTAGCGCGCGCTCCGACGCGGCGTAGCATTCGGGCCAGCGCGATTGCCGGTAGTACAACATTGCCAGTTCGCACCACGGCTCGCGTGTGTTCGGTGCCTCACTACAGGCCCGAAGATAATTCGATTCCGCGTTCCAGTAGTCGCCTAGTTCGGCGTAACACTTACCCAACAGACGATATGCGTAACATCGTTCGTTCGGCCATGTCGCTTCCGGCATGGCTAGATATTTGTTCAACGCGGCGATTGCTTCGTGCCACTTTGCGTAGAACGTCAGTTCGCGCGCGTAATAGAACGCATTGCGAGGACAGCGCGGGTCTTCCTTGACCGATACCGCTAATAAGTCGAGATATTGTCCACGACTTTTTGTCGGGTCCGGGTGATGACTGACCAACAGTTTGTCAGTCTGCGCCCAAACTTCCGTTATGCGCCCATCCGGTACAGGGTATTCATGGCATGGGTGGTGCCACAAGTAGCCATGCCGCGCATGGATTTTTTCGTAAAGAAACTTGATCCCCGCGCCCCAATCGAAAAAGTACCGCAACCGCGTTGTTTCCGGCTTCCATACTCTTTCGATTTCTTCGCGCCAGCCCGATTCCAAAACTTCGTCTAGGTCGAGCGAAATGCAAATGTCGATGTCACGCGGCAACAATGCCAACGCCGCGTTTCGTGCGGTATCGAATCGCCATGGCGTTATGCAAATGTCGTGAACGATTGCGCCACATTTGGCGGCTAGTTCTGCCGTACCGTCCGCGCTGCCGGTATCGGCAATCATAATTAAATCAGCGTCTTTTGCTGAATCGCAAAACCGTTTTACAAAATACGCTTCGTTCTTGCTGATTGCATATACCGCGATTCGCACAAAATACCTCTTTTAGATTGGCGCGCCGTCTATTGTAATTGCAAACTCGTTGCTGGCTACGGCAGAGGCGGTCGGCTCGGTGATGACAGGCTGCGGCTCCACGCCTTCCGGCAGACTCACCGCGTACTCGCACTCCACCCAATCCCGTGCGTCATGGTTCCAGTTCCATTGAAAGCCGGGGCGATCCTCGGGCTTCGGATCACGCACGACCCACTCGCCGTTGAGCCACGCAACCTGCTTACCCTCCGGTGCCTCGGGCTTTGCCGGAACCTCATACCAACCCTTGTTGTTGTCGATCTGCTCGACGGGGTAGTGGCCTTTAAAACTATAGAGTGTCATGTGTCACCTTACAGAAGCGGGAACGCCGTAGTCGGGGCGGTGAAGTTGCTGGTGTAACGGGCGATGCCTTTGGTGATGCGAAGGTCGTTGATGTAGCCTGTCAAATACGAATTTGCGACTAAATCTGCGCTTCCAATATGCCAATTAGCAGATGTTGTCATAAATGCAGTGGTTGATACGGCGGTAGTGCTTTGCAAAATTCCATTCATAAAACAATACACATTTGTGCCGTATCGCGTTACTGCAATATGGTTCCATGCGTTTGCAGTTGCAGTTCCACACGAAGCCGCAGAAGCCAAGTTCCAACTGCTTCCAGTTGAAGACATATAAATTACAAAGTTATAAGTTCCAGACGATTGCAAAATTACTATTGGCGCATACGAGCCAGATGTTGTTTGCGCGCAAAGATACGATCCATTTGATTGACCCGTTGCTGTCGGATAAACCCATGCTTCGATTGTGAAATCACCGGCAAACCCACTAAACGACAACGGAGGATTTGTAATAATCTTTAAGTCATCGCCGTTTCCATCAAACAACATCGACGAGCCGCCGGACTTGCTCTGCGTCGTGCTGATCTGCGCGTTGCCGACCGTCTCCAGATCGTTCTTGGACGTAGCGTCGTAGATGCCTGCGTTGGTGTAATTCAGTAGGAGCGAGGTGTTTGTTGTGTTTGCAGGTGGCGCTGTCGGAATTGTAATTGTGGTTGAGTCAGGATCATAAACTGCCGTGCCTTTAACCATCTTAAATCCGCTGACGTATCCAGCCCAATCCGCGTCACCAGAAAGATTGCTTCTCCCTAAATTAAATACCTCTGATGATCCGCCATCTAACGCAGCAGAGTTACTTGCTACATAAGCCTCTCTAGCGCCATTGACCCACATAGCCCATGCGTTTCCAGAACGCGCAATAGCAACGTGCATCCATTGGCTGTTGTTGAACGTGCTGGTTGAAACAAGCAAATCAACTGGCGAAGTATTAAATGCAGCAAGTGTAAATTTATTTGGATTGGCTGCTGTGCTAGTGGCAATAATCCAACGATTTGTAGTAAAAGAACCACCGGCTCCGTTTCCGCCTAACCGAGTGGATGTTCCGTTTGCTCCAGAATAAACCCACATTTCTATCGTAAAACTACCGGAACCAAGCGCAAACGCCGCGTTGCTGGCGGTATTAAGATAATCCCCACTCCCATCGAAATACCCGCTGCCGCCATTCGTCGCCGCACTCCACGCTGCGGTGGGGTTGAACGGAGAGAAGGCTTGCACCGATACGTCACCGTTGCGGGTGATCGTAAAGTTGTTGGTGCTGTTGTCGATAAAGCGGTTGCTCTGACAGGTCAGCAACGATGTGTTGGTGATGGCTGTGAGCGGAGTAGTGCTAGGCGTGAAGTTAGAAGTGTAGACAGCCGTGCCTTTAACTACGCGGAAGTTTGAGATGTAACCCGGAAATACCTGCGTCGGGACGTTGAAGCGAGAAGCAATAGATACGCCGCCCGTCGCCAGATTTGTGCTATCAGAAAAAGTCGCCCCGACTTGCGTTCCGTTTAAAAATACATAGCAAGTTGATCCGCTTCTGGTAACGGCCAAGTGATACCAATTATTTGCTGCGACCGTACCTCCGGATCGATTGCCAGCACCAACATATACGTCCACACCAAACGTGCCGGATGCCGCAGCAAGCAAACTGCCGCCCGCATAACGAAAATCAAACAAAAATTCATTACTTGGGGTTGCGGTGTAGTAAAACCAAAGTTCTACTGTGAAATCACCCGTCCCCATGCCGAGAGCAGCATTACTACCTACCGTTAAATAATCACCGCTCCCATCAAAATAGTTTCCCCACCCCGTCTGCGAGAACGGCGAGAACGTACCCTGCGTCGTGTTGCCGTTGCGGGTGATGCTGAAGGCGTTGGTACTGCTATCAAGGAACGTGTTGTTCTGTGCGCCGTTCGTCCCGTTACCGGGCAACAGCAGCGTGGTGTACTCGTAGTACGGATCGGCAGTCAGCGTAATAGAACCGCCGATATTGGGGAACTCTGCCGTTGGGGGCGTGAAGTTGTACGGATAGCGACCAACGCCTTTGGAGATACGCAGGTCGTCGATGTAGCCGTTAAAATCATTTGCCCCGAAATTACTCCCAACTGATATTTGATTGGTTGCAACCCAATTTGCGTTGTTTATATCTGTTGCGGTTTTTGTTAAAACCAAATTACCGTTTATGTACCATTTGGCGACATTAGCAGATTGTGAAACCGCAACGTGCGTCCAAGTGCTAAGCGGCACATTCCCTGCGGTAAATTGATTTGCACCCGTATTTCCTCCCCACCCCAAAGCGCCGCCTGTATCAAGATACATAGCCCAAGCCGTACCGCCAGCGCCAGAACTAATTAAATACGGGAATCCAGAATACGAATTGGGGTAAACCCACATCTCCACGGTGTAATCAGAACCTCTCAAAGATAAGTTTGGAGAGGATGCCCCTACAAATAACCTATCCCCCGTCCCATCAAACGCCAACGACCCCGTGCCGTACTTCTTCACGCTGGTGCTGATCTGGGCATTGCCCACAGTCTCGTAGTCGGCAACAGCAGCGTTGTCGAAGATGGCTCCGTTGGTGAAGTTGGTGAGCAGGCTGGTGTTGGCAATGGCTGTGAGCGGGGCGGTTGGGGGCGTGAAGTTAGCCGTGTAGACGGCGGTGCCTTTGACAACTCGCAGACTAGAAATATAACCAGTAAGCGGCCTTGGAATTCCCGCACTTAAGCCACCAATTCTAACTTCGGTTGTGCTGCTTACGTTTGTTGAATCGGAAATAGCGCCGTCTGACACCCCGTCTATGTACAAGGTTAGAGTTGATCCGCTTCTAACCATTGCAACGTGATGCCATGCGCCATCGCAAACATTTTTCGTTCCGGTTATAAACGTCCCAGAATTCAAACCAGCAAGTACAACCCCGGTTGCGGTTGTATGCAGAAACCACCCAACGCTATCAAAAGAACCAATAATGCTTTGGAAGTCTACTTTGGTGGTTGTGTTAATAAATGCTTCAATGGTCAACGCTCCGGTGCCATACGCAAAAGCGGCGTTACTTGGGACGGACAAGTAATCCCCACTCCCATCAAAGTACCCGCTGCCACCAACCGTGCTGGTTGAGTACGCCGTGATCGGGTTGAAGGGAGAGAAGGGCTGGACGGAGGGGGAGCCATTTGCAGTAATGGCATAAGCATTTCCGCTGTTGTCAACAAAACGATTAGATTGGCAAGTTAATAAAATTGTATTGGTACTAACTGTTAGCGGAGATGTTGGAACGGTAAACGAGGTGCCGGTATAGGGTAACGTGTTAGATGTTGCCCCATTACAATACCGAGCGTTTGAAACATACCCGGTAATATTGCTTGTGTTTGTAAAACTTCCACCAATCGCAAAAGCACTTGTATGGGTATTTGGAGTTCCAGAAAATGTCGCAGTTCCTTCTTGAACTCCGTTAATGTAAATGCGAAGTGTTGTGTTATCTCTTATTCCAACAATGTGATACCACTGATTAAGAGCAGGAGTTGTCGTGGAATTTGCTGCTACCCACGTTGCAGAAGTGTTGTAAATTCCAAAAGAAATCTTACTTGCCGTCGCTCCAATAGCCGTGTAGGAATAATTAAGCCACATTCCTTCACGACCAATAATTAGTTGGTCAGAAGCGAGACTATTAAAATAAACCCAACACTCTAATGAAACGTAAGTATTTGGCTGAAACGCTGAATTATATGCGGCACTTACGGTGCTTGATCCATTAAAATAGTTACTCCACCCCGTCTGGCTGAACGGGCTGAACGAGCCTTGGGTGGTATTCCCGTTGCGCGTGATGGTGAAGTTGTTGCTAGACGAGTCCAAGAACGTATTGTTCTGACCGCCATTGGTGCCGTCGCCGTGCAGCAGCGAGGTGACAGAGTAGAAGTAGGGATCGACGGGGGCCTGTTGTGGGTTGCCGCCAAGAAATATCATCTGACTGCCGCTCATTTTTTTAACTCACGTTTCCGTTGACTACGCAAACCGTTCCAGAAACAAATAAGATGGTGGCAAGACCACGGGTGGCAAGCGTCATCGTTGCTTTATCCGAATCGGTTCCTGCGATGTATGCCGTAGAAATTGTGCAAGTGATCGTGATGTTACCAGATGTATTGTTGAACACTGATATTACGTCGCCAGCCGCAAACGTGCTGTTTGGAATCGTCACGGAACCGCCGGACCCGACTTCGATGTACTCGCCGACATCCGTAGTTGCTAGCGTGTAACTTGTAGTCTTTGCCGATCCAGATAGCGGAATATTACGATAGCCGACAGCATTTGTGCCGTCAGCCGTACAGTTTACCAATGATCCGGTGCTAGTCCCTGTTCCACCATTGGCAACCGGCAAAGTTCCAGTCGCGCCAGATGTCAGGTTTACTGTTCCAAGCGTTTGTTTCAACGAGCCGTTGGTGTCAAAAGTACCGTTTGTCGTCCACGTATCGCCAACATTCAAAGTGACTTTTGCTATTGTTCGCAACGTCCCATTGTTGTTGTAGGAAACCGTGACGGTAACGGCTGCTGTGTCTTTGTTTTCAACGGTGATCGACTTAATCACACGTCGCGTAGATGACGCCGGAGCCGCAACAACCGTAACAGCAGTAGTGCCGTTTAACGCGCCGTCACTTGCGCCTTCTGTAAATGCGGCTCCCGTATCGTCCGCCCATGCGGCGGTAAAGTCAGGGTTGGTAGTAGCCGCTGCCCCGGACATGGCGACTTGAATAGATTTTGTCGTCGCATCAAGAACTAATGTAGTCATGTCATGTCCTCACGAAATAAACCAAGCAAATGCGTTGCTGCCGCTTGAACCAGTTGGGCCAGTCGGCCCGGTTATACCCGTTGATCCTGTAGGGCCGGTAGGTCCGGCCACGCCCTGTATACCTTGAATTCCTTGGACGCCTTGCGGTCCCGTTGGGCCTGTATCGCCGGTTGAACCAGTCGGGCCAGTTGGACCCGCTGCGCCAGCCGCGCCGGTATTACCAGTCGGTCCAGTAGGACCGGCGATACCCTGTGTACCCTGTGCGCCCGTTGGACCAGTTGGGCCAACGTCGCCTTGCACACCCTGTACACCTTGGATGCCTTGCGGTCCCGTGGGGCCAACGTCGCCTTGTATGCCTTGCGATCCCGTGGGGCCGGTTGGCCCTGCAACGCCTTGGATACCTTGTGGACCGGTGGGGCCGGTATCGCCTTGGATACCCTGCGTTCCCGTCGGTCCTGTGGGTCCTGCTGCGCCTTGGACGCCTTGAATACCCTGTGTACCTTGCGGTCCTGTCGGGCCAACATCACCTTGGATACCTTGCGGTCCAGTCGGACCAGTCGGGCCAGCAACATTAGACGCCGCACCAGTCGGACCAGTCGCGCCAGTTGGACCAGTTGGCCCAACCAATCCTGCCGACTGGATAACAACGATCAACTGTTGATTGTTGCTGAAATTGCTGGTGCCAGTGCCGCCAGACGTTGTCAGAGTTACGGGAATCGTAACGTAACTATTGGATACGACGGTTGGCGTTCCGTTAACTTCCCATTTTTGGAAGTTGGCGGAATTGTTTTTGTCCTGCAATACAACCGAATCGCCATCTTTGATAAACGCTAAAAAAATGTCGATGTCTAAACCACCTTGCTCAAGATGGCTTAACGTAATTTCAGTAGCAGAAATTTGCGTTGCATTGTTCCAATACAAATGACCGCTAGTCGGAACACCGCTGGTCGCATTCGTGTCGGCTTGATATTCGTAAAAACTCGACGATTGCCCGTCAGTACCCGCCGCGCCTGTCGGTCCCGTCGGTCCGGCTACGGTCGACGCTGCGCCAGTTGGTCCCGTAGGTCCGGTATCGCCAGTCGCGCCCGTGGGGCCGGTGTTTCCCTGCACACCTTGGATGCCTTGCGATCCTTGAGGTCCTGTCGGGCCAGTGTCGCCAGTTGCGCCCTGCGCGCCCGTGGGGCCGGTAGGGCCAGCCACGTTAGATGCTGCACCAGTCGGGCCGGTCGGTCCGGTATCGCCCTGCAATCCCTGTGGTCCAGTGGGTCCGGCTATGCCTTGCGCGCCGGTTTCACCTTGCACACCCTGTATGCCTTGCGGACCGGTCGGACCCGGCACAGTCGACGCCGCGCCTTGTGCGCCCGTTGGGCCAATATCACCTTGTGGACCGGTAGCCCCGGTGCTGCCCGTTGGTCCGGTAGGACCGATGACGCCTTGGATGCCCTGCGGACCAGTCGGCCCCACAACGCCCTGTATGCCTTGGATACCCTGCACACCCTGCGAACCGGTCGGCCCGATGTCACCTTGTGCGCCTTGACTGCCGGTCGGTCCAGTAGGTCCAACCGCGCCAGTATTACCCTGCGCGCCAGTGGGACCAGTGGCACCCGTTGCGCCAGTCGACCCCGTAGGGCCAGTCGGCCCCATTGCGCCAGACGGACCCGGCGCGCGCACAATGACATTTTGCGTCGTTTCTTCGACAACAATGTTGTTTAAGGTTTCATCGACAATAACCGTCGTGGTCGTCATCGCGTCACCTCGCCATCGACCGTAAATTGTCCCTGCACTAGTCGCGTTACGACAGAGCCGGTCACCAATTCTAGGTCATACACGTAGCAACCCGCCGCAACTGCTGCCGTTTGCGTTGCCGTTGCTGTGACTGTAACTGTTCCCGCTGCACCACCTAAAGCAATGCCGCCGTTTTCGGTCGTCAATGAAAGCAAGGTCGACGCGCTGTCAATCGTCGCGCGCACTTGCATACGTGCCGTATACATCGACAAATTGATCGGAACGCCGGTCGAGTCTTGCCAAGTGAATACGCGAGTAAAGGTTGAACCCTGATCGCAAACGATGTCGTGTGTACCGGCCATGTTAAACCCCCGGTGCTACATTTTGTGGTGCGCTGCCACTAGGAAGCGTCACGCCTACCGAAGCGATTAGTTCATCTTCTGCGGCGCGCTCGCGCAATACGTCTTCGATGTCTAGTCCGCGTTCGGCCAGTGCTTGGGTGCGAGTCATCAAACCGTTGTTAATGGCGACAATCTGCGCTTCGGCTTCGCTGCGCGGGTCGACCCATTGCCAGCCACGCGGCACCCATTGTGTCGCCGAAAACTTAAAGTATTTGTTTCCCGGAAGCGGAACCGCACCAAAGTCGAGTGCGTTACGCAACCATCGCAAGTAAACCGGCTCGCAAAAGTGTTCAATCATCCAGCCTTGCACGACGCGCCATTGGTCGCGTTCCTCGAGCAAACCTTGTCGGATGCTGCTGTAACTGACCGCTTCCAAATCGTTAGCGAGCGACGTATACGAAACGCCTAGACCGGACGCAATACCGCGCAACATTGCTTTTTCAAATTCACGAAATGCGGTCGACGGATGCTGTGGATCGTATTGCTTGAAGTCGACGCCAGCCGGGAGTTGCATAAACTCGCCGGGTTGCGCGTTCATATTCAACGTGCCATCGGCGTTTTGCCCGTCTGCTTGGAATTCGTCGCCAGACTCACTAACAAAGAATCCCATTTTCGATGCGCCGATACGCGCGGCGACTAGTTCGGCTTCTTCGTAGCCGCCCAACATTTTTAGTCGCGTCATCGCCGTAGCGGTCCACGGCGTACCGCGCGTTTGACCGATGCGGTCTTGTCTGAATGCGTGAATCATGCGCTCCGCTGGAATGCGGACCGTGCGGACATACTGACCGGAAAACTGATAATCGTCTGGATGGCGAGTCTTGACGTAATACGCGGTCGGTCGACCGGTTGCGTCTACCTCGATGCCCATTCGGATTTGCGACCCGTCCGGCAATACTTCGTTTTTGTCTTGGTCGATCAAATCCGCATCGACAAACTGCAAGCGGAAGTGATACGGGTTTGCGTCGTCCTCAACGAACAACACAAAACACTCGCCGTCACGCGCTACTGTTTCGATGAAGACTTTTTGCGCGTCGATCCACGACATACGGCCATCGACCGTGCAGACGCCAGGTTTACCCCATAGGTAAAATTCGCGTTCTAGTATTTGATTTGCCACTTGATCCAGCGCGCCGTTCGGCTCGCGCGCGCGAACCTGTAACGTGATTCCTTTCGGGCCTACGACATTGGCCGCGACCAAATCCAAGTAACGTCGTGCGTAGTCGTTGTTTTGCGTCAAGTCGCGCGAACGTGCGCGCATGGCCTTTAACGTGTAACGGATGTCCGCATCTGCCGACTTGGTTTGCGTCATCCAGTCGTTAAACAATCGACCCGTGTTCGCTGCCTCAAATGCGCGTTTGCGGGTCGGCTTCGGCGTTCGCTTGAAAA
>SXGQ01666458.1_pt1 | contig 13139 bp, 9 predicted proteins | sample 3178371 | NCBI WGS metagenome assembly SXGQ01 (sample SAMN11356859, study PRJNA531348) | freshwater metagenome | isolation source: freshwater sample F1-20 | place: China: Fuxian Lake, Yuxi | collected 2017-12-25
AGTGGATCTTCAGGAACATCAGGATCTTCAGGAACTAGTGGATCTTCAGGAACTAGTGGAGCAGCTGGAACAAGTGGAACATCTGGAACTAGTGGATCTTCAGGAACATCAGGATCTTCAGGAACTAGTGGATCTTCAGGAACAAGAGGAACATCAGGAACTAGTGGTTCTTCAGGATCTTCAGGATCTTCAGGAACTAGCGGAACATCGGGATCTTCAGGAACTAGCGGAACTTCAGGAACTTCAGGATCTTCAGGGACAGCAGGATCTTCAGGGACAAGTGGAACAGCAGGATCCTCGGGAACTAGCGGATCTTCAGGAACTAGTGGATCAGCTGGATCTTCGGGAACTAGCGGATCTTCAGGAACTAGTGGATCAGCTGGATCTTCAGGAACTAGCGGATCTTCAGGAACTAGTGGAGAGACTGGAACAAGTGGATCTTCGGGAGCAACCCCGCGTATGTCTATAAGCTATCAGACAACAAATCTTACATTAGGAACAGGTAATGTTGTTTTACCAATAACACAAACTATTTTCATAGGATGGCAACAAGGAACGAGAGTTAGGATATGGAATAGCAGTACTACCTACATGGAGGGTCAAATAACAACCCTTATGACGTTCCCTCAGGTATCAGGGAATGATATAACTGTAAATGTAGATTATGTAGTTGGTACTGGTACATACGGATCATGGTACGTATCTATAGCAGGAGATATAGGATCTTCAGGAACAAGTGGAGCAGCTGGAACTAGTGGATCTTCAGGAACATCAGGATCTTCAGGAACAAGAGGAACATCAGGAACTAGTGGTTCTTCAGGATCTTCAGGAACATCAGGATCTTCTGGAACTAGCGGATCTTCTGGAACTAGTGGATCTTCAGGAACTAGTGGAGCAGCTGGAACAAGTGGATCTTCAGGAACTAGTGGATCTTCAGGAACTAGTGGAGCAGCTGGAACAAGTGGATCTTCAGGAACTAGTGGAGCAGCCGGAACAAGTGGATCTTCAGGAACTAGTGGATCTTCAGGAACTAGGGGTTCTTCTGGAACTAGTGGATCTTCAGGAACATCAGGATCTTCAGGAACTAGAGGAACATCAGGAACATCAGGAACATCAGGTTCTTCTGGAACAGCAGGATCTTCTGGTACACAAGGAGAGGTTCCAGGATTACTATATAATGCAACGACCTCATTAGGAGTAGGAGCGCCAGCTTCTGGCGAATTTCACTGGACAGCGACATCTACAGTTTCTACAATAACAGCGGTACTAATAAACGAAACGGATGCAAATTCTGTATCTCAAGCTTCTTTGTTGACTTCTCTGGTAACTGTTGGAGATATTTTTATAATAAGAGCTAATGATAATACCTCCTCCAACTCTAATTATGCTTTCTTTTCAATAACTGCTATAGTTGATAATGGTACATATCGTACATATACAGTTACCTATATATCAGGGGTATGGAATATGGGGGTATTCACAGGATTATGTTCTATTAATGTAGTACAAGCATCAGGAACTAGTGGATCTTCTGGAACATCAGGATCTTCTGGAACTAGAGGAACATCAGGATCTTCAGGATCTTCAGGAACTAGTGGATCTTCAGGAACTAGTGGATCTTCAGGAACTAGTGGAACATCTGGAACAGCAGGTTCTTCAGGAACATCAGGAACTAGTGGAACAGCAGGTTCTTCGGGAACAGCAGGTTCTTCGGGAACATCAGGAACTAGTGGAACAGCAGGTTCTTCAGGAACATCAGGAACTAGTGGAACAGCAGGTTCTTCAGGAACTAGTGGATCTTCAGGAACTAGAGGGACTTCCGGTTCTTCAGGAACATCAGGAACTAGTGGAACAGCAGGTTCTTCAGGAACATCAGGAACTAGTGGAACAGCAGGTTCTTCTGGAACTAGTGGGATATTAAGTATTGTAAATAATGTTGATAATAATGTATTAACTGCAACAGGAACATCAGGAGTTATAAGAGGTGAATCTAATTTTACATTCAACGATTCTACCAGCGTAATGAACGTTACAGGTTCTGGAGTCATAAATGCTGCATCATCAGGAACATCTGGGGCTAGTATATTTACTGTAAATGGAGTATCTGGACAGTTACTTAATGTAAAAGATACATTAACAGGAAGTTTATTCAGTGTAAATGATATCTCAGGACTTCCAGTAATAGAAGCTTTTTCAGATAGTACTGTATTAATGGGTAACTATACCTCACCAGTATTAAACACTACTGCTAAGGTTTCTGCTACAAGTGGTAACACTACAGTTTACACTATACCTATGGCTACTTATTCTGGTGCTTTTGTAGAATACGTAGTATATGACGGAACAAATTACAGATGTGGTAACGTTATCTCAGTATGGAATGGAAGTAGTAGCATAGTTTACACAGAAACATCTTCTACTGATATAGGTACTACTACTGGGATATCAATGTTATTTGTTATCAGCGGCTCTAATGCATTATTAAGAGCAACAGTAACATCAGGAACATGGACAGTTAAGGCAATAGTAAGATCAATATAAAATAAAAAAATACAATCTATGAGTGGTATTATAGCAAATCAGATAGTTACAGATTCATTAGTATTATATGTTGATGCTGCGAATAATCGATGTTATACAGGGAGTGGAACATCATTAAAAGAATTAACAAATACCGGATCAGGTACTTTAATTGCAGGGACAGGATATTCATCATCTAACTTGGGAGCATGGACTTTCGACGGAACTGACGATTATATAGATCTTGGAACAAGATTACCAAGTCTGGGGCTAACTTATCCGATGAGTATAGATGTTTGGACTAATCCTACTTCTGTAGCAGGGACAGGAGGTAGAGGAATTTTTAGTGGAGCTAATAATCCAACTAATACAGTTTATGCGGGATTTGGTATAATACTTGCATTACCTGACTACTATATACAAGCACAGATAGGTGACGGGTCCTCTAACGGATCACTAAATAGAAGAACACTAACTAGTTCTACAGCATTAACCACAGGAGCATGGAATCATATAGTAGTAACTGCATCGTCAGGACCAGTTTTTGAAATATATCTCAACGGAACCTTATTGTCGGGAACGACATCAGGAACCGGAGGTCCTCTAAGCTGGGGAGTTAATGCAACCGCACAATTAGGTAGTACCCCTGGATATTCGGATAAATTCACAGGAAGTATTGCTTCAGCAAAGTTCTACAGCAAAAAACTAAGCGCATCGGAGGTATTACAAAACTACGAGGCATCTAAAAAAAGATTTGGATTATAATGGAGGAAAGAAATTTTATGATAATTAATTCTAGTGAGATAGTTCTCCTAGATTTCTCACAGATATTAGAAACATCACCAGAGACATTAAGATTATCTGTTAATGGAGAAAAAACATTTGTTAAATGGGAAGGATCAGAGATACCATCCTCAGTAGATAATCTGACAACTAAAGAAGGACCCTATACTTATCAAGAAATTATATCAATACTTGAAACTATAGAATGGTCAACAGGGGAAATATAATATCATGAGTACAATAGAGGTAGGAGCAGGATTAGTACAAAATGGATTGATAATGTATATAGATGCTGCTAATGACAGATCGTATACATCAGGAACATCATGGAATGACCTAACAGGAAATCTAGAGAATGGATCATTGGTTAATTCACCAACTTTTGCTTCCCTTTCTAATGGTAATGGATACTTTACATTCGATGGTATTGATGAGTATGTAGATTTCGGAGTAGCAAATCCTGTTAACGGATTATCTTCTGTATCTTTTTGTGTTTGGGCATACCTAACAGCAAATTCAAATTCATTATTTTTTACTAAATATAACAGTAACATAACACCGAGGGTCCAAAATTATGTTGGAGTAATTTCAGGAGGTTCGTCACCAACAATGACAGCAGTATTTGGATCAGCAGATTATACAACATGGTCATCATCCACATCAGTACCACTGAATCAATGGAACCACTTTGTTTATTCTGTATCTAATCCAGGATCTTCCGCTACATTTTATCTTAATGGACAAGCACTAACTACGACATCTTTAAACACAGGAACAGGAGCGGGGTCTTCAATATCAGCACAAAACTCTGTAAGCTGGCTGGTATCTAGAGTAACAGGTCTTAGTGGAGTACCTACATATTACGCAAACAGCATATCGTCTCTATATGTATATAATAGAGCAATTACAGCATCGGAGGTCTTACAAAATTATACTACAGGAAGATATAGGTTCGGTGTATAATAAAAAATAATTATAATATGGCAAACGAGTATATAGTAAGAAAGGGATTACATACCATAGGAGGTGATTGTATAATAAATTACAATCAAGAAAGTTCAACGTTCAATGTTAGAGGATTATTTGACGAAAATCTTATTAAAGCCACATCCAATGATGTAGTATCAATAGGATCTAATACAAATAGTTTAATTAAATTAATTGTAAATTCAACCGTAAATCAATATGCATTATCTGTCTTTAATAGTACAGGGGATAATTCTACAGTATATGGGATTCATTCGGAATCAGACTCTACAGCAGCAACTACTAATATAGGTATAAACGCGACAGCATCGGGATCAATATTCACTGAGGGTGTAAGAGTGACTACTTCTGATGTTGGATCTATATCTTCCGCTACGTCATCAATAGGGATAAATACAACAACACTTACATACAGTAATTCGTGTAATGCATATGGATCTTACATAACGACATCAACTAACGGTACAGGTTCTGACGGATACGGAATTTACGTAAGTGCAGTTACCCCTTCTAACGTTAATGGAGGTTCGTCTTACGGAATATATTCTATAGCAAGTGGTAAAATATCATATGGAGCTTATATAGATTCTACCGCTTCCAGTGGATATGCATCATATGGTATAAGTGTAAATGCTTCAGGTGGTACTAATAATTATGCAATTTATACAATAAATGGAACTGTAGCATTAAACGTATCCTCGGGGAGAACTGGTATAGGTCTCACATCGCCAACCGCAAATTTGCACATAAAAGCAGGAACTGCAACAGCTTCTACTGCGCCTTTAAAATTAAATTCTGGGACAGTACTGACAACTCCAGAAGACGGTGCTATAGAATATACTAATCCCCTATTATATTTTACAAATACAGATGTTAAGAGATTAACAGTCAGCACAGATATCTACAGCTATCAATCATCAGATTTAACCAAAACCAACGATACAATTTTTGCTTCCGCAGCAGGTTTAAGTATAGCTTTAGCTGCAAGTAGAAGGTATGAATTCGAGATTCTTGTTATAATGTCAGCTACTACCAATTTTGGTATAAAAGGACAAAATTCTTACACAGGAACATTAACAGAATTAACAGTATATTCAAATCTATTTAGTGGAACAAGTATAGTATCAGGTACCAGAACAACAGGAGGAACCACTTTTGCAGCTCCTGAATTTAGTTCAACAACTACAACATCAGCTATGTTCATTATGAAAGGCATGATATATACTAATACCGCAGGAACACTATCATTCCAATTTGCACAAGCTGCCTCGGGATCACCAGGTAGTGTACTGCACAAAGGATCCTACATAAAGTGTAGACCGATCGGTTAAAAATAATAAAAATAAAATGGGAAGAGAAATAAATTTAGAAACACCAAAATCGATAACTCTGGTAACTAGGGAAGAGAAAGTTATATCGGTTGATAAAATATCATTAAATACAGTAACTGATGACGGATTTTCAGTATATGCTAATATAACTTTTGATATAGATCCAGGATACATAAAAACAATAATTCTATGGTCGGGTCAAGATTATATCAATATAGGACAATGGACAGATTCGGACGTAGATAACAGAATAAAGCAGATCCTAAATATATCATAAATAATGTCTAGCGAATATGTATTTAGAAAAGGACTAATATCTATAGGAAGTACAACAAATCCCCCTATAAAATTGTTCAGAGGAGGATCATATTTAACTACACCGGAGAATGGTGCAATAGAATATTTTGCGGTTACAGACAGCACTACTGACGATATTCCGTGTTTTACAACTAAAGATAGAAGACATATTATAGACATAAGTCTTGTTGATACTGGGGCTATTGATTCTACTTTTTCTAATACAACAACCCTAGGAAATATATTAACTATAAGTCTAGGTAGTTCAACTCTGTATCAGGTGGAGTTATTTTGTAATATAACAGCGACAACTTCATTCGGGATGAAAGGGGCTATGACAATATCAACCACGCCGAGTAAAATATCCACATATTCCAATCTATTTAGCGGGACATCTATAATATCAGGTACTAGAACGGACGGAACATCCTTTGGAGCTACTGAATTTAGTAGTACAACAACGACATCAGCTTCATTCCTATTAAAAGGAACAATATTTACAGCAACTGCTTGTACCATTACTTTTCAAGGTGCACAAGCATCATCTGGGGCAAGTACTACAACTTTTCAAAAGGGATCCTATCTAAAAGCAACACCTATTTATGTAACCCCTTCCTTTTAATATTAATTAAATAAGACAATTCATAAATATCATAGATATCTGAAAACTTTTACCACAATTATTCTATAATTTTTATCAATAAATAGTATATGATAAAAGTTAGAGCTCACACATGTTATTTAGGAAAAACCGGATATTCAGCACATGCTAGAAATTTTTTCAGGGAATTATCCAATCATGTAGATCTGAGAGTTAGAAATTATACCTGGGACAACGATACTAGTTATCTTAATTTTACGGATTTTTCTATATTAGATCAGATAACATTAAGAAATCAAGATGGTAATTCATCGGATTACCATATATCACATTCATTTCCTAATTTACCTTGGAAAAATAATGATTCCAATTTTGAATCGGACATAGACATAGTACTGATGGACGTTGGTCATGAATATTTTTATGAGGAATATAATTCTAAAATAAAAATAGCATACACGGTATGGGAAACTACAGAACTTCCAGATCATTTCTTCAAAGCTTTACTGAAGTTTGATTATGTATGGGTTCCTAGTGAATGGCAAAGAAAGTGTACAATAGAACAAGGAATTCCTGAAAGTAGAGTAAAAGTTGTACCAGAGGGTGTTGAGGTATCTGAATTTTTTCCGCTTAATAATAAGGAAGAATCTAATATAGATAGTCCTTTTAAATTTCTACTAGTAGGACGTTGGGAATATAGAAAATATACCAAAGAAATAATTAAAGCATTCTCTGAAACATTTTCGTATGACGATAATGTTGAATTGTTAATAAATGTAGCTAATCCCTTTGCAAATGATGGATTACAAACAACACAACAAAGACTTGAAAGATTCCAACTAAATCACCCGAAGATAAAAGTTGTCGACCATCTTCCAAGAGAAGAATATATTAGATTAATTAGGGAATGTGATGTTTTTGTTTCTTGTGCTAGAAGTGAAGGATGGAACCTACCACTAATAGAAGCAATGTCAAGTGGAATACCCTCCATTTATTCTAATTGGGGAGCTCAATTGCAGTTTGCAGAGAATAAAGGAATTCCAGTGAGAATAGTTGGTGAGGTACCAGCTTCTGTAGAAAATAATGAATCATGGAATCCTAGTACTCCCGGAAATTTTATAGAGCCAGATTTTGATGATCTAAAAATAAAGCTTAGAGATTCATACGAGAATTTCAAATCACACAAAGAAAAAGCATTAAATGATTCTGAAGATATTAGGGAAAGATTTAAATGGGAAAATGCAGCAAAAATTGCTAAATCTTATCTAGATTATACTTTAATCAACAAAAAAAATACAGACGATTTTGTTTGGATAACTTGCGGTAACTTAAATTACATGCCAGTAATTCAGAAATTGGCAGAATCTCTTTTAGAGTTTTCAGACAGGAAAATAATAGTTTATGGGATAGAATGCGAGATCCCCTTTTCATTACCTAACGTAATATCAAGAACTCTGAATGTTCCTTATCATTCGGAACATGATAAATGGTACTGGAAACAATACGCATGTATAGAGTCACTATCTGAGGGATTTGAAAATTACGTATGGTTGGACGGAGATATAATAGCTAATTATAATATAGACCAAGTAAATAAATATTTTAATTTTATTACTAACTATCCTATCCCTGATATACACTTACAGAGTGAATTTATAGCAAATTATATAGATTCCGATGGTAGTAAATCTAGACAAACATTTAATGAGCTTTTAAACATAAAACATAATGTGAATAAGATCTTCCCGATAGCACATATATGTATGTATGTATACAATAAGAATTGTAATTGGTTTTTTCAAGAAATAATAGAGGAATATAAGAGAACACCATTGAATGAATATCCAGGATTATTACAATGGAATGACGAGGGAATAGACAATCTACTAAGAGCAAAATATAACCTAGATTCTTTCCTACCAGTATCAAATTTTGATGTTTCGTCATGGGATGGTGAAATACTGGGAAATAGCAATAAAGCTATGGAGCACTTTATTTCGTTTTGGAGGGAGGAAGGTCCTAAAAACTTCGGACAACTATACGGATGGCAATACATACCTAAGAACAAATCGAATATCCTATATTTTCACGGAAACAAAAATGTTGATTTTGCGCAGGTAATGATAGATTATATTAAATCTAGGAGGGATAATAATTTCTTCGACAGCGGATATTTCTTTGTTGGTAAAAATGAAATAAAGAACCTTTCTTCTATAAAAGGATTACCGGGGTCAACATTGGACATAGCAGCAATATATGGATGGGATTATGCAATATATCACGAGATATACAATCTTAAGGATTATTCTAAGGATAATGTTGGTGTAAGACCTGGAGATACCGTTGTAGATCTAGGAGGAAATATAGGAATTTTCACAAGATATGCTTATCAAAACGGAGCAGAAAAAATTGTAACATTCGAACCTGATAGAAGATATTTTCAAATACTAAAACAAAATTCACCAGATAATGCTATCCTATTCAACGCTGCTATAAGTAACGAAGTAGGAAAAATGACACTAACTGAAAGTTCACATTTAGGAGGATCCAATCTTTGGCATCCTAATGATCCTAGCGAGGTACAATATCCAGTAAATACATATACTCTGGATTATATACTAGAATCGGGATTAATAGAAAAAATAGACTTCCTTAAGGTAGATATTGAGGGGTCAGAAATAATAGCACTTAAAGGAATATCTGATGCAAACCTATACAACATAAGAAATATAGTTGTCGAGTACCACCATCAGCATCTTAAATATGATGAAAATGTTAGACGTGAATTTATATCCAGATTGAATAGATTAGGATTTAATTCACATATATTATTTTGCGGAAATGATAACGCACTACAATTAATTTATTTTTGGAAATGAGATCACTAGAAAAAATAGCTTACACTCTCGGAACTGATAAGTCTTCGAGGATACACAATTATTGTCTAAAATACGAAAAATGGCTTCCATTCAATAGATTGGAACCTATAAATATATTAGAAATTGGAGTACTACAAGGGCATTCCCTATTAACGTGGAGAGAGTATTATCCAAATGCTAAAGTAATTGGAATAGACATAAATCCAGAATGTAAAAATCACGAGAATATTGATAATAATATCTTTGTAGAGATAGGATCTCAAGACGATCCAGATTTTTTAAAATATGTAATAGATAAATTCGGACCTTTTGACATGATATTGGATGATGGGTCACATATGAACAGCCATATAATATTCTCTTTCTTAAACCTCATAGATTCATTAAAAAGTGAGGGAGTCTATATAGTAGAAGACTCATGTACATCGTATTGGGAAGAATATGAAGGAGGATTCAGAAAAAACGGTACGGCAATAGAATTTTTTAAAAATATGGTAGATGACGTAAATTTCAATGGTCAATTACAAGAAAACTTCTGGAATGTTCATGCTAGAAGGGAGGATTTTTTAAAAGAACAAACTATATCCAAGGGTCTAGATATTAGAACAGATATAGAATCAATAAATTTTTTAAACGGTATAATAATAATATCAAAAAATTAAATATAATGGCTCATTATCAACAACAGCAGTTTTGTAAAAAAATTAGCGAAAAATTCCCAAAGTATTTTAAGGGAAAAAAGGTACTAGATATAGGATCACTAGACATAAACGGAAATAACAGATTTTTTCTAGATTCTTGTAACTATATAGGTCTAGATGTAGGTGAAGGACCAAATGTCGATGTAGTACAGGTTGCTCACATGTATGATGCTCCTGATGATTATTTTGATCTAATAATATCCACTGAGGTATTTGAACATGATATGTTTTATGAAAAGAGCGTAAAAAATATTATGAGAATGATAAAACCTGGAGGTGCATTTATATTTACTTGTGCATCTACAGGTAGAGCAGAGCACGGAACAAGAAGATCTGACGGTAGCTCAGCAGCTCCTCTATTAATAAACATATCGGAGGAATGGTCAGATTACTATAAGAATCTTACTAGAGAGGATTTCGTTAGTATTGATGGTTTTTCTAATTGTTTTCCAGATGGTATATTTGAATATAATGAGGAAGCTGGTGACATTTATTTCTTTGGTGTAAAAGGAGGAATAAAAAATTCAGAAAAATATTCAATAAATCCTAAATCTATAAGAACATCCCCAGGAGATTATAACGATCATATATTTGTATTGGACGCATGGATCAATACACCGGAAAAAGAAAGGGATCTGATAGAATGTATTAATAGATTAAGGGAGTTTCCTAGTATACCTATACTTTTAGCTACACATTATCCAATCAAGCCTGAAATACAGGAAATGGTGGATTATTATATTTATGATAAGAACAATCCTATTCTTTTAAACCACGAATTTGCTTCACATTCAGTAGCAAGCGGTAGATGGTCTTTATATGGAGATTATAGGATAGATTCGGAATTGCCATATCATCACGATTATGCTATATGGACAACAATGAAAAACGCATTTAATTTTTGTAAATATCTAAATAAAAATAACATACATTTCTTAGAGTATGATAATCTAATAGATACTTTCCAATATAAACAAGCTTTCCTAGATAGAATATCTAATAGGGATGCTATAATATACGAATATTCAGAGGATTCTTCCGTTAATCATCTAGATCCGTATTGTGCAACCTTTATTTTTTCGATAAAAACTGATGTTGCTATATCAGCTCTGGATCAAATAAATAGTAGATATGAATATTTTGTTAATAAACCGAAAGGATGGCAACTTGAGAGGGTATTTTTAAACTGCTTAAGAAACGTAACACAAAATATAGAATTAACACCTTATATAGCAAACGAAAACGAATTAAATACACAAGCAGTTTGGAATAGAGATGGTATTCTAAGGGGAGATGGGATTTTCCAGGTATATTTAGGAGTAGATACAAACGATAATCTATATTGTCATCTATTATCAGGATTCCACGATCTTAAGACTGATAAGGATTACTTACTAGAAATAAAATACAACGGTAATAATAGATTCTTTGAATTGAAATCGGGGGGAATAGAATTTATAAATCTTGGTAAATACTCAAAAGGATTAAATGTTGAAGTAAGATATTTAGGAAATACAGTATTTCACGAATTTTTGGGAGATGATATATCAGCTTATAGAAAGATGAGCAAGGTTTCTAAAAGGTCCGACAATATAAATATAGATGCATCATACAATTTTTCTAACGGAGCATATTGTGAAATATCAGGGGACTCTGATTTAATGTATGACGTATCATTCATAGACAAAAATAAAAATCATGAGGTTTATTCTACTCCATTAACATCTGGACAATGGGCAAGAACCAATATAAAATATTTCATAGACTGGAAAATAAGAATAACTGATAATTTCGGAAATCAAATAAAAGAATTTAACCAAGATCTAAAAGGTAAAAGAGTATACGTATCACTAGAATCCAATTCTTTGGGTGATAACATAGCATGGTTTCCTTATGTAGAAGAATTCAGGAAAAAACACGGTTGTGTAATGATATGCTCAACATTCTGGAACGATCTATTTTCAGATAATTACAAGGATATAATTTTTATAAAACCTGGAGAGGTAGTAAACGATATTTATTCAATGTATAAGATCGGATGGTTTTATTCAGGTGATACCCCATCAACCGACCTTAATCCTACAGATTTTAGGTTATTTCCACTACAAAAAACATCATCAGATATACTTGGATTAGAATTCGAGGAAATAAAACCTAGAGTTACATATAATAAAAAGGTTAGGAAAAAAAAGATAGGTCTAGGAATAAACAGTACAGCACAAGCAAAATATTGGAATAATCCTAATGGATGGCAGGAAGTAACGGATTGGCTTCTTGGAAATGGATATGAGGTTATAATCCTATCTAGAGAGGAGGATAATTATATGGGTAATAAATATCCCGAAGGAGCAAAAAAATTCACAGCAGGACCTATACAGGATGTAATAAACGAATTAGCTGAATGTGAGGCTTTTGTTGGAATAAGTAGCGGTCTTACATGGCTTGCATGGGTTACAGATACTCCTGTAATTCAAATATCAGGATTTACCGAGCCTTTCAATGAACCGAACCAGGGTATAACTAAGATATCAGCTCCCGAAGGATCTTGTTCAGGGTGTGCTAATAAGAAAAGACTAGACGCAGGTGATTGGAATTGGTGTCCGGAACACAAAGGAACATCTAGACAATTCGAATGTTCTAAACTTATATCTTCGTATCAGGTAATAAAAAATCTAGAAAAAATACTTAATATACAAAATTAATTAATAAATCAATGTTAAGGATATAATATCGATCAATTGGTATTATATCCTTTTTCTATTGGATATATAATATAAATTGATATATGGATTAGAAACCCACGATAGCATTTTATAAAAAAAATTAATAAAACCAAATGGTGATATCAGAAAAAAATAAAACACTAATCAATAGAGTAATAGAAACTATCGATTGGACTCTTATCCATAAATTTTACAAATTAGTTGGAAGAACCATAGGAACTGAATCTGTACAAATACCCGGGATAAAAAAACTAGACAAAAAAACAAAATTAACTGAAGATCATATTAGAGAGGAGGTACTACATATAATAAATCAC
>SXGQ01221392.1_pt1 | contig 13137 bp, 12 predicted proteins | sample 3178371 | NCBI WGS metagenome assembly SXGQ01 (sample SAMN11356859, study PRJNA531348) | freshwater metagenome | isolation source: freshwater sample F1-20 | place: China: Fuxian Lake, Yuxi | collected 2017-12-25
AGGCGTAGCCCGGACTGATCATCATGCCTTCAACGCCAAGGGCCATCATCTCATCAAAGAATGCGCGCACTGAATTTGGATCGGCGCCTTCGAAGAGTGTTGTATTGGTGGTAACACGGAAACCCATCTTCACCGCCAAACGAATTCCATCCACAGCTCTTTTGTAAGTGCCCTCGCGGCACACCGCGAAATCGTGGTTCTCTTCTTGACCGTCCATGTGCACGCTAAAAGTTAAATATTTGCTGGGCTTGAATGTGCCGGCCTCTAGTTTTTCCTGCAATAAAAGCGCGTTGGTGCAGAGATAGATGTACTTCTTGCGCGCCACAAGCGCCTCCACGATCTCCTTGATGTCCGGGTGCAAAAGTGGTTCGCCGCCAGGAATACTGACCATTGGAGTGCCGCACTCTTCAACGGCATCAACACATTCCTTGACCGTGAGGTGGCGTTTTAGGACGTGGGCCGGGTACTGAATTTTGCCGCAACCCGCGCACGCAAGATTGCAACGAAAGAGTGGTTCAAGCATTAAAACCAGCGGATATCTCTTGCGTCCGGCAAATCTTTGCTTAAGAACATAACTCGCAACCGTCCACATTTGGCTTATTGGCACACCCATAAATCTTCAAGACTCCTAAAAATTAAGCGATCCTGTCAAACAGAGAAACACGAGGCATCGTAGCAAGAGTTATGACTGCGTTTCCACATGATTCGTTGCATCCATTTGCCGCCCTTCACGGAGTCAAACCTGTGAGCAATGACACTACGATCTCCATTGTGGAGCTTGAGGGCGAAGAAATTTCCGATGAGAACCTCATGATCGCGCACCAAGCGGGCGATGAGCGGGCTTTCCCTATGTTGTTGGAGCGGTATCGATCGGATCTGCATCGCTACTTGCAACGATTTTTGGGATCAGCCTCCGCGGCTGACGATGTGTTCCAAGAAACATTTTTGCAAATCCATCTTTCAGCGGCATCATTTGATGTCACGCGCAAACTTCGCCCATGGCTGTACACCATCGCTTCCAACAAGGCTCGTGATTGGTATCGCCATCACAAGCGACGCGCCACTTTAAGTTTGGACAAGCCAATGGGTCACGGCGAAACTGAATTTACGCTGCTTGATGTTGTGGCTTCCACGGACTCGCAACCCGGTGATGCAATGTCCTCGCTTGAAGAATCAACGCGTGTTAAAAGAGTTGTCGACGCCCTTCCAGAATTGCATCGGGAGATTTTATTGATGGCGTACTTCCAACGTTTCAGTTACCAACACATCTCTGATATGCTTGGTATTCCACTAGGTACCGTGAAAAGCAGATTGCATTCCGCGGTCGCGCTGTTTGCGGATGGCTGGGCTCAAACCACCCATGAGACTCTCAAGGATCACTCATGATTCCCAACAATGAACCCCACGCATCCCTGTCCGCCGAGGATCAACGAGCCGTGGACGCGCTGCTTGAAGCGGGCTTGGTGGATCAAATTGACACGAATGAATCCGCGGAATCCAAGCGTAAATCAGCGGCGCTTCGACTATTGAAAAAATTGGAGTCGTACCCAGTTGAGCAGCCCGACACGCTTCTTGTGGATTCAACATTGGCGCGAATCGCACGCGAAGAAAGAGCCATTCGCGCACGAATGGAGATTCACACGCCGAGTTGGACCAAGAGAACTCAGTGGGCTGACTTTGGAGCCGTGGCCGCGGTGGCGCTGATCGCCATTGGCGTGGGTTGGCCAATCGCCCAGCGAATGCGCAGCGCCGCGCTTGAACAAAATTGCGCCAACAATCTTCGCACCTTGGGCGCCAGCATTGCCGCGTACTCTGGAGATCATCGCGGCAATCTTCCAGCGACCGCAAGTTTGGGTGGACTGTTTGAATCACCCGACACTTCAAAAATGGACTGGAACAATTATGACCACAGCGGCCACTTGTTGTTGCTCGAACGCAATGGATACGCCAAGCATGATTCAATTCACTGCCCCGCTTGCGCGACTCGACCTGGTTGCGGAACATTCGCATTTCGGATGCCAGTCGCCAACACTCCATTTAAATTGAACGCAATGGGTCGAACTCCATTGGCAGCGGATGCGAACCCGGTGATTCTTAGAATTCGAATGGGACACAAGGCGAATATTCCACCGTCGACTTCGCCGTGCTCCATGAACCATCAACAGCGTGGGCAGAATGTTTTGTTCACGGATTTATCCATCGTTTGGTTGCCTCGTCCACATATCAACGGCGACAACATTTATTTGCCCAACGGGGTGAAGGATTCCGAGTCGATCCCATTGGCCCCCCAAGCCACCCTGAACAACGACATTTTCTTGGCGCAATAAATTTCAAGCACCCCTAAAAGCCTTTATTTATAGGTTTTTTCATGTTTGCCCCATGGATCGCTTGACCAAACTGACGATTTCGTTACACTCTTCGACCCCTCAAGGAAAGCGGCGAACACAATGCAAAAAGGCCATAAAGGACTACTCAAGCGAATCAAAGTGACCGGCACAGGCAAGGTGCGCTTTCATTCTCCAAATTCACGCCATCTCAAAAGCAACAAAAAAGGCACAACCGTGCAGAGTTATCGCAAGTCGCGATATCTTGGCGCGACTGATCTGATTGCTTTATCAAAAATGTTGGGACGCTCTTTGCGAACCGCAAAACGACCAGCCGCAACCGGCGGGAAGGATTGATCTATGCCACGCGCACGTAAAGGAGCAGCCCGCACACAAGCCCGTCGCCGCGTTCTACGCCAAGCACGAGGTTATTACGGAACAAAAAGCCGCCACAAGCAACAAGCCAAAGTCGCTCTCATGCGCGCTGGCCGAAATGCTTGGACGCATCGGAGACTTCGTCGACGTGACATGCGCTCACTTTGGATCGCCCGCTTGACCGCGGCGTGCCGAATGCGCGACTATCGATACAGTTTGTTTGTTGGTGGCTTGCAACGCGCTGGCGTGTTGCTGAATCGCAAGATGCTTAGCGAACTTGCAATTCAAGATCCAACCACATTCGATGTATTGGTTGACATGGCCAAGAAGCACTTGGCGGCCAAAGCGCGAGCGGCCTAAAAAAATGATTTTGTAAATACAACCGCCGAGCATTTCGCTCGGCGGTTTTTATTTGATGATTTGAAAGATCAGTGAAATGATCGGCCGAGCTGCGGAGAAATTTCACGCGCTTTCGCGGCGAAATTGCTTCATATCGGGAGTGGGTCCACTGGTCAAACGCTTCAAGCCGTCAGGCGCGTGGTTCGGCGCAGGACTTGGGGCGTGAATCATGGGCACATCGCCGCGCAATGTTGCCGCATGCTCATTCTCTTTGCGGATGGCTTCATAGACCTCTTTGCGATGAACCGAAATGGTGGTTGGCGCAACTATGCCAAGCCGGACTTTATCGCCACGAATATCAACGATGACAATTTCAATGTCATCACCGATCACAATGCGTTCATCAATTTGGCGGGAAAGGACAAGCATGAAATGATGTGTTGGAAGAGAAAATGAATGAGTGCGATGTTGAAATTTACGCGGATACACTTCGCGCAACTGGCGACACAGACACGAGTTCGTGACGGGTAGTCCAGCGACGATCGGTGAGCACGATTTGAATGCCAGTTCTATTTTCTGGATTGATCACCAATGGCCCCTGCATATTGGCGGTGATGCCGCTCTCACGGCGATTCACGATCACAAGAATTTCCGGCGTGGTGTTGCCGCGCAAGCCAATCTCCTCGCTCTGCTCACGGCGCATGGAGACCGTGTAATCAGCGGACCAAAGCCGTGGATCGGTGACCACAAATGCAACGTCCGGACTTTCAATACTTTGAAGCCAAAAGAACACGCCTCGATCATCGGGCTGCAACAGCGCGAATTGATGCACTCGCCCAAAGCCCAGAAGTCCAGCGGGAAATTGAAGGAGGCGGGAATCATCCACCTCAACGCTTCCAAATCGTGTTGTTTCTACTTGCATACGACCTCCTGTCGCCACCATCCTTGACGCATTCGCCCTTGCGGGCAGCAGCGGTCATCCGTGACCGCTGATTGCAATCGGCTAGAGAGGCTTCAGAGCATGAGAGAACTAAACATTTGGTCGATATTTAGGGATAATGCCGCCAATGCAACCACTGCGATGGACTTCTTTGGCGATTGGCGCGGCATTGACGGGAGTATCCGCGGCCGTGTTTGTGGGCATGCTTGGGGGTTTGAATTGTGGATTTGAATTATTTCAAGTGTGGATACTGAGCGGTTGGAAATGCGGCGCTTGGTTGCTGAGCGCATTTGGGTTGGGAGTGATGGTTAACAGAAAAGTTTTGGGCCGTGGGGTGAATGCCTATGCGCTTGCGAGCGCGTTTGGAATTGCGATTCAATTGATTGTCGATCAATGGTTGGGATCGCTCGGATTGCTGGGATTGCTGCATGGCTTGATTGCTATTGGAATACTTATTCCAGGATGGATCTTTGCGCTTCGATTTATTTTTAGCGCGCGCGAATTACAACCACAAGAAATCACGAGCAACTTTTGGTGGTGGCCGGCGCTTCCCGCGGTCGCCGCATTGTTGATTGCCGCGAGTGTTTCACCAGGAATTATGTGGAGCACGGAATTTGGCGGATACGACGCGCTGGAATATCACTTGCAAGCTCCCAAAGAATGGCTGGCGATTGGCGCAATTCGCCCGCTGGAATTTCTAGCGTATTCAGGCCTGCCAAATTTTGTGGAGGGCGGATTTCTTCACTTGATGAGCGCGTCAAGTGACGCGCGCGATGGAGTGGTGGCCTGTCAGTTGCTGCATGCCAGCATGCTGCTGGTTGCGGCGTTTGTTCTTGCAGACACCGCGGTGCTACTTGCGCGCAGGCTGGAAATAAATGAGCGCGTCGCGCGCGTGAGCGCGTTGTGCGCCATGCTTGCCACACCATGGGCGATTGTGGTTGGATCACTGGCGTACAGCGAATCAGGGATTTTGCTTGCATTTGCGGCGATTTTAAATGTTGTGGTACGCAAATCAGTTTCGCGGCATTGGGGCGGCTTGATGCTTGGCGTGCTTGTGGCCGTTGTAGTGGGCAGCAAAGCAAGTTCAATCATTCTAGTGGTGCCCGCCGTGTTGGCGTGGTGGGCACTGGGGAATGATCGAGATTTGATGAATTGGAAATCAATCGCATGGAGCGCGCTGGCGCTGACAATTGGATTGGCGCCATGGCTGGCGCGCAATTGGTACTTCGCCGGCGCGCCATTCTTTCCTTTGGCAAGCAACCTGCTTGGATTGGGATGGTGGAGCGCTGAGCAGTCCATACGTTGGAATCAGGCGCATGCCAGTGATGACTCCTTGATGCGGCGCTTGCATGAGTTGTGGAATCAACTCTTTATTTTTGGCATGGGAGAAAATCCAACCAGAGGCGAGCCGTGGAAATGGTTTTGGGGACCACTGCCTTGGATCGCCGCGTGCTCGGTTGTTGTCTTGACATTGCGCAGAGCGACTCGATCTATGTCGATGGCGTTGGGGTTGAGTGTCGCGATAATTGTTCTAGGTTGGATGTTGGGGACACATTTACAGAGTCGATTTTTAATTCCGTTGGTCATTCCATTTGCGTTGATGAGTGGACTTGCAATCGCACTGGTGTTTGGAGGCGCCATGCCCAAGACCAAGACCTCCGCTTCGCATCAATCCACACCGCTGCCTGTATTGCTACTCTTGGCGACTTGGGCTTGTTTGCCAGCCTGGAATTTGGCTACGGACACACCAGGATGCGTCTATTTTATAGGTCAAAATGCATATTTTCAGGGGGATGACGATTGGCGCGATTTACGCTCAAGCAACGCAAGCCTGCGCCAGGATGCCTCCAAAAATATCACTGCGGAATTGGTGATCAACCACTTGCACCCAGAGTGGCGCGTGCTGAGCGTTGGCTGGAGCACGCCGTTGTGGATCAAGTCTGGCGCATCTTTGACGTGGTCGAGCGTGTGGGACATCAATCCAATAGAAAAATGCGATGGGCTGACCGTCGCGGAAACAACCGCCCTACTCTCAAAAAATTATGACGCGATTCTAATCGATGTTCCAATGCTGGAGCGTTGGAAATGGAGTGGATGGCTTTCACCAAGGATCAACATGGATCAATTGATGCAATTGTCAAAGTCGCTGCCGTGCTTGGCTACTTTGAATGGCGGAAAAATTTTACTTGGTCTGCGCGGGCACGTCGATTTGAACTTGCCCTTGTCCCGCTAAGAAAATGTCGACTACAAGGCGCCGCCGAGTGGCGGAAATGAATTGCGCATACGTCGCCTGATCGGTTGCTGGTAATTTGCTAAGTTCGCTTTGCGCGCTGCCCAATGCCGCCTCTCGCTGCGTGATAGACATTTTTGAATCGCGCGCCATCACTAGGAATTTCAGAATGGGCGACATGGGTGGCGCTGGAACAGCAGCGTGTGGCATAGCGGCATTGCTCGTGGCAATCTGCCCACCCGGCTTGGTTTGAAATCCTGAATTGATTGAATCCGCTTGCGATTTAGGCGGGGTTGTGGCGTTTGATGTTTGGGTGGAACCAGCCGGTTTACTGGAAAATCCGCTCGAAGTGGAATTGTCATTTTGCCACAAGCATGCAAGAGTTGCATTCATGTTCGCACCGGCAATGATCAGGCAACTTGCCGCGGCGCTGTGCGCGCCGATGGAGATGCTGAAATATCCAATCAACACAAATGTATGCAGGCTATACATTAAGCAATAGGGTAACACCGATGCGAGAAAGATTGATGATGAATTCGACAAAAAAATCGGGCGAACGACTTCCAACTCGATGGCGTTGGATTTTTTGCATGTGCGCCTCGAATTGTTTGCTGGCATGCGTAAACGTGAGCCAAGCGCCCGCGCCGTCGGCAACTCCCAACCCTGCTGCCGCGGCGACTGGCGTGGCGGAATCGTCAACGGCCACCACACGCAACGCAACGGCGACCGATGTGGCGCCACCCGTTGTGCGCCCGCCGGCATTATGGGATGGATCCGCGGTGACTTGGGATGAGTTGCGGCCATTGCTTGCGGAGCGAGCCGGCGCGTCCATATTGGAGGAGCTATTTCTTGAGCGGCAACTTGATCAAATGATGAAAGCGCGAAAATTAAATATGACCGCTGAACTTCTGCAAACAGAGGAGCGTGAACTTGTGGCGTCGTTGTCGGATGATCCAGCGCGCGCGGTTGTTCTACTGAGTGAATTGCGCGCGGCGCAGGGACTAGGCGAAAAACGCTGGAAATCATTGCTTAAACGCAATGCCGCCATGCGCTTGCTGGTGCAAAGCGATGTCAAAGTGACGCCCGATGCCGTTGAAGCCGTCATGGATGCGGAACATGGAGCAAAGCGTCAATGCCGTGTGATGGCTCTGCCAAATCTTAAGAAATGCGCCGAAGCCCGCGCGCGACTTGCCACCGGCGAACCATTTGGTGAAGTCGCCGCCGACTTGAGCACTGATCGATCCGCGTCGCGTGGCGGGCTTGTATTGCCTGTGAGCAGGCTTGATCCAACTTGGCCAAGTTCATTTCGCCAAACACTTTGGTCTTTGCAAAAAGACGGAGTAAGCGCGCCAGTTCTGATCGACAATGGCTATGTGTTCATTCGATTTGAAAATGAAATACCAGGTGATGCGGCAACCTCCCCTGAAACGCGCGCCGTCGCCGAACGCGCGGTCCGCAGAGGGCAAGAGCGAATTTATATGGAGAACCTTGCCAAGCAACTGCGCCAAGCGCAGCGCAACGTGACAATTTTTGACGACGCGCTACTTGACGGATGGACGAGAGTTAAGAACGCAGCTCGGTGAGCCTGTACGCCGCGAATGGCAAAAGCAATGCGAATGGAATTGCGGCGGTGACTGGAATGCTCAACCCCTCGGTTGGAACCAACAACATAATTGCGGCGCCGATCATGGCGGGTATTGAAAAGGCCGCGGCGCGCACGCTTTGAATCAACATATTGCAAGGCTCGCGCCGCAGGAAAAATGGAATGGTTGCCGCAAGAACAAGAAGATTTGCAATCGGCCCGATGAAGCGCGCCGTAAGCAGTCGAACCCCTTGATTTTGATTGTCGCCGCCACGGCTCATGAGCTCAAACACTTGGCTCGTGGACAGCATCGGTCCATATAGACGATAGCGGCGACTTAAAATAAGTTCGGGACTGAGATCGGAATCGAGTTGATCCACTTGGGTTGAGAACGCGGTTTTCTGTTGTGTTGCATCGCTAGGTTTCAAAGGCTCGATATAGGAACCGTCCTTGAGAATCCACTTTTTATCCTGGGCGTTCCAAGTTGCGCTGGCGGCGCTGATGCGGCGAAGCGCGTTTCCTTTTTCATCACGCTCAATCGCAACCAGTCCTGTGGCGGTGTTGAGCGCGGGATCAAAACTTCTCGCTTGAATCAAAGTTCCATGGCCATCGCGGGTTAACGGAATTGGAAATTGACTCACGGTGTCGTACTTCAGTCCGCTGTGATCGCGCACAAGACGCGCCGCAAGATTTGGAAGGATGAATTCTTGATTGACAAATTGCAGGCATTGCAGAAAGAAAGCGCTGATCAACAACACAAAAGCCAAGCGCCTTAGTTTGACTCCGGAAGCCATGAGCGCGGTGAGTTCGCGGTTGCGGTGCATTTGTGACACGGCGAAACCCATGGCGCCAATGGAGACAAACCCAAGCATGAACTGGAAAAACTGAAAGATGCGCGGACCGTGAAAATCCAGCACCATCATCACGAATGCAAAGGCCCTGGAACCGTAGCGTCCAGCCGCCACCGCGGTGTCCGCGGCGTCAAGAAAGCGCGACGCTTGAATCACCACGTCCACGCTGACCCCAAAAACATACAGCGCCGCGCCCAAAAGAACGAAGTTCACCAAGAAGCGCGCGGCGACATATCGATCGATGATCTTCATGCGCTAGTTCCTCGCCAACTGCCGCATCGCATAGATGGAGCACAACAAAAGAATGGCGTTGCCCGACCAAGACACGATGACGCCCCACAACACATTGTCCGCGCGGATCACCTGCTGGCCTCCGGCGATCATGACAATGTTGAGAATGCCCGGAATGAACGCGATGAGATACATGGTGAGCGGAAGACTATTTCGCTTCCATGCGGCGAGCGACGCGCCCAACAAAATAATCAGCGGCGCCGACCATGCCAACGCCGCGCGCTGACACAGATGCGAGAACGCGTCGACATTCACCTGGTTCATTTGCTTGAAGAATCTCGCGAGCGTCGAAGCCCCCGCCGCTTGCAGCGACTTGGGAACGCCTGCGTCCGGTTTGGAAAGTTCGTTGACTCGCGGAGCGAGATCGACAAATTCAATCTTGGAAATATTGCTTGTGGAACATGGAGCGGCGCTGAGACCATTTATTCGCGCGGGCCAACGTGACGAGAGACCCTCGGAGCGGAGCAAATCTTTGGCGCGTGGAGCTGTGGCGATTAAATCAACACGCCCCACGCTGGAATCCTCGCTATCAAAAGGCATGAGCACTTGGGAGCAAACCGCCTCGCGAATTGGCTTGGCGCGATCGAGCTCAACAATGCGAACTGTGGTGCCAGGAATCTTAGGCATAATGATGTCGTTGACCAACGTTCCGCCCTCAATTCGATACGAACGGCGGCCGCCCTCCTCCACCAATTCAACCTTGCCGGAAGTTTCAAGTTCACGCGCGATGCATTGCCAAACTTGCGCGCGAGTCAGCGACAAAAGCACAGCTTGGCGCGCGGGCTGAACTTCGATGTGGTTGGGCAAATCGTTGCGGACATCTTGCAACTCAAAATAAGTCATGCTCTTGGCGTCGGCGTCAAGCGCGCGCCCCAACTGAACGGCTTGAGGTTGCGCGGTGGGAACAAAAATAACCGTGCCTTCGGAGGCGTTGAAACCAGAGCCATTGGTCATGGCCAGTTTCATAATCACACCTTCGCGACCGCGGTGTACATCCACGGTGGCAAACTCGCTGGTGAATTCACTCACTTGCTCGCCCGCGCGATTTTTTTGAATAGCGGCGACGCCTTGCAAGAGCAATCGTTGCTCCGCGCCGTTGTCTGGGGGTGTGGGATCCACCGTGGCCGTGTCGGCGTAAATGCTGACCTGTCCAACTTCAAGCGCTTCGCCGCGTGATACAGCGGCAAGAAAAATACTGGTGGCGTCTTGCGCCAACATGTTCTGCATGCGTCCCCAGAAACGTGGCACAATGGTGTGCAACAAAATAAACATGACAATCAGAAGCGTAAAACCAACAGCGATCACCGGCGCGAATATCGTGCGATAGCGAATTCCGTTGGTGGACATGGCAACCAACTCATTGTCGGCCGCGAATCGATGCAGCACTAAAGTGGCGGCAAATCCCGCTGAAAATGGCAATGCGAATTGCAGCATGGGAATCATGGCCAGCGCCACATACTTCACCACGCTGCCGGAACCCAGAGAACTATCCGCCAGAGGTTTTATGGCGGCCCCAAAGGCGATCACCACCACGATGACGGTGGTGGTGAACAACAGAACCCGCAAAAGTTCCGCCGTCATGTGCCTCCAAAGAATCCATGGCATGATGAAATGAAACTCAAGTCGCGCTTGGCGCTACCGGAGTCCGTACTCCTTTAATTTTCGGTATAAAGTCCGCTCGCCAATACCCAACATTTGCGCGGTTTGCTCGCGGTTGCCTTGGGTGAGCGCCAGAGTTTGACGGATGGCTTCCTTCTCAAGTTTGTCAAGACCAACGCCGGCAAAGCTTCCCACGCCGCCGCCATCATTGTCGTTGGAGCGAATGTCATCCGGAATATCCACGAGATCGATTTCGGTTTTGTTGCATGTGACCACGATTCGATGCATGAGATTGATCAACTCGCGGACATTGCCTGGCCAGTCATACGCGGTGAGCCGCATCATGGCGGGTTGTGAAACGCCAAGCCTTGGTCGTCCGAGTTCGGCGCACCACTTGCCCACGGCGTGGGTGACCAACCTCGGAACATCTTCGCGCCGCTCTCGTAGCGATGGAATATGGATCTCCACTCCCTTGAGGCGGAAATACAAATCTTGGCGGAATCGCCCATCATTTGAGCGTGTTTTTAAATCTTGATTGGTGGCGCTGATAAAGCGCACATCGGCCTTGCGCGGATCATTTGCACCTAGGCGAATCAACTCGCCCGTTTCCAACACGCGCAGTAATTTGGGCTGCATCGACAAAGGCATGTTGCCGATCTCATCCAGGAATAGCGTGCCCTTGTCGGCGTATTCAAAAACTCCCTCGCGGTCACGGTCGGCTCCGGTGAATGCGCCGCGCACGTGGCCGAATAGTTGGTCTTCCAAAAGTGTCTCGCTTTGACCCGCCGCGTTGAATGTTGCGAAGCGGCGATCCTTGCGCTTTGAATGTTTGTGTATGGCGCTGGCGACAAGCTCCTTTCCAGTTCCACTTTCGCCCGTGATCAACACCGGAATAGTGCTTGGCGCGATTTGCCGAATAGTTGCGATGACTTGGCGAATGGCCGCGGACTCGCCGATGATTCCTTCAAAACCATATGCGGCGTCCACTTGCCCGCGCAAGTTGGAATTTTGATGGCGCAGCAACACGGTCTCGGCGGCGCGCTGGACAATATTGCGGAACACGATCACGTCCAATGGTTTTTCGATGAAGTCGTAGGCGCCACCCTGCAACGCGGCTTTGGCGGTGGGAACATCTCCATGCGCGGTAACTAAAATGGTTTCAGCGTCTGGCTGATGTGTCTTGGCAAGTTTCAAAACATCCAAGCCGCTGGTGGGCGTGTCCATGACGAGATCGGTGACAATCACATCGAAATTGCCGTTGCGCAGCTCATTTTCCGCTTGGGCCACATTGTGCACGATGGTGCAAATATGACCCGGTCGCTTCAAGGAGTCCGCCATGGTTTGGGCGTGCTCCACCTCGTCGTCAATAAGTAAAACTTGAGCCCGCAATGGAGCAGCCGATTCCGTCATGCGGAGATTGTACGGACAATGCGCCCAGAGGCGGCGCGAGCAAGCGCAATAAAAACATTGTGTTTTCAACCCGCAAGCCCTGCTCTGCCGATGGTGAGAGCATGGCTCAAATCACACAAGTGAAGCACGAAATATCCGGGAAAGTTCCTACGATGATCAGCGTGAAGAACGATCAACTGAGCGAGTGGTTTTCAAATGCGCGCGGCCTGCAAGGGCGTCGGATTTGGCTTGTTGGCGCTGGCGGAACTGGCGTAAGCGGACTGGCTCGGTTACTGCGCAAGCGCGGCGCTTTGGTAAGTGGAGCCGATAGCGAAGCCAGCCCCGCGGTGAAATTATTGCAATCCGAGGGCTTTGATATTTCCATTGGTGATGCGTCGCAGATTCCAGAGGGAATAGAACTAGTGATTGCAACGGCCGCCGCCAAAGCGGATCACCCGCAACTTGTCGAGGCGGCGAATAAAAATATTCCACTTCGCAACTATGCGCAGGCTCTTGGCTTGTTGCAACTGGGGCACACCGCCGTGTGCGTGGCTGGAACCCACGGCAAGAGCACCACAACTTGCATGCTGACTTGGTGCTTATTGCACGCTGGATTTGATCCTGGCTTCATCGCTGGCGCCACATGCGCATCGCTTGGTGGAAGCGCTCGCGCTGGCGCGGCGACATTGTCCAAGGGTCCCTACTCGCACGCGCCAGGATTTCTGGTGACCGAATCATGCGAGTTTGACCGCTCATTTCACAAACTGCACCCCACCACCGCCATCATCAACAATGTGGAAAGCGATCATTTGGATTGCTACAAGTCGCTGGACGAAATTGTTGAATCGTTCAACACGTTCGCCAAACTTTTGCCCGCGGCGATGAACCGCGGATTTTTGTTGATCGCGCATGAGGGCGCGTTTCGCGAGCGCGTGACCCGAGATGTCAAGGCGGAGATTGAAACTTTTGGCTGGCATCCATCCGCGGATTATGTGGTGGATATGGCCGCCAATGGTTTGGCGCGTGTGCATCACAAAAAGAAAGAAATCATGCGCTGGCACCCACGGCTGTTCGGCGCGCACAATGTGCTCAACGGTGCAGCCGCTGGAATTATGGCGCTGAAATTGGGCGCGGATCGCTTGAGCGTGGAGGAGGCTTTGACTTCATTCGCTGGTGTCGATCGCCGACTTGAATTTTTGGGCGAGCGAAAGTGTGGC
>SXGQ01509196.1_pt1 | contig 13137 bp, 11 predicted proteins | sample 3178371 | NCBI WGS metagenome assembly SXGQ01 (sample SAMN11356859, study PRJNA531348) | freshwater metagenome | isolation source: freshwater sample F1-20 | place: China: Fuxian Lake, Yuxi | collected 2017-12-25
CCCGCCGCACAACCTGCCCGAGGTCGCCGCGGCGATCACCGCGATGATCGACGATCCCGAGCTCTCCGTGGAGGCGATCCGCGGGCTCGTGAAGGGGCCGGACTTCCCGACGGCGGGGTTCATCTACGGCCGCGCGGGGATCAAGGACTACATCGAGACCGGGCGTGGCAAGGTCGTGATGCGCGCTCGCGCGGTGGTGGAGGAGAAGGAGTCCTCGAACAAGTCGCAGATCGTCGTTACCGAGCTCCCGTACCAGGTGAACCGCGCGAATCTCGTGGCGACGATCGCCGAGCTCGTGCGTGACAAGAAGGTCGAAGGGGTGTCGGATCTCCGCGACGAGTCTGACGCGCAGACGCGTATCGTGATCGAGCTCAAGCGCGATGCGATCCCGCGTGTGGTACTCAATCAGCTGTACAAGCACACGTCGATGCAGACGACCTTCGGCGTGATCATGCTTGCGCTGGTGCCGGACCCCGCCTCCAAGCGGCTCGTGCCGAAGGTGATGGGGATGCGCGAGGTGCTGCAGCACTGGATCGCGCATCGCCACGAGGTGATCGTCCGCCGCACGCAGTTCGACCTCGACAAGGCGAAGGAGCGGGAGCACATCCTCGAGGGCCTCAAGATCGCCGTCGACAACATCGACGAGGTGATCAAGGTCATCCGCGCCTCGGAGGACACCCCGGAGGCGAGCGCCGAACTGCAGAAGCGCTTCAAACTCTCGGAGCGGCAGGCCGAGGCGATCCTCAACATGCGCCTCGCCAAGCTCACCGGCCTCGAGATCGAGAAGCTCGAGGAGGAGCTCACCGAGGTCCGTGCGCAGATCCGCGACCTGGAGGCGCTCCTGGCCTCCAAGCCCAAGCGGATGGCGATGATGAAGGATGAGCTCGCGGAGGTCGTCAAGACCTTCGGCGACGAGCGGCGCACCGAGATCGTCAGCGACGAAGGGGAGTTCTCGATCGAGGACCTCATCGCCAACGAGGAGATGGTCGTCACCATCTCGCACGCCGGCTACATCAAGCGCACCTCGATCTCCACCTACCGCAAGCAGCGCCGCGGCGGGGTAGGGACCAAGGGGACGGAGCTCCGCACCGACGACTTCGTCGAGCACCTCTTCGTCGCCAAGACGCACGACTACCTCCTGGTCTTCACCCAGGACGGGCGCTGCTTCTGGCTCAAGGTGCACGAGATCCCGGAGGGCGGTCGTGCGACCAAGGGGAAACCGATCGTCAACCTGATCAACGTGACGCCGGACACCCTCGTCAAGGCGATCGTCCCGGTAAAGGAGTTCACCGACACCGAGTTCCTGATGTTCTGCACGCGGAACGGCACGGTGAAGAAGACCGCGCTCTCCGACTACTCCAACGTCCGCTCCACCGGGATCAAGGGGATCAAGCTCGAGGAGGGCGACGAGCTCGTCGACGTGCAGATCACCACCGGGACCAATGACGTGGTGCTCGTCACCAAGCATGGGCTGAGCATCCGCTTCCATGAGCAGGAGGCCCGCTCGATGGGCCGCGACACCACCGGGGTGCGAGGCATCGCGCTGGGCGACGGCGACCGGGTGGTCGGCATGGTGGTGGTGAAGCGCGAGGCCTCGCTCCTCGTCGTGACCGAGCTCGCGCTCGGCAAGCTCACGAACGTCGAGGAGTATCGGGTGCAGGGTCGCGGCGGGAAGGGGATCCTGACCGTCAAGCGGACCGAGCGGACGGGTGACGTGGTCGGCCTGCTCGAGGTGCTCCCGGAGGATGGGCTCATGCTCATCACCCGCGGGGGCCAGTCGCTCCGGTGCGCGGTCAAGGACATCCGCGAGACGGGGCGTGTGGCACAGGGTGTGCGGCTCAAGAACCTCGAGATGGGGGATGTGGTCGCCGCGATCGCGCGCGTGGTCTCCGACGACAAGGAGGCCGAGGGGGGTGCGGGCGGCGAGGGTAGCGAGGGCGGCGACGAGGCGGGTGGCGCCGACCAGATGGAGCTCGGCGCGTCGGAGGAGTGAGGCTGACTCGGCGTCGTCCCTTCGGTCGGCGCCGGTCGGTGCTCCCGGTCGCGGCGCTCCTGCTCGGCGTGTGCGTACTCGCGTCGTGCGGTGGCGCCGAGCCGTCTGATCCGTCTGTCGTCCGAGCCGATTCCGCCGGGGTGCGTCTCATCACCTCGGGCCCAGAGGATCGCGCCCTCGCCTGGACCTTCACGGAGATCGGTCCCCTCAGCGACGCGGACGGGAATCCCTGGGTCTTCGATGCGGTGACGCCGGTGCGGGTCCTCACCGATCGTGGGGGGCGCACCTATGTGATCGGTGGGGACACGGCGGTGCTCCGCTTCGGGCGCGATGGACGCCTCGATCGTGTGCTCGGTGCGGCGGGACGCGGCCCGGGCGCGTTCGTGCGGCCAGTGCGCATCGCCGCACAATCCGATACGCTGATCGTCACCGACGTCGGCAAGGGGGCCTTGGTGCGGTTCGGGCCGACGCTCGATCCCGTGGAGGACCGCCCGCTCGACGGCGCGCTCGCGACCGCCGAGTGGCTTGCGTATCGCGCCGGGGGCCTCTGGGTCGTGCAGGGGAGCGGCGGGGAGGAGCGCGTGTATCGGTCGGTGTTGCGGGCCGACACGCTCTCGGGCGCCCCGCTCCTCGAAGCGGAGGATGCGACGATCGTCGCGCACGCCGAGGGACCGCGCGTCGTCGCGCATCGGCCGTCGACCTATGAGGTGCGGCTCTTCGAGGGGCCGCGGCTCCTCGCGATGGTTCGCCGCCCCGTCGATCCCACCGCGGTGGCGATCGAGCGGCTCGCGCTCCACAAGGATGGGACGCTCTGGGTCGAGCGCACCGTGCCGGGGATGGCGGACGCCAGGCGACTCGATGTCTTCGGTCCCGATGGGGTGTATGTCGGGACGCTCGACGGTCGTGGCGTCCCGGTGGGGCTCCTCCCGAATGGTGAGGTGCTCTTCGTCCGGGCGCGCGCCGATGGTCCCGGGGTCGTGATCGTCCGTACGAACATCCGTCGCTGATGCCCTACTCACGTTCCGCTCCCATGCGCCTCCTGACCTCGCTCCTCGTCGCGACCCTCCTCCTGTGCACGCGAGTCGCGGATGTGACGGCGCAGGGACCGGCATCCACGCCGACCATCGTGATCCTCGTGCGGCATGCCGAGAAGGGGACGGCGCCGGCGAACGATCCCCCGCTGACAGCGCGTGGCACCGAACGTGCAGCGGCGCTGAGCGAGGTGCTTCGCGATGCCAAGGTCGCGGCGGTCTATCACACCCCGACGCTCCGCACGCGCGACACCGCGCGACCGGTGGCGGCGCGGTTCGGGCTGACCCCGCAGTTGATCCCGCTCGTCCCGCGCGCGGCGCAGGGGGACTCGATCGTCGCCATCGCCCGTCGCCATCCGGGCCAGACCATCGTCCTCGTCGGCCACTCCAACACCGTCATGCCCTGGCTCGCGGCCCTCGGTGGCCCGGCTCGTGCCGACCTCTGTGATCACGAATACGACGGCCTCTTCACTGCGATCATCGACGGCGGGACCACCCGGGTGATCACTGGCCGCTATGGTCCCCCCAACCCGGCCGAGCCGACGGGGACGGCGATGCATTGCGGCGCGCGCTGACGGGCGGGAGATTCCGCAGATGACCGCCGCCCCACTCGCGCAGGAGCCCCTCGTCTCGCTCGACGAGATCCGCGCGGCGGCGGCGCTTCTGCATGGTGTCGCCGTGCGCACCCCGCTCCTCCCCTGCGATCCACTCACCGAGCAGCTCGGTGCGCCGGTCCTCCTCAAGCCCGAGATGCTGCAGCGTGGCGGGGCGTTCAAGTTCCGCGGGGCCTACACCTTCCTCGCGCGGCTGTCCCCTGAGGCCCGAGTGCGCGGGGTGATCACCGCGAGCTCCGGGAATCATGGGCAGGCGGTCGCCCTCGCGGCGAAGCTCTTCGGCGTCGCGGCCACCATCGTGATGCCCACGACCGTCCCCCGCGCCAAGCGCGATGGCGCCGTGCGACTTGGGGCGCGCTGCTTCTACGCCGGCGTCACCACCGCGGAGCGGATGGCGCGCGCGATGGAGATCGCCGAGGCGGAGGGGCTCACGATGGTCCCGCCGTACGACGACCCGACGATCATCGCGGGGCAGGGGACGCTCGGGCTCGAGATCGGAGAGGACTGCCCGCAGGTGGGGACGGTCCTCGTACCGATCGGTGGAGGCGGGCTCAGCTCGGGGGTCGCCACCGCGATCAAGGCGCTCGCGCCGCAGGCGCGGGTGATCGGCGTCGAGCCGGAGGGATCGCCGAAGTACACGCGCGCCGTCGCCGCCGGTGAACCGGTGACGATCCCCGCACACCCCGAGGGATTGGCCGACGGACTCCTCGCGGTGCGAATCGGGGTGCGCAACTTCCAGCATCTGCATACGCACATGGATGAGGTGATCACCGTCCCCGATGCAGTGCTCCCGTGCGCGGTGCAGTTCCTGTTGGATCGGATGAAGATCGTGACGGAGCCGAGTGGCGCGATCACCGTCGCGGCGCTCCTGGACCGGCGCGTCGCGGTCACGGGGCCGACGGTCTGCGTGCTGAGCGGTGGGAATGTGGAGTGGGATGGCCTGAGCGCCCTGATCGGCGACGGAGGAATGCCGCGATGACGATGCGATGCCCGAACTGTCGGGCGACCTATGGGGACGAGGCGCGCTTCTGCACGAAGGACGGTGGGAAGCTCGTGCCGGTCCCCGGGACCGGTGCGGCGGGTGCGGAGCCCGCGGCCCCACTGACCCCTCCCCCGGTCGCGCCGCCTGTGCCGCCGCCTGTCGGCCCTTCGGTGAGTCCGTCGGTCGCCGGAGGTGAGGTGACTCTCGCCGACCTCGGCGATCAGTCGACGGTGGTCGGGAAGACCCTCGATGGGGCGTATCGGATCGAGCGGAAGCTCGGTGAGGGGGGGATGTCGTACGTCTACCTTGGCGAGGAGCTCGCGACCGGTGCGCGCTACGCCATCAAAATCCTCGCGCCGAACCTCGCAAAGGATGCCACCGCGATGGCGCGTCTCCGCCGTGAGGCGTTGCTCGGTGGGAAGCTCGCACACCCGCACGTCTGTCACATCGTGCGACTCGGGGAGACGGCTGGTGGGCTCGTCTACGTGGTGATGCCCTTCGTGCAGGGGGAGATCCTGAGCGATCGCAACTTCCGCGTGCGTCAGACCTCCCTCGCCGATACCGTGACCTTCGTCTCGCAGATCGCTGACGGGCTGCAGGTGGCGCACGACCTCACGATCGTGCATCGCGACCTCAAGCCCGAGAACATCATGATCTGCAGGGATGCTGCGGGGCAGGAGTTCGCGGTGATCATGGATTTCGGGCTCGCGAAGGCGCGGCAGGCCGGGGCCGAGCTGCAGAAGCTCACCTCGACGGGGATCGTCCTCGGCACGCCGGAGTTCATGAGCCCCGAGCAGCTACGCGGGAAGCTGCTCGACGGGCGCACCGACATCTACTCACTCGCGCTGATGGCGTTCGAGATGCTCACGGGGAAGCTCCCGTTCGAGGGGCGCAATCAGCAGGAGATGATGATCGCGCGGCTGCGTTCGGAGCCGACGCCGATCCGGACGTTACGGTCGGAGCTCCCCGCGGCGGTCGAGGCGGCGCTGCTCAAGGCGATGGCGCGTGCGGCGGATGATCGGTTCGCGACGGCGCCCGCCTTCGCCACCGCGCTCCGCGTCGCTGCGGGGTGAGCGCGGCGCCGATTCTCGATGGCGCGTCGCATGACGCGCCGCGCCTCGCGCCGAGCCTCGCGACGCGGCTGACCGCGCTCGCCTCGCGCCTGATGATCCGCCGCGTGATGGCGGCACCGACCCTCGACCTCCGGCGTGTGCGGCGTGCGATGCGGGCGCGACGGAGTCTCCCCGCCTTCCTGCCGCGCACGGTCGCGGTGGAGCGCACGACCCTCGGTGGTGTGGCGGCGGAATGGTGTCGCCCGCGCGGGGCCGATCCCACGCGCGCGATCCTCTATCTGCATGGTGGGGCCTATGTCGGGGGGCGGATCGAGGACTTCCGTCCCTTCGCCGCGTGGCTCGCGCACCGGAGTGGGATCGCGGTCTGTTCGCTCGCGTATCGCTTGGCACCGGAGCATCCCTTTCCGGCGGCCCTCGATGATGCGCTCGCGGCGGTGCGTGCGTTGCGCGCGCAGGGGATCGCCCCGGCGCAGCTCGCCCTCGTCGGTGATTCCGCCGGCGGAGGGCTCGCGCTGGCGACGACGCTCGCCCTTCGCGAGGCGGGGGAGGCCCTCCCGGCCGCGCTCGCCGTCCTGAGTCCGCTCACCGATATGGCGGCGACCGGTGGCTCGCGACGCACGAACGCGGTGCGCGACGACGTGCTCTCGTTCCGACACGCCGAGACCCTCGCCCGGTGGTACGCGGGAACGACCCCGCTCGATGCCCCGCTCCTCTCCCCGGTTCGTGCCGACCTCACCGGATTTCCCCCGACGCTCATCCACGTGAGCGATGCGGAGATCTTACTCGACGATGCGACGCGGCTCGCGGAGCGACTGCGCGCCGTGCGCGTGCCGACCACGCTCGAGGTCTTCCATGGGCTCCCGCATGACTGGCATGTGAGCGTCCCGCTGACGCCGGAGTCGCGGGAGGGGGTGCGGCGGGTGGGGCGGTTCCTCGCGGAACGGCTCGGCGCACGCGCCTAGCGCTCCGCGCCTCCCGCTCCGGACGCTATCGTCCGCGCTCCTGCAACTCGACGAGCAGGCAGCGGTCCTGCACCACGTCGATCCCCGCTCGCGCCAACGTCTCCGCCACCTGCTCGTGGCGGATCCCCAGCTGGAACCAGACGGCGCGCGGGCGCGCCGCGAGAAGATCATCCAGATGCCCCGGGAGGTCGCGGTCGCGCCGGAAGACGTTCACCAGGTCCACCGGCTCCCCGATCCCCGCGATGGTGCGGTGCACCGGGACCCCGAGGATCTCGGTCACCTCCGGGTAATAGACCGGGACGGGGATGATCCGGAAGCCAGCTCGCTGGGCGTAGGCGGGGACGTCGTAGGCCGGGGCGGGGCGCTCCCCCGTCTTGATCCCGAGGACCGCGATGGAGCGGGTCCGGTCGAGGAGGGCGGAGATCCCCTCGGGGGTCTCGATCAGGTGCTGGCGCCAGTCGGTCATCATGAGTGAAATCAGGGGGGTGGGGGAGTAGATTCAAGGGCTGTCCAACTCGACCTCTCCCCCCGTGGAGTGACCCATGCGGATGCTCGTGCTCGGTGCCGGCCTTCAGGGTTCGGCGTGTGCCTATGACCTCCTCCAGAACCCGGCGATCACCGAGGTCCGCCTCGCCGATCAGCGGGTCGATCGCCTCCCCGCCTTTCTGCAGCCCTTCATCGGGAAGGGTCGGCTGACCACCATCCAGCTCGAGGTGAAGGACGCCAAGGCGGTCGCGGCCGCCATGGCGGGGGTGCAGAGCGTGATGTGTGCCCTCCCTTACTATCTCAACCTCCCGATGACCGAGGCGGCGATCGCCGCCGGCGCGCATTTCTGTGACCTCGGTGGGAACACCGAGATCGTCCAGCAGCAACAGCGCCTCAAGGCCTCGGCCGAGGCGAAGGGCGTGACCGTCGTCCCCGACTGTGGGCTCGCCCCCGGGATGGTGAACATCCTCGCGCAGCTCGGGATCGATCGTTGTGACTCGGTCGATTCGGTGCGGATCTTCGTCGGGGGGCTCCCGCAGCACCCCGAGGGCCCGCTCAACTACCAGATCGTCTATTCGATCGAGGGCGTCCTCGACTACTACACGACCCTCTCGTGGATCATCCGCGACGGGAAGCAGCTCCAGATGAAGGCGCTCTCGGAGATCGAACCGATCCACTTCGACGCACCGGTGGGGGAGCTCGAGGCCTTCCATACCGCGGGCGGGCTCTCGACGATGGCGTTCCGGTACCAGGGGAAGATCCCGAACATGGAGTACAAGACCCTCCGGTATCCGGGCCACGCGAAGATCATGGAGGCGATCCGCGAGCTCGGGCTCCTGGAGCTCGAGCCGGTGCAGGTGAAGGGGACCACCGTCGTCCCGCGCGAGGTGGCGATTGCGCAGATGCAGCCGCGCCTCACCAAGCTGAACTCCCCCGACCTCGTGGCGCTCCGCGTCGTCGTCGCGGGGACGACGGGGGGGAAGCCCATCACCCATACCTTCGAGCTCGTCGATCGCTACGATGCCGCGCACGGGATCAGCGCGATGATGCGGACCACGGGCTACTCGCTCTCGATCACGGGGCAGTTGCAGGCGGAGGGGGCGGTGATGCCGGCCGGCGTCCACACCCCGGACGAGTGCATGCCCGGGGAGCGCTACATCGTCGAGTTGGCGAAGCGCGGGATCGCGATCGCACAGTCCGTCAGCTGAGGTTCGTGCGCCGCCGTGCCATCCGCCGCGTCACCCGCAGGGGTGGCGCGGCGGATGGTCGTTCAGCGTGAGAAGCTCGCGAGGGTGACGCCCATGGCGTCGATCGCGGTGCGGGCGCGCCAGCGATCAACCCCATTGTAGATGAACGAGAAGGCGAGCTGCTCGCCGTTCTTGGCGGTCACATAGCCCCCGAGGGAGACGACGTCGCCCGTCGTCCCCGTCTTGGCGCGGAGGTTCCCCTGCGCCGCGGTGCCACGCATCCGGTTCTTGAGGGTCTCCGTGCGCCCCGCCACCGGGAGCGAGGCCTGCATCACGGGCCCCCAGGAGGCCGATCGCGAATAATCAAGGAGCTGGATCATCGAACGCGGGGTCACGCGATCCAGGGTGGAGAGCCCGCTCCCATCCGCCGCGAAGACCGCGCGTCGCGGGATCCCCACGCGCTCGGCCAAGAAGGTCCGGAGCGATTCGTTCGCGATCACCGCGGAGCCCACGGCGCCGGAGGAGCGCGCGGTGTTCCGGAAGAGGAGTTCGGCGAAGTGGTTGTTGCTCTCCCCGTTCATCGTCGCGACGAGGGTCGAGACCGGCGGGGAGTCCCACGCCGTCACGAACTGCGCGGCGCTGGGCGCGCGGCCCATCCGGCTGACCCCGGTGACGCGCACGCCCTGCGCCTCGAGGGCGGCGCGGAAGGCGGCGGCCACGAACTGCTCGGGCTGCTCGATGACCACCTGATAGGTGCGTGCCTTGCTGCGCGCGCCGATCCACCCGCTCACGCGGTATTCGTGCGTCAGGGTGTCCTGCCAGACGCGGATCGAGGCGCCGCGGGCGTTGGGGCGCACCGTGACCGCCGAGCGGAGATCGAGCCCGCTCACCGGCTGACCGAAGCTCACCTGGGCACCGCGCGTCGAGGGACGGACGGTGATCGTCGTGAGGTTCTCGTTGAAGGAGAGCGCCGAGACGCGGGTGCCGTAGCTCGTCTGCAGGTGGCGCGCGCGCCAGCCGTCGGGGACGCGCTGGCCGTCGAAGGCGGAGGCGTCGCCGATGAGGTCGCCGCGGATCTCGCGGATGCCCGCAGCGGCGACCTGCGCGGCGAGGGCGTCGAGAGGCTGGAGTCCGGGCGTCCCACCGGCCACGGGCGAGGCGAGGGAGGGATCGCCAGCGCCCTTGAGGACGAGGTCGCCAGCGAGGATGCCATTCGTGCGCATCGACCCGGTGCGGAGCACCTGGGTGCGGAAGCGATGCTCGGGGCCGAGACGTTCGAGGGCGATCGCCGCGGTATAGAGCTTCATCGTGGAGGCGGGGAGCAGGAGCTCGTCGCCATTGTGATCGTAGAGGGTGTCGCCGTTGGTGAGGGAGACGACCATCACCCCCCAACGACCGCTGTTGGTCGCGCCTTCGAGGAGGGTACGGAGGTGCGCGTGGAGGGCGGTGGCGCCGGCCAGGGTGGCGGCGGCGATCCTCGGACGGGGCACGGCCTTGGCCTTGGTCCGCGCTGTCGTGGTCGTCCCCTTCGTCGTGCGCTTTCTTGGGCTCGCGGTCGACTTCGCGGTCGACTTCGCGGTCGACTTCGCGGTCGACTTCGCGGTCGACTTCGCGGTCGACTTCTTCACCGTCGTCTTGCTCGCCGCGGTCCTGGTCTTGGCTGCCGATCCCTGTGCCCCGAGCGGGTCGGTGGGGGTGGCGAGCCAGAGGAGCGCGAGGAGGGGGACGACGGGAAGTCGACGCATCAAGGAATGGTACCCGGCAGAGGCGATCGTGGCGACGCGGTCACCAAGGTTGACGACCCGCCCCCCTATTTCGTGACGAGCCCCGGGACCTGCGCCGCCGCGCGATCGTCGCGCTGGGAGGTGGCCCACCTGAAGAAGACCACGGCGGTGAGGAGATAGAAGAAGAGGCCGCCGGGGATCCACATGATCAGGCCGCCGAGCCGTTGGTCCTCGAGCGGGGAAAGCCCCCAGAGGCGCGGGGCGCTCGCGTAGGCGGGGTAGAGCACATGATCGGCATAGACGATGAAGATCGAGACGATCGTCATCGGGAGGGTCATCAAGAAGCTGTAGAGCATCTGGCCCGGGTAGCTCAGGCGCGGGAGCTCCGGCATGGGGCTCACCAGGGGCCACCAGACGAGGACCGCGGTCACGAGGAACATCAGGTGCTGCGCGATGTGCACCTCGTGGTAGTACATCGCCGCGTTGTAGAGCGGCGGGAGGTGCCAGACGGCCAGGACGAGATTGAAGCTCGCGAAGGCGACGCCGGGGCGGGTGATCGTCCCGGCGAGGGCCGCCACGGCGGGGATCCGGAGGGCGGGGCGGAGCATCCACCCCGGCGTACCGAGGAGGAGGAGCGGCGGCGTCACGAAGGTGAGCACGAGGTGCTGCACCATGTGACCGGTGAAGAGATAGTAGTCGCTGATGTCGTGGATCGGCCCATTCAGCGTGAGGAACATCGCGAGGAGCCCGCCCGCGAAGCTGCACTGTTGGCCGAGGGTGAGTCGCTCCCCCGCCGCGCGGTGCGCACGGCCGCGCCACTGATGGAGCCCCCAGAGCGTGAGGAGCCCGATGACGGTGCTCCAGTGGACGGTGAAGCCGCCCTGGGAGAGGTCGACCTGCGGGTGGAGGAAGAGCGTCGGGATCCCGATCAGAGCGAGATCTTCGCGAAGAGGAAGAGGAGGGCGATGATCGTGGCCCCCGCGATGATCAGTGGGCCGGTGAAGAGCGCCTTGAAGAGCTTGTGGTCGTACTTGAGGTGCATGTAGAAGAGCACCACGATGGCGAACTTGGCCGCGCTCATGATGATGAGCGAGGGGTTGAAGAGCGGCGACGCGACGAGGGCCGGGATGTAGTAGGCCCAGACCTCGACGATCGTGATGACCGTGAGGATCACGGCGACCTTGAGGTAGGTGGCGCCGGTGGGGTGCGCATGCGCGGGGGACTTGGCGTCGTGTGACATGAGGGCCTCGCGCTACTGGATGAGGTAGATGAGGGTGAAGATCACGATCCAGACGACGTCGACGAAGTGCCAGTAGAGGGCGGCGATGTCGACGACGAGCTCGTCCTGCGGTCCGAGGCCGCGGGTGCGGTCGATCCAGAGGAGGCTCATGAGCCAGAGCACCCCGACCGTCACGTGCGCGCCGTGGAAGCCGGTCAGCGTGAAGAAGGTGGAGCCGAAGAGGTTCGTCTTGATCGTGAGTCCCTCGCGGACGAACGCGGTGAACTCATACGCCTGGAAGCCGAGGAAGCTCGCGCCCAGGAGGGCGGTCATCCCGAGCCAGAGCTGCGAGGAGCGCTGCGCGCGGGTCCACCAACCGGCGTTCGCCGGGAGCGGGGTCCCCTTGAGCTGCACCGCCTGCAACGCGAGCACCATCGCGAGCGAGGACATCAGGAGGACGAAGGTCGACGCCGAGGTCACCGGGATGTCGAGGATCGCCGGGAAGACCTTCCCTGACGCGTCGGTGTACTCGGTGTGCGGATAGGGCCCGACCAGCGACTTCCCCTTGTAGATCAGGTAGGTCGAGATCAGTGAGGCGAAGAGCATGCACTCCGACCCGATGAACGCCCAGATGGCGATCTTCCGGTTGTCGAGCCCGGTGGTCGTGTGGTGCGTATGCGCGTGGCCGTCGTCGTGCCCGGCGATGGCGTGGGATGCCATGAGGTCAGGGTCTCCGATTACTCGAGGGGGGAGGTCAGCCAGGCGTAGAGGCCGCCGATGAGCATGGCGGCGCCGCCCAGGGTGACGGTCATCGCGACGGCGAAGAGATCGTTGCGCAGGAAGAGGAGGCCGCTGAACATCACGACCAGCCCGAGCGCGGTGAAGGCGGGCTTCGCCGTCGGGTAGGGCATCGGGATGCCGAGGGCCTTGGCGGTGTGGGTCTCGGTCTCCTCGCGGAGCGGGGAGGAGCCGGGGGTCCCGGTGTCGCCATGGCTGTCCTCGCCCTCATGCCAGCTCGGGTCCTTGAGGTCCCAGAGCGGATAGCGCGAGGTCACGGTCGGGATCTGCGCGAAGTTGTACTCCGGTGGGGGCGAGGGGATCGACCACTCGAGGGTCGCGGCCCCCCACGGATCGCCACTGGCGATGGCGCCACGCGTCCGGCTCCGCACGAAGTTCCAGACGAAGACCGCCGTCGCGATCACGAGGAGATAGGTCCCGTAGGTCGCGAGGAGGTTGAAGAGATCCCACCCCTGCCCCGCATCGTAGGTGTAGATGCGGCGCGGCATCCCGAGGAGCCCGCTGAAGTGCATCGGGAAGAAGGTGAGGTTCATCCCGATGAAGTTCAGCCAGAAGTGCACGTTACCGAGTCGCTCATCGAGGAAGCGACCGGTGATCTTGGGGTAATAGTGGTATATCCCGGCGAAGATCCCCATGATCGACCCGCCGAAGAGCACGTAGTGGAAGTGCGCCACGACGAAGTACGAGTCGGTCTGCTGGAGGTCGGCCGGCGGCGAGGAGTGCATCACGCCGGAGATCCCGCCGATCGTGAACATCGCGATGAGGGCGATGGCGAACTTCATCGCCACGGTGAAGCGCACCTCGCCCGCCCACATCGTCGCAATCCAGTTGAAGATCTTCACCCCCGTGGGGATCGCGATGAGCATCGTCATCAGCGAGAAGATCGAATCGGCGACCGCGCCCATCCCCACCGCGAACATGTGGTGGGCCCAGACGCCGAAGCCCAGGAAGCCGATCATGATCCCCGAGTAGACCATCACGTTGTAGCCGAAGAGCGGCTTCTTGGAGAAGGTCGGGAGCACCTCCGACACGAGGCCGAAGGCAGGGAGGATCAGGATGTACACCTCG
>SXGQ01112396.1_pt1 | contig 13135 bp, 14 predicted proteins | sample 3178371 | NCBI WGS metagenome assembly SXGQ01 (sample SAMN11356859, study PRJNA531348) | freshwater metagenome | isolation source: freshwater sample F1-20 | place: China: Fuxian Lake, Yuxi | collected 2017-12-25
GCCGCGGAGGAGGTCGGCGACCGACCAGAGGAAGGCGGAGAGATTGGTGTCGGACATGCGAGGATGGAGCCACTGTACGGGGGGTGGCGGCGCATGCCAGCACCGGCCAGCCGACCCACCAGCCGCCCTCCCGCTTCGGCCCGGAGATGCTAGGGCCCCCCTCCGGACACCCGCTGTCCCTGTTACCCGAGTACATCCGACACGCGCCGGCAAATCGGTGCCGACACAATCGGTTCCAGACCCATGCGTGCCTGCCGGTGGCAGATCCGAGCGAGGTGCAAGAACCTTTCATGGAAGGACTTGGCGGCGACGCTGCGCGCCTGAATCCGCCTGCGCGGGGTGGCGTAGACTGGACTTATCATGCGCTTCCTCCCCCAGCTCTCGGTCCTTCTCGCCCTCGCCGCCCCCGCCCTCGCCCAGGTGCCGTTCAACGACGTGCATCCGGTGTTCCTCGCCAATTGCAGCGGGTGCCACTCGACCTCGGGCTTTGGCGGGTTCAACATCGCGGCGGGGAACATCGCGACGGCGTTCCAGCAGTCGCAATTGCCCTCGTACACCAGCGCTGGGCAGACCAAGGGCTTTGCGTCGTTGGTGCGCATCCAAAGCGGGTCGATGCCGGTCGGGGCCGGGTGCAGCGGCGATCCGGTCCAAGACGCGGGCCAGCCTTCGTGCGTGACGGCGGGCGAGCAAGCGGCCATCGCGGCATGGCTCGCCGATGGACAGCTCGCCCCGGCGCAACAGACGGGCCTGTCGTTCTGCTTTGGCGACGGGGCCGGCATCCAATGCCCGTGCGGCAACACCGGCCTGACGGGTGGTGGCTGCGGCAACAGCATCAACGCCCAAGGCGGGCGCCTCGTGGCCACGGGGTCGCCGAGCCTCGCCAACGACAGCCTCGTGCTGCGCGCCTCGCGCTTGCCGAACAGCTCGGCGCGCTACTTCCAAGGCACCGATCGCGCCAACAACGGGTTCGGCACGGTGTTCGGCGACGGCTTGCGCTGCGTGCAGGGCACCGTCATCCGCCTCGGCACGAAGACGAACGCCGCGGGCAGCTCGAGCTATCCGGTCTCCGGCGAGCAGTCCATCTCCGTGCGCGGGGCCATCCCTTCGAGCGGATCGGTGCGCTACTACCAGGTCTGGTACCGCAACGCCGCGGCGTTCTGCACGGCGAACACCTTCAACCTGACGAACGGCGTCGGAGTGACCTGGACGCCCTGAGGCCGCGAGCGCCCGGCGAGCAGGGACGAAGCCGAGCCCACGCAGGGACGAGCGAGCCGGGTGCGAGCCCGGCTCGCGTCATCGCGGGGCGTCCTGCGGGTCCGCAGGTGCGTCGACGAGCGTCCCGCCAGCGGCGCGCTGCAAGGCGATGAAGGCGCGCGCGGCTTCGTGGCGCGCCTCGAGTTCGGTGCGCCGCGCGGCGAGCAGCGCTTGCTGCGCCTGCAGGAGGTCGAGCACCGTGCCCTCGCCCAAGGCGCTGGCGCGTTCGGCCAGTTGGACCGTGGCCGCGGCTTGCGGCACGAGGCGCGTGCTGGCGAAGTCGGAGAGGGGCGCGTGGCCGGACGCACGCGCGGCGCTACGCTCGGCGGGCGGAGCATGGTCCACGCTCGACTCCGCGTGCTCGCCATGATCGTGGATCGCGCGCGAATGGGCATGGAAGCCGCGCGAATCGCCATCGTCGACATGCATGTGCCAACCGATGGATCCGTGCGAGTGCAGCCAGGCGTCCAGCCCACCCAGGGGCGCGATGGCCGAGCCGCACAAGAGCAGCGCGAAGGCGACGAGGATCCACGCGCCGCGCTGGCGACCCTCGGCTTCGGCTTGTGGCGTGCGCGCCATGCTTGGTTGGTGGTGTACCACCGCCACCGGCGAGGGGCAACGCCGTCGGCTCGGCGAAGATGCCGGGAATGCCGGCTTCGATGCGCAAGCCCTGCTATTCGAGCGCGGCGCGGATCTCCTTGGCGCGCGCGGAGTGCTTGGCGGCTTCGTCGAGCTGCCCGGCGGCCTCGAGGATGGAGGCGAGCGCCTCGCAGGCCTCGGCCACGCGTTGGTGCGGATCGGAGTGGCGCGCCTCGCAGGCCTCGAGGACGCGGCGCGCCAGCGCGAGGGCTTCGTCGTGGCGTTCCTGGGCTGCGCGCAGCTCGGCCAAGGCGAGGTCGAAGCGCTCCTTGCGCGAGACGCGCTGGGCAGGCGACGCGGCGATGTCGGGAACGAGCTCGTCCAAGAGCTCCTCGGCCTCCTCGAGCTTGCCTCGCTTGAGCAGCACCGTGGAGGCGACGAGCGTCGCGCGCAGTCGCGGGCCCAAGGCCTCGACCGAGATGGCGCCGTCCATGGCTTGGCGCGCCAGCGCCATGGCCGCGTCCAAGTCGCCTTGCCCAAGCCGCGCCTCGCAGAGGAGCGAGCGCAAGTGCGGCACTTGGCGCTCGCCGTCCTCCATGCCCGCGACGCCGGCGAGCGCCTGTTCGACCTGCTCGGCCGCAGCGGCATGGCGTCGCATGACGAGCAAGTGCTGCGCGAGGGACCCCGCGGTCATGACTTGCAAGTCCGACTTGGCGGGCTCCATGCCAGCGGCGGCTTCGCGGGCCTGTCCCAGCGCATCCCCCGCCTCGCGGCAGCGGCCCGCGTCGAGCAACGCAAGTCCACGGCTCATGCGCAGGAACACGGCCAACGACTCGTTGCGCTCCTCCTCGGCGGCGTGCAGGGCGAGACCTTGGTCGATGTGCCACAGGGCACGCTCGTGCGATTCGACGCGCTGGCAGGCTTCGCGCATCTTCAGGTGGTAGTCCATGCGGATCGTGCCCATGGCTTCCGCGATCATGTCCATGCGCGACTCGAGCAGCTCGATCGCGGCTTCCAGTCGCTCCCAGGCCAGGCCCTTCGCCGCGAGCGCGGCCATCCGCGCCTGCGCGACCGCCAATTGGTCGGGGCGCGCCTTCGCCTCCAGCAAGGCCGCCCACAGCTCGTCCAGGCACTCGAACGCCACGTCGGAGTCTCCGGCGCGAGCCAAGGCCTCCGCTTGCCTGAAGTGCAGCTTGAAGCGCGCCGGGATGCCGCCACGGTCGTTCTCGACCAGCATGCGCACCGCCCGACCGAGGGCTTCCGCCTCCAGCTTCGGCTCGTCGCGCTCGTTGCGCACGGCGCCGAGATCCACCAGCGCATCGACGAAGCGCGGGTTGAAGTCCTTCATGTGCGCTGCGCACAAGGACACGCGACGGAGGGCGTGCTCGAGGGCGGCGTCGAGGTCTCCGAGCTTGACGCAGACCTCGGTCAGGGGGGCGAGGTGGCCGGTCAACTCGAGCGCGTCCTTGCCCTCGTTCTCCTCGACGAGCTCGATGGCCCGCTCGAAGCCCTTGCGCGCTTCCGCGAAGTCGTCGAGCTTGTAGCAGGCGTAGGCGTACCAATGGGCCACGGCGACGCGCAGGCCGACCTCGGCCTCGGCGTGGGACTGCAGCACCTCGAGGCAGGCCGCCAGCATCCTGCGTCCTTCCTTGGCATCGTCCAAGGCGAGGTGCACGCGCCCGAGGTGGTACAGCGCGTCGACGACGATCGGCCGCGTCGTGTCCGTGACCGGATACATGGCGGCGATGGCGCGCTCGAGGTAGGGCTGCGCCTCCTTGGGTTGCCCATCCTCGAACAAAGCGCGACCGAGGATCGCCCCGCAGAACAGGGCCGGACCGCCGTTCTCGCCCTCGAGTTCCTTGGCCTTGTCGTAGGCCGCTTGCGCCTTGGCGAGCGCCGTCTTGCGGTCTCCCTTGTTGCGCGCGGCGACGGACTCCTGGACAAGGACGCGCCACTCGGGGATGTCCGCCTGGCGCGCGACATCGACGGAAGCGGACGTCGTGGCGCGCCCGGCGGAGATCGGCGCGAGGGCCAAGGTCGCCAGGGCCGGGACGAGGAGGCGAGCGAGGCTCGCCACGGACGATTGGCGCGGAGCTTCCATCGCGCCCATGGTAGCTGGTGGGCCCCGTCGGCCAGGTTTTCCGAACTTCGCCGTGGGGAAGGCGGCCGCCGACGCGCTTCTCGTGCTCCGCGTCGCGACCACGGCGCGCCCATGTCCATGTCCTCGCCCATCGGCTTCGCCACCCACGTGCTCCCTTCCGGCTTCGTCGTCCACACGGGACGCGTGCCGGACGAGCTCGTGTTGGCGGGCGCCGCGTTCGATGCGCTGTGGGACCTCCACCCGCCCAGCCAGCCCGTGGTCGTGCTCCAGCAGAAGCGCCTGGTCGCGCCGCGCTGGCACCAGGCCTTCGGGCGCGACTACAGCTTCGCCGGCTTCACGAGCTCCGCCCTGCCGGTGCCGCCGATCCTGCAGCCCTTCCTCGACTGGAGTCGCTCGGTGATCGACGCGCGCATCAACGGGATCCTCGTCAACTGGTACGACGCGGACCACGCGCACCGCATCGCCCAGCACAAGGACTCGCCGATCTCGCGCATCGATGGATGCCCGATCGCGACCATCTCGATGGGCGCGACTCGGACCTTCCTGATGCACATCGGCAAGCGCACGGTGCCGTTCCGCGTGGGATCCGGCGACGTGGTGGTCATCCCCGACGCCACGAACGACCGGCACGCGCACTCGGTGCCGCACCTGGATGGCGACTCCGGCCGCAGGATCTCCATCACGCTGCGCGGGTTCGGCGACGACCCCGCGTTCACCAAGCAGGCGCCGACCGCCGCCGACTAGCCCTGGTCCGCCGCCAGCGCCCAGGCGCAGGCGGCGGCCAGCACCGCGCGCTGCGCCGGGTCGATGCGCTCCAGCGCCTCGTCGGGAGCGAGCACGATGCGCTGGCGCAAGCCGCGTTCATCCCACTCGTCGTGCAGCTGCCGCACGACGAGCGGGTACACGCGCACGACGTGCAGCTTGCGGTACTTGAAGTGCTCGTAGCTGCCGACCTCCACCTGCGCGACCTCGCCCACCGCGCCAGCCTCCTCGCGCGCCTCCTGCGCCGCCGCGTCCCAAGGGGTGAAGCCGGGATCGATGTGCCCCTTGGGGATGCTCCACGAGCCCGTCGTGGTCGACGTGACGAGCACGACGCGCCAACCATCGTCGCCGCGCAGGAGCGGAACGCAGCCGGCCTGCTCGACGTGGCGGCGACGGGGCGTGGGTTCCATGGATGACTCGCGACGCGGCAGGACTCAGCTCCTGCGCGAACCTACGACATCCCGACCTGCGCACGCAAGCCAAGCCTGAACCACCACGAAATCGAGCTCTCCGCAGGTCCGCGCTAGGATGATCACATGTCCTTGGTGCGCGTCGTCTGCATCTCCGACACGCACCTGCGTTGCAGGAACGTGCCCATCCCCGCCGGGGACATCCTCGTGCACGCGGGCGACCTCACTGGGCACGGATCGTTGGAGGAACTGGAAGGCGAGGCGGCGTGGCTACGGTCGCTGCCCCATCGCCACAAGGTGATCGTCGCCGGCAATCACGACTTCTGCTTCGAACAGCAGAAGGCCCAAGCCAAGGCGCTGTGCCATGGGCTCGTGTACTTGGAGGACGAAGGGTGCGAGCTCGAGGGACTGCGCATCTATGGCTCGCCGTGGCAGCCGTGGTTCTTCGACTGGGCGTTCAACCTGCAACGAGGGGCGGAGCTGAGGGCACGATGGGACCACATCCCCGAAGGACTCGACGTGCTGGTGACGCACGGCCCTCCCCTGTCGTTCGGCGACTTGACCAAGGACGGGTGCAACGTGGGATGCGCCGACCTACTCGAGGCCGTGCGACGCGCGCGGCCGCGCCACCACGTGTGCGGCCACATCCACGAGGACCGCGGCGTGCGCATCGACGGCGCGACCACGCACGTCAACGCTTGCCTGCTCGACGAACGCTACCAGCCGGTGCACGCGCCCATCGTGCTCGACATCGAGCCGCGGACCTGAGGCTCGCATGGCGCGAGGCGAAGACGTCGAGCCGTTCACGGTGCTCCTGATCGACGACCGCGACTACGCTCTGCCGCAAGTCGAGGCGGCGATCCCGGCCGGGAAGCGCGGGTCGTGCGTCGTGCGGCACCTGCCGAGCTTCGCCCTCTATCGCGCCGAGGGCCGACCGAACGCCAAGGTGGTGCTGCTCGACTACTACCTGGACCTGGACCCCACGCTCGGGGAACTGGTCGCAGCCGAGGTGCGTGCCGAGCACCTGATCGGGTTCTCGTCGGAGGCAGCGTGCTCGCGCGCCATCGTCGAGGCGGCGCTGCGGGCGCGTGGCGAGTCCGCGCGACCGCGGCTCCACGCCGTGCGCAAGTTGCCCGGCGTGGAGCGCAATCGCGAGCTGGACGCGCTGTTCGCGCGCATCCTCGGCTAGAACCCGCCCATGAAGGCCACCGGCACGAGCCGCGCGCTCGTCTCGAGGTGCTCCTGCACCAGCGGGACGACATCGCTGCTGTGGCGGTAGTGCACGGGCGCCTCCAGGCGCCAGCTCCTGCCGTCGAGCCCGTCGGGGATGATGATCCGCCCGCGCAACTCGACCTCGTCCACGGGCACCGCCTTGGCTTCGCCGCGCGCGTTCCTGCGCCCCGTGCCGTGCGACATGGAATCGCCCAGTTCGGCGATGCTCCGCTTGGCGGTGCCGAAGGTGATGACGTCGTCGAAGGACGAGGCGATGAGGAATGGCTCGCCCTCCTTGCTGCGCGTGACGCCCTTGCGCAGGACCATCCACGCGCCATCCACCTCGACCGAGTCGTGCGCCAAGTGCGTGGGTTCGCCCTTGCCGCCCAGCACCGAACGCACGATGCGCCAGATCTCGGCGTGGTTGGCGACGGAACGATCCATCCACCGCTGGTAGTCGCGGGCGAAGCGGAAGTCCTGCTTGTCCTCGACCCCCATGCGGCAGCCGACGTGCACCAGCACGTGCAAGCCACCGCCGTCGTCGACGCAGGCGTCGATGAAGTGGTTGCCCGAGCCGAGCACGGTCTTGCCGGTGGCGACGAGGCGCCGATGCAGCTCGTTCCACGCGGGCCGCAGCTCGGACCACGGCGTGTCGATGGAGCCGAGCGACATGGCGCAGCCGATGTCGCCGATGGCGTCCGCGAAGCGGAACACGTCGAGCCACTCGCGGCGAGCCACGACCATCGTGCCGTTGGGCATCACGCCCGCGGGGCAGACGTCGGGCAACACCACGCACTGGTCCACGTGCTCGGCGAGGAACCGCGGATGGAACCAGCGCGCCACGTGCCACGTGGGCAGCGACGAATGGTTGCGGATCAGGTTGGTTTCCATGGTGGGCGTCCTGGATGGTCGAAGTCCATCCTGCTGGCAAGAGGTGGAGATGCCAAGCGCGGTGCGCGGCCGCTCCCCATGCGGAAAGCACTGTTTTTCATGGTTCGCAGCGCCAAGGCGCGCTTGTCGACGAGACGGCGGACGCCCGAGCGTTGCCCGAGGAGATCGACATGCATCCCGAACAGACCATCCTGGAACTGCGCGCGGCGCTGGAGCAGAGCCCCTCCAACGGCATCCTGCGCGGCGCCTTGGCGCGCCTGCTCGCGTCCGTGGGCCGCCACGCCGAGGCCGAAGTGGAGCACCGCAAGGTGCTCGCCGCGTCGCCCGAGGACGTGGACGCCAAGCTCGCGCTGGCCGAGTGCTACCACGCCCAAGGCAAGGACTCGCACGCCCTCGTGCTGCTCGACGCGCTGAAGCTGCGCGGCCAGCTCGAAGGCAGGGCCGCCGTGCTCGCCGCGCGCCTGCACTTGCGCGCCGGCGAGCTCGTCGCGGCGCAAGCGCTGTACGCCGGAGCCATCCGCCACGACCCGGCGTTGGCCGACGCCGACTTGGCGCGGGCGCTGCGCGCGCGCCCTCCTCTTCGAGTCCCGCGGAGAGTTCGCCAAGGCGATCGAGCTTTGGCGCATCGTGCTGGCGGAACATCCCTGCTTCGACTACGCGGCTTGGCGGATCTGGATCCTCGACCACTCGATCGGCGCCCCGCCCGCGGGACTCGGCTGGCTGGGGTGGCCGGCGCGCAAGCTCAGGCTCGCGCTCGGCTTCCGCCGCCTGCTGTTCGCGCTGTGGCCGCTGGCCGCGTGGTTCGTCCCGCCGTCGCGCCCCGGCATCGCCGTCGGCGTCGTGGCGTCGCTGCGCCTCTCGTGGACCTTCGAGGTGGTGGAGCTGCCTTGGCGCACGTGGCGGAGTGGCTGGGCGCGCCTTCCGGGGGCTCGGCGCACGCAGATCGCCCATCTGTGCTGGCTGGCCAGCGCCTGCTCGGCGTTCGCATGGGCGGCGTGGTTCGGCGCGTGGCCCATGGCCCTCGCCAGCTTGGCGCCCTTGCTGCCGCTCTCGATCCACCAAGGCATCCTGCGCACGAGCCAGCCCAGCCACCATGATCTGGCCCTCGAACCGCTCCTCGTCGGACTGGCGTTGCTTTCGCTCGCACTGCTCGCCTTTGGAGGCGACACGGCGCATCGATGGGGATTTTGGAGGGTTTGGGTGCTCGCCAGCTTGGTGCATTGGATGGAATCCTTGGACTGGGTGCTGCCCACCCGCGAAGACGCCGCGCCGCAAGCTACCGCCACGAGCTGAGCGGACGGCCAACCAACCACCTCGCGCGCCATGCGCATCCAACTGTTCTCGGACCTGCACCTGGAGTTCGGCGAATTCACGCCGCCGCGACCCGCGGCGGACGTGCTCGTCGTCGCCGGAGACCTGCACGTGGGCAAGCGTGGGCTGGCGTGGTTGGCGCGGCACTACCCCGACATCCCGATCGTCTACGTGCTTGGCAACCATGAGCACTACAGGGAGAACGTCGACTTCCTCGCCGCCAAGCTGCGGATGGAAGCGCCGCCCAACCTGCACGTGCTCGAGCGCGGCGAAGTCGTGGTCCAAGGCACGCGCTTCCTCGGCGCGACCTTGTGGACGGACTTCGAGCTGCATGGCGACGCCGCCATCGGCATGGCAAACGCGCGCGTCTCGATGAACGACTACGCACGCATCCGCCGTGGCGAGCGCTACCAGCGCTTCGCCCCCGGAGACGCGCGCCTCGCGCACGTGCTGTCCCGCGACTGGCTGGGCGCGCGCCTCGCGCAAGACTTCGACGGGCCCACCGTGGTCGTGACCCACCATGCGCCCTCGCGCGCATCGGTCGAGAAGCTGGACTGCGAGCATGGCCTCTTGCCGTGCTACGCCAGCGACTTGTCGTCCCTGTGCGGACCCGAGGTGCAGCTGTGGCTGCACGGCCACGTGCACCAATCCACCGACCACCGGGTCGCGGGCACGCGCGTGGTGTGCAACCCGCGCGGCTACGCGCCGGATCTCCTCGTGCCCGGGTTCCAGCCGGACCTCGTGCTCGAGCCTTGAAGGCGGACCGCCGGCTCCCCCACGTGCGCGCGGTGGAGCCGGCGGACGCGCCTCATCCGCCGCGCACGACCGACAAGAGCGACGAGAGATCGGTCTCCCGCGCGCTGCGCTCGACGGCGCCTTGGTGCGCGGGGTAGAGCGACTTGGCGCGCTCCAGCTCGCGGCTGAACAGCGCGCGCAGGTCGATGGAGGACAACTTGCGCCCGCCGGCGTAGTACTGCTTGGCGACCATGCCCAGGGCCCAGGTCGTGGCGAACGTCATGGCCGCGCCGGTGGCGACGCCGGCGACCTTGGCGGCCTTCTTGCCGAGGAACTTCTTGGCGAGGCCGCCGACCAGCTCGCGCGCGAGCGACTCGACCACCTGCGACGCCGCGCCCACGCCGACGACGCCGAGCATCTCCTTGATGCTGCCGCGGTCCAGCGAGACGCCGCACGACTTGCCCACGCCGTGCACCATCTTCATCTGCAACGGCACGATCGCCATGGTCGCCATCGTCTGCGGCAGGAGCTCGAGTCCAGCGGCGAGGATGGCGTACTTCAGCACGGTCGAGTCGATCTCCGCGTCGCGGGCGCTGGTCCCAGGAACGGGCAAGGGCGGCGGTGCATCTGCGATGGCCGCGCCTGCGACCGCCGCACCCGCCGCACCCGCCCTGGCGGCGCCAGCGGCGACTAGAGTCGGCAGGGGCGGCGGTGCCAGCGAAGTCGACGCAAGCGCATCGGCCTCGCGCACGAAGAGCGCGGCGTCGGCCTGCGGCATGCCGACGAGCGCGCGCAAGCGCTCGAGGAAGGCCGCCTCGGCGGCGTCGTGAGCGCCATCCGCGTCGCACACGGCGACCGCCATCTCGAAGGCGAGCCTGCGCATCGGTTCGCCCTCCAAGGCCTGCACCTCGTCCTCGAGCGTGGTCTGTTGCAGCAGCACGCGCCTGCAAGCCGTGGCAAGCGGCTTGGACGCCTCGCCGCCCAGGCCTTCGAGCACGGCGCGGATGCGCTCGCGCTCGACGCCACTCTTGTCGCCATCCGCCAAGGCCGCCAGGACGCAGATGGCGCCCATCGCTTCCAGTTCGCGTTGTTCCATGCCCTGCAGGCTAGGCGGTGGAGGCCGCGAGCGTGCGCAAGAAGACTGTCAAGCCTCCTTGGCGCTGTTCGATCCGCGCCAAGCAACACGGTTCGGACTCGAGCAAGCCGCCTACGCCCAGAGTCGAATGGCCGCGTGGAGGACGCAGGCCCAAACTTGCCCACATGCTGCTGCTCGCCCTGCTCGGCGCCGCCATCGTTGGACTGGCCTTGGGCTTGATGGGCTCGGGCGGCTCGATCCTCGCCGTGCCCGTGCTCGTCTATCTCGTCGGACAGGACGAGAAGGTCGCCATCGCGGGATCGATGGGCATCGTCGCCGCGATCAGCGCCATCGCAGCCATCCCCTACGCGCGGCGTGGCCTCGTCGCGTGGCGCAGCGTGTTGTGGTTCGGCCTGCCGGGCATGGCGGGCGCGTGGATCGGCGCGGCGGCCTCGAAGCATGTGTCCGGCGCGGTGCAGCTTTCCGTGTTCGCGGCGCTGATGCTGCTGGCGGCGTACATGATGCTGCGGCCAGCGCGCGAGACCACCGGCGGCGCGCCGAGGCCAGTCGGACTCGTGGTGGTCGACGGGCTCGTCGTCGGCGCCGTGACGGGCTTCGTCGGAGTCGGAGGCGGGTTCCTCATCGTGCCGGCGCTCGTCTTGCTGGGCGGGCTGGAGATGCGGAACGCGGTGGCGACGAGCCTCGTGGTCATCGCGCTGAAGAGCAGCGTCGGCTTCGTCAAGCACCTGCAGGTGCTCGACTCGCTGGACTTGGCGCTCGACTGGCAAGTCGTCGGCCTCTTCGTGGCCGCCGGCGTCGCTGGCAGCTACGGAGGATCGATCCTGTCGACGCGCATCCCGCAGGCGGCTTTGAAGCGCGCCTTTGGAGTGTTTCTGCTCGTGATGGGCGCCGCGATCGTCGCGCAGAACTGGTCGCGCGTCATCGCCTGACGTTCACTTCGCTGCGCCGACGCGCGCAAGGCGCGGTCGGACGACGAGGACGCTGCATGGCGCGTGTTCGACCACGTACCTTGCCACGGACCCCAAGGCCACGGTGGCAAGCGCGTTTCTCCCATGCGCGCCCATGACCACGTAGTCGGCGCCCCACTCCAAGGCTTCGGCCACGATGGCCCTGCCGGCATCTCCCTCGAGTCGCCGCGTCTCGAAGCGGATGTCAGTGGGTGTCGCGCGCACGGCGTCCTCGCTGGCCCGCAGATCGGACTCGACACGCCGGTCCTCATCCAAGAGATGCTGCGAGTACACAGCCGCACCCGTCATGAGGGGATCGCCCACGAAGGGCCACGGGCGCACCACCGACACGACGCGCAGGACAGAACCCGTCGGCCAGCTCCACGCCGCGCATTCCCGGAGGGCCAATTTGGCGTTCGTGGAGCCATCGGTTGGATGGAGGATGCGCAGCGGCATGCCCGCAGCCTAATGGATGAATCCACCCCACCTACCCCGTCGAAGTGCGCAGCACGTCGGAGGAGCAGTACCCACTCAGGCGTAGTCGAGCAACTGGTGGTTGGGGTGCTTGCGCGCCGCGGCTTGCTTGTCCCATTGGTCGCTGAACAACACCACCGTGCGACCAAGATCGTCCTTGGCCACCATGGATGTGGTCGGCGCGAGGAACGTCTCGCGGTCGCCTTGCAGCCAGGCGCTGCACTCGTAGGGCAGCGGCGTCAGCGTGGTGGCGACGCCGTACTCGTCCTCAAGGCGGTACTGCAGCACTTCGAACTGCAGCTTGCCCACCGCGGCGACCATCGGGTCGGCGGTCGGGCTGTACTCCGGCCACAGCATCTGCACCGTGCCCTCGGCGATGAGCTGGTCCATGCCCTTCTGGAAGGCCTTGCGCTTGCCCAGCTCCTTGGGGGCGATGCGCGCGAAGACTTCGGGCTGGAAGCGCGGCAAGGGCTTGTGCTCGAAGCCGCCGTCGATGCTGATCGTGTCGCCGATGCGGAACGTGTCGCGGCTGATGAGGCCGACGACGTCGCCCGGGTACGCCTCGTCGAGCGTGCTGCGCTCCTGCGCGACCATCGTGTGCGGACGCGCGAGGCGGATCTCCTTGTCGAGGCGATGGTGGTGCACCACGAGGTCGCGCTCGAACTTGCCCGAGCAGATGCGCACGAACGCCAGGCAGTCGCGGTGGCGCTTGTCCATGTTCGCCTGCAGCTTGAACACGTAGGCGCTGAACGGCTCGACCACGGGATCGACCACGCGTTCGCCGCCGCCATCGATGTCGACCGCGCGCGCGCCCGGCGACGGCGCCAGGTCCACGAAGGCGTCGTAGAACGGCTCCACGCCGAAGTTCGTCATCGCCGAGCCGAAGAACACCGGGGTGACTTCGCCCTTCAGGAACGCCTCGCGCGTAAACGGGTTGCCGGCCACCTCCAGGAGCTCGAGTTCGCCCTTGACCTGCGCCACCTTGGTCGCGCCAATGCGCGCGGCGAGCGCCGGGTCGTCGAGGCCGAAACGCTCGATGCCGGCCCGCTGGGCGCCAGCGGCGGCCAGCTTGGTGAAGACCAGCGCTTCGCGCGTGGGCACGTCCACGACGCCGCAGAACTCCTGGCCGCTGCCGATCGGCCAATTGAGAGCACTCGCGTGGATGCCGAGCACTTCCTCGACTTCTTGCATCAGGGCCAGCGGATCGCGGCCGGGCAAGTCGTACTTGTTGATGAAGGTCAGCACCGGGATCTTGCGTAGCCGGCAGACTTGGAACAGCTTGCGCGTTTGCGTCTCGACGCCCTTGCTGCAGTCGAGCACCATGATCGCGGAATCGGCGGCCGTCAGCGTGCGGTACGTGTCC
>SXGQ01224592.1_pt1 | contig 13135 bp, 17 predicted proteins | sample 3178371 | NCBI WGS metagenome assembly SXGQ01 (sample SAMN11356859, study PRJNA531348) | freshwater metagenome | isolation source: freshwater sample F1-20 | place: China: Fuxian Lake, Yuxi | collected 2017-12-25
ACCGCTCGTTTTATTCTTACTTGTAATTATCCTAATAGGATTATCCCTGCTCTCCACAGTCGTTGTCAAGGCTTCCATATCGAGCGAGTTGACGTTAATGAATTTACTGCTCGTGTTGCTACTATTCTCGTTGAAGAGAACGTAGAGTTTAGTTTAGACGTATTAGATACTTTTGTTAAAGCTACTTACCCTGATCTGCGTAAGTGTATTAATATGGTGCAAATGAACAGCCTTAAAGGTTCGTTGCACATGCCAGAAAAAGGAGACGCAGGTGAAGCAGACTACAAACTTGAAATGGTTGAGCTATTCAAAAAAGGCAAAATCTCAGAAGCACGTAAACTCGTCTGCGGCCAGGCTCGCCCAGAGGAGATGGAAGAAGTTTTTAGATGGCTCTACGATAACGTTGCCATTTTTGGAGACGAACCGATCCAAGAGAAAGCTATTCTTATTATCAAGCAAGGTCTTGTTGATCACACACTGGTCAGTGATCCGGAAATCAATCTCGCAGCAACATTGATTAGACTAAGTCATCTATGACACACATTGTTACAGAAAACTGTATTAAATGTAAACACACTGACTGCGTTGAAGTTTGTCCGGTAGATTGTTTTTATGAAGGTCCTAACTTTTTAGTCATTAATCCAGATGAATGTATTGATTGCGGAGTTTGTATTCCAGAATGCCCAGTTGATGCTATTGTGCCAGACAATGATGTAAATGTTGATGTGGTATTTTGGACTGAACTAAACACACGATTAAGTAAGAAATGGCCTGTAATCACTAAACGCAAAGAAGCATTACCTGAAGCAGACCAATGGAAAGATCAACCTAACAAATTAAATCTATTAGAAGAATGAAACAAAAGTTTGTCAACCTTTACATGGATTGGGCTAGGCGGTGCGCTGAACTTAGTCATGCTCGTCGTCTGCATGTTGGCGCTGTAATTGTCAAAGACGATACTGTTATCAGTTACGGCTACAATGGTATGCCGGCAGGTTGGGACAATGACTGCGAAGAAAAAGAGTGGATGGACCAAGGTGCGGGCGGTTGGTTAGATCCAGAAGAAATTTATGAACGCTGGCCCTATGTAGAATACAACGAGGAAGCAGAAGAAGAATATCGATACAGGTTGAAAACAAAACCAGAAGTTTTACATGCTGAATCAAATGCTATTGCTAAATTAGCAAAGTCTTCTAACAGCGGAAAAGACGCAGATATTTTTATTACACATAGTCCATGCCTAGACTGTGCCAAACTAATTTATCAGTCAGGTATTCGTCGTGTCTATTTTGGTGAGCATTACAGAGATAATGCAGGTATAGATTTTTTAAAAAAATCAAATATTGAGGTTGAGCAAGTAGATGCAAGCTGAGATTACTGCTCTCTTTAGTGTTCCTGTTTACCAGGCAAGTGTTGAACATGACTTCACTAACGAAATTAATTTTATATCTAGTTTAGAATTAATAAAAGCAAAAACAAATTCAGTTTCTAAATACGTATCTGTATTAGACAATACAGAATTAGAATTCTGCAAAAAAGTTTGTCAAGAACATTTAGACATTTACATAAAAAATACATTAGATTGTAAACAAGAATTTTATATAACAAATAGTTGGATAGCTAGATCAAAACCCGGTGAAAGTCATCATGTACATTTTCATCCTAACAGTATTGTAAGTGGAGTATTGTATCTGCAAGCATTTGAAAATTGTGGAAATATTATTTTGCATCATAAGTCCAGTCTTAGACAAAACTTTGATTTTAGTTATGATTTAAATTCTTATAATATTTTTAATTCGCAGACGTGGCGTTACTCAGTAAAAACAGGAAATATTTTAATATTTCCAAGCTGGGTAAATCACAGTGTAGAAGAAAATCGCTCCGATAAAGATCGAATAATTTTGGGATTTAACACCTTTGTTAGAGGTGCATTTGGAGAAGCAGAGTATTCTGCTAATTTGAAACTATAAGAGGGAACTAGTCCCTCTTAGTTCAATCGCCGTATACTTCTAGAACTTCACGAACTGCTTCGTGTCTTTCAATATCATGAGAATCAAAATATACTACATCAATATGATCTAATTTATGACCTTTGATTTTTTCTACAAAATCAATAAGTCCATTATCTTTTATTCTATCAGCTTGGTTCAAATCTCCTGTTACTACCATCTTACTATTTTCTCCTAGACGTGTAAGTAACATTTTCATTTGATTTGGTGTGGCGTTTTGCATTTCATCTGCGATTATGTAAGCATTTTTAAATGTTCGTCCTCTCATATAAGCTAGTGGGCTAATCTCTACTATACCTTCGTAGAGCATTTCTTCTATATTTTTTTGCGGATAATAATCTCCTAACACATCAAAAATTGGACGGGTCCAAGGCGCCATTTTTTCATTTAACGTCCCAGGTAGGAATCCAATATCTTCATCAACGGAAACGGCGGGTCTAGTCACTATAATCTTATCAACTTTACCTTCTTGATAAAGTTTTATTCCCATTTGCACAGCCAACAAGGTTTTTCCTGTACCAGCAGGACCAATAGCAAAAATTATGTTTTTAGTATCGTCGTGTAGTTTAAACAGATAAGTTTCTTGATGCTTGTTACGAGGTAACATTGTGACTCGCTGCTTTTTAGCAGGAACGTGCGCCTGAAAATCGATTACATTTACATTTGAAGTAAAACGTTTTTTCACTCGGTTTTTACTCATTAATAATCTCCCACTTTTATAGTAAAGCAGGACGACTGTAGGGACCGCCTTATCTCTACAGAGGTCCTACATCTTTATTTACATATTTGGGTAAGAATTAAACAGTTAATATAAAAAATTTGCCAGCTAAATAAGTATATAGATATCTGGAATTACAATATGCGCGACATACTTGAAGTTATTAAAAATGTAGAATCAATTTATAGTTCTAATTCGTCATTGTCTGCTTTAAAAGACTTTGAACGAGTCTTAGACGAAATGAATATGTATGTTTACAAAAACTGGCAAGATGGTGAATTAGCATCGGGGCCTAAGGTAGATAGACATTGGGTAAGTGCAAGTTTTATGTGGCCTAGAGAAAAGATGCCTGATCCTATGGCTGCAAAGCGTCTATTAGATTACGGATGCAAGATTAAATACGAAAAAAGTCATTTATTAGAACCTAGAAAAATTAAAGGTCCTGACGATTTTAGACCAGGAACACGTAAAGGTAAATTAGACGAAACACCTATTTGGATAGTAGAAATAATGATGCCTAAAAAGCTAGTAGAAGATACTTACAATGGGTACATGAAAAAGATGAAAGAAAGTATGGGCATTAGAAACGAGAGAGTAGATACTGCACCGCCTCAAGCAGCAGAACAAGCAGCCATGGCCGCACCTACAGCCCCAGCAGCACCTGCTGCGCCAGCTGCACCGGGAGGAGCACCAAATGCCGCAGCTTAATGAAGGACTTTTAGCAGGGGATCTTAGGTTCCTTGTTGATAATATTTTTGAAGTTGACAGTTATGCTTCCAAAATGGGCGAAGACAAGGACATTGTAGTTGTTAGTTTTACTGTAAATAGTAAAAATCCAGCCGACGATCTAGTTGAATTTGTAGAAAACGGCTACGACTTTGTGCTAGATGCCGATATTAGCCCTGGCGAATTAAGCGACGGCAAATATAAAGTATTTGTTGAAATTGAACGTAATCAAAGAATTCCAGAACAACTACTAGAATTACTTAATGGTATAGGTAATCTTACAGAAATTAACGATTTTAAATTTAGGTATTATAAAAGCTTTCATAGTTTAGAAGCTACTAAAGAAAATCTAGATGGCACTATTCCTAAAAATAAAAATGATTACGATATTGGTATACAAGAAAATCGCTTAAACAATTTTAGTAACTTTTTTGGACGTAGTTTCCTAGAACAAGTTTCTGTTGACAATAATGATATTATATTTCAAAGAAAATATGCAGAACCATTGCGTATGCGTATTAAAGACTTTGGAAAAACCAAAGAAGTTTATGAAACTATTAGAGGCCCTATCATGGTAGAGTCTAAAGATATTAGTGAAGTGCTTTATTATACAAAGTACATTGGCAATTATAATATCACAAAAGTTAGCGGACAATTTATATTTGAAAATGAGGGCTATGCTCTAGCATTGGAGAAAGTATAATGTGGCAACTACAATGGGTAGTCAGTTTAATTCCTGACACTGTTTTGAGTTTAATCTATTGGGCTATTATTGCAGCCGGTGTAACAGGAATTATTGCAGGTTGGTTAGGACGCTGGATTCCGTTTTACGGTCAATATGCTAGAATACTTAAACCAATTGGTATTGTACTATTGGTATTAGGGGTATGGCTACGAGGTGGCTATGATGTAGAAATGTCATGGCGTGCTAAAGTAGCTGAGATGGAAGAAAAAGTTAAAGCAGCCGAAGCTCAGGCTGCTCTAGCTAACAGAGGTATTAGCGAAGAAGTTAATAAAAAGACTGCTGAAGTTAAACAAAAAACCGAAACTATAATAAAATATGTAGATAGATACAAAGATCGAGAAATACTCAAAACAATTGAAGGTCCAGAACGTATACGTATTGAAGAAGTAATCAAATATGTAGAAAGTTGTCCTGTACCTAAAGAGTTTATCGATCTACACAACGACGCCGCCAGGCTGAATAAGAAGCCAGAAGGAGAAAAGAAATGAAAATTTCTGTTCTTATATTGGCAAGCTTTTTATCAGGATGTGCTATGTTTCAGAAACCAGTACCAGTTAAGCCTAAATGGCCTGATGCTGTTCCAGAACTGCAACAAAAGTGTCCTGACTTACATACAATTGAAGGAGATAAAGTTGCAATAACTGATCTTCTAAAAACTGTAGTAAAAAATTATCAACTATATTATGAATGTTCTTTGAAAAACGAAGGCTGGAACAAATGGTACGAAGAACAGAAAAAAATATACGAAACCGTTAAATAAGCGTACATAATTGAAAGGAACGCATATGAAACTCAAGTTATTAGCAATAAGCAGTGTTATCGCGTTAACCGGATGTGCTACTAATAAGGACTATGCTCTTTATGCAGAAACACAGCAAAAAATTGCACAAGCACAGGCGATGAGTGACGCAGCTAGATATGCTGCTTTAGCAGAAATCGCCAAACAAGGCGACAGTGCTGCCAAAGTAGCAGCAGTAATGAGTTTACAAATGAGTGGTGGATCAGGTAGTGGTCCTCGAGTCAATCAAGTTGCACCTCCAAAGAGTATGGGAGAAACTGCACTTCAATGGACTTCAGTACTATTACCTAGTCTTACACAATTTTATGGGATTGCTGCTAATAGGCAAGTAGCTATTACACAAAGTAACAATCAGGCTGCTATTGCACAAAGTACAAATTCAACATTTGCTACTATGAGCAACAATCAGGCAACTTCTAATACGGCCATTGCTAACGCAGGCCTAACTGCTGCTACTAATATTGCCAACAGCGGCTTAACTGCGGTAACAACTACAGCAGCCAACGGACTTACTGCTACTACAAATGTAGCTAATTCAGGTTTAACTGCTGTAACAACAGTAGCTAATACTGGTATTGGTCAAGTTGGAAAAACTGCGGCTGATGGGTTGACTGCGGCTACGGCTATTAATGCTAGTTCAAATACAGCAATTACTAACGTAAGTAATTCGGCTAACGCAGCTATTATTAACCTAAGTAATCAAATTCCTAACTTACAACCTAATGTAACAACAACTACAACAACTACAACTACTAATTTAACTTGTCCAGCTGGCAAAACTTTAGTTAATGGTAGTTGCGTATAATTAAAAGGAGCGATAAATGAGCGTAGTAGATAGTGTATTAAAATTAATCAATAAAGAACCTAAAGATTCTGATGCACCAAAGCCTCCGGTAGGCAGTCGCTCAGAGCGTGAAGCAAAGATCAAAGACAAAGCAGGCATGGTTATATCTGTGTTTGCTTTGTTCTTGGCCGTTAACAGCTGGTATAGTGGTAAACTTTCTGGATCTGTATTGACAAATACACTAGGCGCTAATAACGCATGGGCGCAGTATCAAGCTAAAAATAATCGATTGGTTAGCTATGAAATTGCTAGTAAGACTACCAATGATCCTGCACTAAAGGCAGAGTTCAAGTCAGAAGCAGAGCGTATGGATGCTGACAAGAAGGAAATTGCTATTAATGCTCGTAAGATGGAAGCTGACAGAGAATTAGCAAAAAAATCTAGTCCATGGATTGGTTATGCATCTACTGCATATCAATTAGCTATTGTAGTATTATCCGCAAGTATTCTTGCAGTAAGTATGCCAATGTTCTGGGGCAGTTTTTTAGTTGCAGGCATTGGCGTATTTTTAAGTGCCCAGGGTGTATTTTTATTCTTATAAGAGAATTTAGGAGCGATAAATGACTGAAGAAGTTAAGAGCGAATCAGAAAAGAAAAAAGAAGATTGGATGAACTCAAAATGGCGTCCAATGATGGGTTGGATGTATATGGTTGTCTGTACTATGGACATGGTTATATTTCCAATCCTATGGAGTTTGCTACAAACCCTTACCCACACACAAATCACCCAATGGAGTCCACTAACACTACAAGGTGCAGGATTATTTCATATTGCCATGGGTGCCGTTCTTGGCTTAGCAGCTTGGGGGCGTACACAGGAAAAACTAGGAGGAGCCAATAATGGCGGATTACAAACACCCGGCAGCACAGGCATGCCGTCAACATTTGGCACACCTGCGTCAGGAGGATTCGGTGCTCCCAGTACGTTTGGTTCATCAACCCCAAGTAGCTTTGGCGGAGGCAGCTTTGGAAGCGCACCTAGTAGCTTTGGATCAACACCGAGACCACCAGGAAATTTTAATGCGCCTGCGGCAGCAATGGGCGGGGCAGCGATAGGAGCAGCCGCAGGCTTTGCAATGGCACAGGATCCAGCCCAACCTGCGCCGCCTATGATGATGCCTCCACAACCAAGTAGACCTCCTTTAGAAGACAATCATCCAGAATTAGATTGACAAATAGGGAGTCTTGCTATATAATAGCGTATGGACTACTATCAAATATTAGGTATAAATGACAGCGCCAGTCAGGATGAAATAAAGTCAGCTTACAAAAAGTTGGCTATGAAAAATCATCCTGACCGCGGCGGTGACACAAAAAAGTTTCAAGAGATCTCACAGGCATACGATACGCTAAGTGATCCTCAAAAAAAAGCTCAATATGATGCACAAAAGAATGGCTTTAATCCCTTTGCCAGTGCTGCCGGTATGGGACAAGGCTGGCATGATGTTGGAGAAATGTTTAGCTTTGCATTTGGCCCTGGCTTTGCAGGATTTAATCAACGTAGGAAAAATAAAGACCTGTCTATAAGAGTAAAAATAACATTTAAACAAAGTTTCACAGGCACACAAATAGAAGCTCGATTTAATACTCCGTCTGGTAAAGCTCAAAATGTTGTAATTGATATACCAGCTGGTGTGCAAAGCGGACAAACTGTGCGTTACGGTGGATTGGGTGATGATTCAATTCCAAATATGGCCAGGGGTGACCTTAATGTAACTATTATGGTAGAAGCTGATCCTAAATGGGAACGTAGAGGCAATGATATTTTTACAAGAATTTCTATTAATGTTTTAGAAGCGATGATAGGTTGTACAAAAGAAATTGAATGTATAGACGGGCACAAACTAAGTTTGTCATTAAGACCTGGCATTCAACCTGGCGCTGAGTTCGCCAGCGGTGGACGCGGTTTTAAAGATATTAACACTGGAAGACCAGGTAGTTTATACGTTATAATTGATGTTGAAATTCCAGCTGTCTCAGACGCAACACTAAAAAAAGAAGTTGAGAACATGTATGCTAGACTTAATTCTATATCCTAATCCAATTCTTAAGGAAACATTAAATCCATTTGATTTTCAAAACCCTATAGTTGATCCAAAAAAACTTGAAGAAGACATGATCACAGCTATGATAGAACACAACGGTAGGGGATTAGCAGCGAACCAAGTTGGTATAAACGCTAGAGTATTTGTAATCAAAACTGAAAATATAAAAGAAGTTTTTACACCATTTGCCGTTTTTAATCCAAAAATTATAGCAGTCAGTGAAGACCTTATTCAAGATTTCGAAGGCTGTCTAAGTTTTCCAAATTTATTATTACCTGTCAAACGTCCAGAAAATATAGTGGCCGAATTTCTTGACAGAGATGCAAATACCTGTATAATAAGATTTGATGGCATTGATGCAAGATGCTTCTTACACGAACTAGATCACTTAAACGGAGTTTGCTTTACTGACAATATTAGCAAACTAAAATTAGATTTAGCAATTAAACGACAGAGAAAATTAAATGGTAGAACCAAGCACAGAACTGCAATTAGTATTTGAAAAAGCAATTGACGTTGCCAAACGGCTTAAACATGAGTACTTGACAATAGAACACTTATTGTTTGCCATGTTATGTGAAGATAGTTTTCACAAATGTGTAACTGGCTACGGAGCAGACGCAGATTTTCTAAAAAAGAACCTTGAGCTGTATTTGAAAAACAAATGTGACGAAATTGTCAATCCAGATCCGGAAGTAAAGCCGCGTAAAACTAATGCTGTCGAACGTGTACTTAATCGCGCATTTACACAGGTATTATTTAACGGTAGACAAAAAATTGAATCTACTGATGTATTTTTAGCGATGATGTCAGAGAAAAGATCCTATGCACATTATTATATTCAGCAGGCGGAAATAGATAAAGAAAAATTTGCAGAATATCTTAATTCTGAGATTACAGAAGATTCTGAAGAAGATATGCCTAGAGACGGGCAAAGCGAAAGAGCACTTAAAGCATTTACAACTAATCTAAATGAAGAGGTTAAAAGGAATAAAGTTGATCCAGTAATTGGTCGTATAGACGAGTTAGAAAATGTTGCGCTTTCTTTAGGTAGAAGAAGTAAGTCAAACGTTATATTAGTTGGCGATCCAGGTGTTGGTAAGACTGCTATTGCTGAAGGACTAGCTTATAATATTGTTAATGGTGCTGTACCTGAGTTTTTAAAAGAGTATACTGTTTTTAATCTCGACATTAGTGCAATGCTAGCAGGATCAAAGTATAGAGGTGACTTTGAGGAACGATTTAAATTAGTTTTGAAAGCATTAGGTAAAAAAGGTAAAACTATCTTATTCATCGATGAAGCACACATGATTAGTGGCGCTGGGGCAGGAGGTCAAAACAACAGTAACGATTTAGCTAACATGATGAAACCTGCTCTAAGTAAGGGCAATATTAAAGTCATTGCATCAACAACTTGGGAAGAATACCGCAAGTATTTTGAAAAAGATCGTGCCCTAATGCGTAGATTTCAGCGTGTAACTATCGACGAGCCTACTCCGGAAATGTCTATTCAAATCCTTAAAGGCATTAAGAAATATTATGAACAGCATCACAAAGTTAAAATTACAGAAGATGCCATAAAAGCTGCTGTAAAACTAAGTGTAAAATATCAAGCAGATAAAAAATTACCCGATAAAGCTATAGATCTTATTGACTGTGCTTGTTCCAGATTTAATCTCAAGTTGGTAGACGAACGTGTTGTTAACGAATCATCTATTCAATTTGAATTAAGCAAAATGGTGAATATGCCTAACGAGCAGATTGCCGAACAAGAAAGTAATAATTTAGTTAATTTAGAGTCTAATTTAGTACAAGAGGTATATGGACAAGAAAGTGCTATAACAGAAGTTGTAGATAAAATCCTTGTAAGTCAGGCTGGATTAAAATCTGAAAATAAACCAATTGGTAGTTTTGTCTTTATGGGGCCTACAGGAACAGGTAAAACAGAAACTGCTAAATCTTTAGCCAAACATCTAGGTGTAAAATTAGTTAGATTTGATATGAGTGAATATCAAGAAAAACACAGCGTATCTAAATTAATTGGTTCACCGCCGGGATATGTTGGCTTTGAGGAAAATTCAGGATTACTAATTACACAGATTCAAGAAAACCCAAATTGTGTTTTATTATTAGACGAAGTTGAAAAAAGTCATCCTGATGTTAGCACAATTTTATTACAAATGATGGATAATGGTTTTGTCACTGGAAGTAATGGCAAAAAAGCCGATTGCCGTAATTTAATATTAATTTTAACAACTAATGCTGGTGCTCAAGAATCTGATAAAAACCGTATTGGCTTTAGTTCACAAGAACGAGATTATGAGGACAAAGAACTTAAAAAATTCTTTGCGCCAGAATTTCGTAATAGGTTAGATGCCATTGTTACATTTAATAAACTTACTAATGAGACTATGATTAAGGTAGTTGGCAAATTTATGTTAGAAGTTAAGAACCAAGTTAAAGAAAAAGGCATAAAAATTAAGGTCACAGACGAAGCTATTGATACTCTTATTAAACAAGGTTTTGATAAAAAAATGGGTGCTCGTCCTTTGCAACGAGTGATTGATAAAGAAATTAAAAGACCTATGGCTAAATTAATGCTGTTTGGCGATTTAAAAGGTGGCGGCACTTTAACAATTGATAGTAAAGATGACAAAATTACGCTTACCGTTAAACCAAAAGTAAAGGTTACTAATGAAATTACCGTTGTCGATTCAAACTAAACAAACTATAAGGCTGTTTAGCAGAAAATACAAATACAAAATTGTATTGTTGAGTAGGGCTGCAAGTTGGTTTAGAGGGAACGACTTTAACAATGTAAAGAAAAATTTTGGAGTAGCTAATCTAGGGTCTATGAAATTAACTACTAACGATCTTTTGTACGCTCAAAAACTGTTAGTAGCTTTTAGCTCAATGAGTGATTATATTATTAGAGTAGAAAGCCCGTATATTAATTTTTATACAAATAATGAATTAGATATAGAGAAACTAGCTAAAATTGACAGTGAACATGTCAAATATGTATGTTTACCTACTCCTGGATCTGAGTCTTTGCTAGACGATAAAAAAGTCCTAGTAAAAAATCTCGATTATGCTTATAAAATTAACATGGGTAGAACTAGATCTAACCATAGTAATTTTGTAACTTGGTGCGAAGATAAAGAAGATAGAATAAGATTAACTAAAACTGCTAAAAAAAGCCTAAGTAAAGATCAGGCATGGGGCGGATACTACTTCTACGTGCGTGACGATAAAACCCTAACTATGGTAAAAATGTTCTTAGGAGAAGGCATTAATGCAGTTGAATCTGTAGTTAAAGCGTAATAAATCTAGTTTCCAAAGATCCCTTTTGCGATAAATATCGTAAGAGGGATTTTTTATGACTAAAACACTTTCAGAATATATTGAAGAAGCTGAATTAGCCGCTACTAGCAATGAAATAGAAGCTGGGGACGATTTTGTACTAGAAATCAACGATGATGTTGCACTAGAAACTTATGTCATTGAAAGCTGGGGAGACAGCGTGTTAATTGCAGCTGACGAGGGCGCACTACAGTTTTTAGCTAATTACTCACAACAGTTAGCAGAAGGTTTTAATTCTGACATTGAAATGGAACTGCATAAGTTAACCAAGGCATCCGATATGTTTGATGCAATTTATGATGCATTAGGCAGAGATGATGCAGTTGGTCGTAAATTACAAGACCTAGCCAACGATATCTCAATAGATCATAGATTACATCCAGATGATGATATTGAGGAAATTATAAACGTACTTGCAGACAGATTAGAGCAAGAATACGGAGATCCAGATTTAGACGAAGCAGAATATCAGGGTCGAAAAGTTGCACTAGGTAAGCCTATGGCCGGTGATGTTAAAAAGTCTAAAGTTTATGTACGCAAGCCCAACGGTAAAGTTGTCAAAGTAAATTTTGGTGATAAAAAATTAAGTATCAAAAAGCACATTCCTGGACGCCGTAAATCATTTAGAGCAAGGCATAATTGCGCTAATCCGGGTCCACGTTGGAAGGCACGCTACTGGTCATGTAGGGCTTGGTAATCATGCATATATTTGAATTATATAATCCCAATATGAAGCGTGAAGATTTTGATCTCCACGACGACTTAATATTTTTTATGCGTAATGATCCTAAGTTTTATCGACAGGATTATCATCCATTTTTACAAAAATTTAATCGTCACTGTGACGCAGGACGATCAGTAAGTGCTAAGGCATTTATTCCCATCGTTAAACATGCATTTGAATGTTACAAGAATAGTTTCCCAGTTGAGGGATTAGAAGAATCATTAAAAGATCTAGATTTAAAAGAAATTTGTGAAAAGCTATCCGGCGAAGAACGACAGTTCTATCAAGAAGAAAAAGATCGTAAAGCAGAGAAAGAACATGAAATTAAGAGAACTGTTTGAAGCTAGACAGCGTTCAGTAGGCATTATATTTGGAAGGTTCAACCCTCCACATAAAGGTCATCGTGCGGCATGGGAAATGGCCAGCGAAAACGACGCTTGGTTTGTAGGCACTAACCAATCAACACAAGGTCCAAAAGATCCATTGCCGTACGATGTCAAAATTGAAGCTATGAAAGCTATATATCCTGAGATTCAAGGTCATATTATGCCAGAACAAAGTTGGCTTACTATGGCCAGTGCTGTGTATAAGAAATACGGAAACGTTGTGTTAAATTTATACACTGACGAAGAATGGGTTTCAAAAGCCATTAATCAATATAACGGTCAAGAAGGACCACACGGTCTTTACAACTTTAAAGTTATTAATACACAACCTACTCCACGACTAAGCTCTGCAACTGCACTTAGAGCAGCAGTTCAAGCGGGCGACAGAGAAGCGTTTGCCGATGCGGCCGGTGTTGACGCAGATACTCCGGTAGCAGGTCAAGCATTTTTTGATCTAGTAGCACAATATCTTAATCCCTATGCTGCTAAAGAAAAAGCCAAGGTTGCTAAAAAGAAAGCAAAAGAACCTGTAGCAGAAAATAACAGCCTTGGTACAATGCCAACTACTGAATATGTCAAAGGTATCTACGCGGCGGCTGCAGAAAATGGTATGGGTGCTCCCGATGTTGAGGCTGTTAAAAGGCAAATGGTATTAGCACCAAACGGTGAAGTTGATATTATGAAAACTATGCAGAAAGCAGTACAAGTATTTCAAAATCCGGAATGGAAACAAATGTTGGCAGATTTAGACGCATTAATTAAAAAAGCAGAAGCAC
>SXGQ01136272.1_pt1 | contig 13133 bp, 11 predicted proteins | sample 3178371 | NCBI WGS metagenome assembly SXGQ01 (sample SAMN11356859, study PRJNA531348) | freshwater metagenome | isolation source: freshwater sample F1-20 | place: China: Fuxian Lake, Yuxi | collected 2017-12-25
TTGTACAAAGGCATCATGGATGGTCAATCGACGGGGGTATTCAATGGAAAAATCTTTGTGCGCAAGGATGCACAAAAAACAAATGCATATCAATCCAACAAAAATATTTTGATTGGTGATCAAGCCTCTGCCAATACAAAGCCACAACTTGAAATTTTTGCTGACGACGTAAAATGCTCGCATGGTTGCACCATCGGTAAATTAGACGAAGACGCACTTTTCTACTTGAGAGCAAGAGGCATTGCTGAAAAAAATGCGAAAGCACTGTTGCTGCATGCATTTGCTAGTGACATCCTCGGACAGATTGAAAATGAAGCCATCAGGATTCATGTGGAGCAGCTCATTTCAGAGAGATTATCTTTTGAAGCATAACATCATGGCATCTACTTTACCATATGATGTACAAGCAATCAGGACTGAGTTCCCCATTCTTCAAAGAACGGTGAAAGGAAAGCCCCTTGTGTATTTCGACAATGCCGCAACCGCTCAAAAGCCAAAACAGGTAATTGATGCCATTACCCACTACTATTCGCATTACAACGCAAATATTCACCGCGGACTGCATACACTCGCGGATGAGGCCACTGCAGCCTTTGAAGCATCTCGTTCAGCAGTTCAAACTTTTATCCAAGCAAAGCACCACGAAGAAATTATTTTCACCAAGGGCACAACTGAAAGCATCAATCTTGTTGCGCTTGCATGGGGAAATGCATTTTTGAATTCGGGTGATGAAATCATCATCAGCACATTAGAGCATCACGCCAATATTGTTCCCTGGCAGATGATAGCAGAAAAAAAAGACGTGGTCATCAAAGTAATTCCCATTGACGCAGATGGCAGGCTGGACATGGAAGCATTTAAAAAAATGCTGTCTCCCAAAACAAAGATGGTGTCGGTTGTTCATGCGTCCAATGCATTGGGCGTGGTCAATCCTGTAGAAGACATCATCGAATTGGCTCATCAGCATGGGTCGTTGGTGATGGTTGATGGCGCACAGTCTGCAGTCCACCTTGACATCGATGTACAAAAGCTGGATTGTGATTTTTTTGTCTTCTCCGGACACAAAATATATGGACCAACAGGTGTTGGCGTATTGTATGGGAAAAAACACTTGCTAGAATCGATGCCGCCCTTTTTGGGTGGTGGAGAAATGATCAAAGAAGTGACCTTTGAGAAAACCACTTACAATGAACTTCCTTTCAAATTTGAAGCAGGCACTCCCAATATTGCTGACGTCATAGCTATCCATCCTGCCATCGAATTCATCAACAGAATAGGAAAAGCTGCGGTCCGCAAACATGAGGCTGACTTGCTTGCATATGCCAGTACAAAACTTAGATTGATAGAGGGCCTGCAAATCAGAGGAGATGTTGAAGAGAAAGTCAGTGTCGTTTCTTTCACGATCGACGGTATTCATCCGCAAGACCTTGCCATTCTGCTCGACAACCAAGGTATTGCAGTCAGGACAGGCCATCACTGTGCACAACCATTGATGAGCTGCCTTGGAATTGTCGGCACCACCAGGGCATCCTTCGCAGCATACAATACCATCGAGGAAATTGATGTGCTCATTGAAGCATTGAACAAGTCAATCAGGATGTTGAAATAAATGGAATCATACCAACCCATATCAGCTACTGAAAAAGAAATCATAGAGGATTTTTCCATGTTCGAAACATGGGAGGATAAATACGAATACATCATAGACATGGGGAAAAAACTCGCACCCCTCAATGATTCTTTTAAAACAGATGATTATAAAATAAAAGGATGTCAATCGAGCGTATGGATCCATTCTTTTGAAAAAGATGGACGTGTGTATTTCGAAGGGGACAGCGATGCGGTGATTGTAAAGGGACTCGTCAGCTTGATGATTCATGTACTCAGTGGGCATACTCCTCAAGCAATCATTGATGCCCCGCTTGGATTCATTGATGAAGTTGGATTGAGTTCACACCTTGCGCAAACAAGATCAAATGGCTTGCGTGCGATGATCAAACAGATGAAGTTGGATGCTACAGCATTCAAGCTGAAGGGATAAATCAAATAGTTGACGGTTAACAGTTAACTGTCAACCGTCAACTGTCAACAGAATAAATGAAGACTGAAGAACAACTGAAAGAAGAAGTAATCGAAAAGATCAAAACCGTTTTTGATCCTGAACTTCCAGTAAACATATGGGAGCTTGGTTTGATCTATGAAGTAAATGTTGTTCCCATCAACAATGTTCAGATCATCATGACGTTGACTGCTCCAAGTTGTCCCGCTGCACAGACGTTGCCGCATGACGTGGATCAAAAGATCAGAGAAATTGAAGGCGTCAATGATGTATTTGTTGAAATTACATGGACACCAGCCTGGAACAAGGATATGATGAGTGAAGAGGCCAAGTTAGAACTGGGATTCATGTAGATCTCCCATCAGATTGCAATAACTACTTAACCAAAGACTTTTTGTGGAGAATAGCGGGTTCGAACCGCTGACCTCTTGCATGCCATGCAAGCGCTCTACCAACTGAGCTAATTCCCCTGGGGTGGCAAAAGTAGGCAATCTATCGATTGGACGCAAGTCCAACAAATGATTATTATTTGTACATTCATCAAACAAAATTTCCCACATGAACAACGAATCAGGTGCACCCAACTTGAATATCAAATCAATCAAAACCAACTCATTTGATGCCATCGTCATCGGCTCAGGAATGAGTGGTGGATGGGCTGCCAAGGAGTTGTGTGAAAAGGGACTGAAAACATTGGTAATCGAAAGGGGAAAGGATGTCGTTCACCTGAAAGACTATCCCACCGCTACCAAGCATCCATGGGAATTTCCACATCACCTCAAAATGCCTCGTAAGATACTGGATGAGAATCCCGTTGTTTCCAGATGCTACGCATTCAATGAGGCTACAGAACATTTTTTTGTAAAAGATACTGATCACCCATATGTACAGGTGAAGCCCTATGACTGGATTCGCGGTTACCAAGTGGGAGGCAAATCCCTTTTATGGGCAAGACAAACCCAGCGTTGGAGTAAATATGATTTTGAGGGACCCGCAAGGGATGGATTTGCAATTGACTGGCCTATCCGCTATGATGATCTGGCACCATGGTATGCACATGTAGAGCGTTTTGCAGGTATCAGTGGAAATTATGATGGACTGGATACCCTGCCTGATGGCGAATTCTTGCCGGCATGGGAAATGACCTGCGTTGAATCTGAAATCCAGCAAAAAATCAACAGCCATTATAAAGACCGAAAAGTTGTACAAGGCAGATGTGCACACCTTACAAAACCCAATCCCATTCATATTGAACAGGGACGTTCACAATGTCAAGCAAGAACACTTTGTGAAAGAGGTTGTCCATTTGGAGGATATTACAGCTCCAATTCATCCACCATTCCATGGGCTGCAAAAACCGGCAACCTCAGCATGAGGACAGATGCAGTGGTGCACTCCATCATCTATGATGAAAAATTGGGCAAAGCAAAAGGCGTTAAAATCATTGATGCAAATACAGGCAAGGAAGAAGAATATTATGCAAAAATCATTTTTGTAAATGCTGCTTGTCTCAATACCAACCTGATCTTGTTGAATTCAACATCCAACAGATTCCCCAATGGACTTGGAAATGACAACGGATTGCTTGGAAAATATATTGCCTTCCATAATTACAGAGGCACAGTCAGTGCAGCCTATGATGGTCCGGATGACAAGTATTATTATGGAAGAAGGCCAACCCAACCCATGATGCCAAATTTCAGGAATGTGCACAAACAAGAGATGGACTTTCTAAGGGGCTATATGGTATTTTATGGATCCAGCAGAGGAAGGGGAACAAGTGAAAATATTGGAGAAGAATTGAAGAACAGTTATACGGAAGCAGGTGAATGGCGTGTGAGCATGATGATGCAGGGAGAAACCATTCCAAAAGAAAGCAACCATGTAAGACTCAGCAAAGACCAAAAAGATAAATGGGGAATGCCACTTCTGATCACATCTATTGATTATGACGACAACGACATCAAATTGAAAGATGATTTCTTGCAGGTTGCATCAGAAATGCTGGAGGTGGCTGGTTGCACAGACATCAAGCAGCGTGACAGCAAGCAAGCGCCTGGACTGGATATACATGAAATGGGAGGAGCGAGAATGGGGAACGATCCAAAAACATCATTGTTGGACAAATGGAATGCTCTGCACCATTGCAAGAATGTTTTTGTAACGGATGGAGCCAGCATGGTTTCAACCAGCACTCAAAATCCTTCACTCACATTCATGGCACTTACTGCAAGAGCAGCCAACCATGCAATCGAAGAATTGAAAAAAGGAAATCTTTAGAAGCGTCTTGGTCCGCGGTCCTGCTGAAAGCCACCCGGACGTCTATTGAAATTAGAGCTGCCTGCACCTGGCTGTCTTTCTTCCGCAGCTTTTACAACAAGAGGTTTTTTCCCTAATGAAATATCGTTGAGGTTTTCAATGGCATCTTTGGCTTCTTCTTCTACCGGCATATCTACAAATCCGAATCCCCTGCTCTTACCAGTCATTTTATCCATCGCAACTTTTGCAGAATCAACTTTTCCAAACTTCTCAAATATTTCTTCCAATTCCGCGTCATCCAGATCGTAAGGCAGACCAGCAACAAAAATTTTCATGGGGAATTATTTATTCAAAGGTAATAAGAATTGGAGATCGGAATTGTAATACAAATGTAAAATGCCAAATAATAAATACTTAACTTAGGAGTATACCTATCATGATACACAACATTATAAAAGACAAGGGCACCAGGCTGTTTTTAATCCTGGGTGGATTTTTTGTAGCAAATACATTGATGGCTGAGGTGATAGGCGTTAAACTCTTCTCTCTGGAAAAAACACTTCATCTTGCCCCGGCAAATATGACAATGCTGGGAGAAGGAGGATTGGGATTCACGCTTACCGTGGGTGTTCTCATTTGGCCTGTTGTCTTTATCATGACAGATTTGATCAATGAGTATTATGGAGTAAAGGGAGTCAGGTTTCTTTCTATACTGACAAGTATAATCATCATGTTTGCATTTCTGGTATTCTATGGTGCCATTCATCTTGCGCCAGACGATTATTGGATGGGGTCTCAAAAAGAAAATGGTGTGCCGGATATGCAGGCAGCTTTTTCGCAGGTATTGGGTCAGGGCATGAACATTATCTTCGCTTCCTTGACTGCATTCCTTTTGGGACAACTGGCGGATGCAACAGTGTTTAAAAAAATTAAAAAAATAACTGGTGAAAAAGGAATATGGATGAGAGCGACTGTATCAACCCTTTTCTCACAACTGATTGATACCATTTGTGTGTCCTATATATATTTGTATTTTTCACTGGGATTCTCCTTCCCCAGGGTAACAGCCATTGCACTAACAGGATACATATACAAGTTTGCAGTTGCCATTCTGTGTACACCTATTATTTATCTCATCCACCACTTGATAGAAGAATATCTTGGTAAAAGCAAAGCTTCAGAAATGAAGAAAGCTGCATTGCAAGATTAAGCAGAATTTCTACCAGCATTGATGATGCCGAAAGAACAACGCATCACCAATTTCTCATAGCTCTTTCGCAATTCAGATGGTATGTTTTTTTCCTCCATTTCTCTCACTTTTGTAATGGCGTATTGCTGAATGGTTGCTATGGGCAATACGATTCGCTCTCTTGTTTGAATGGAGATCTGCTCAATGGGATAATCAGCCATTAAATCTGACTTGCCTGTAAGCAGCAAAATGTATTTTTTTGTAAGCTCGAACTCCTGTTCAATGTTTCTCCACAGTTCACCATATTTAGGATGGTCTGATAGAAAAGAAGTGAGTGGAAAAAAACACTTTCGCATGGCCATCTCACAATTATCAATCAATGTCTTGAAAAAAGCTGAACGAGCATATAAATTTTTCAAATCCTGAAACATCCCCTTTTCTTCCATTGTCTTAAGTGCAGTACCCACACCATAATATCCGGTGACATTTTGTTTCATCTGACTCCACGCACCAACAAAAGGAATGGCTCTCAAATCTTGCAGTGTCAGTTGATTTGAGGTACCCCTCTTGGCAGGACGACTTCCAACATTTGTTTCAGCATAAAATCGAAGTGGACTTGCATGGTAGAGATACTCCAGAAAATATGGATGTGCCTTTAAGGCTGCATATGATTTATAAGACTCTTCTGCCAACAAATGAAGCAACTCCTGTTCTTGTTGACTAAATGTACTCAAACCATCGGAAAATAATTCATTGCCCAGCCCCGCATGAATCAATTGCTCAATATTGAATTGAGCGGCTTCAACCGTACCGAAGTTTGAACTAACAGTTTGTCCCTGTACGGTCAGTTCGATTTCCTTGTTGGCAATATCACTTCCCATGGAGGCATAAAACTTATGCGTTTTACCTCCACCTCTGGCAGGAGGCCCTCCCCTTCCATCAAAAAAGACTACATCTACATCGTATTTTGCAGATACAGAAGTTAACTCCCGCTTGGCTTTGAAAATACTGTAGTTGGCCATAAGATAACCACCATCTTTTGTTCCATCACTAAACCCTAGCATTACAGTCTGTTTATTTCCTCTCCTTTTTAGATGCTCCTTGTACAAGGGAAAAGTATAAAGCAATTGCATTACATGTACTGCATTGTTCAGGTCACCTATTGTTTCAAAAAGCGGTATAATATCTACTGCAATTGATTCACGCCTCCATCCACCCAATACAAAAAGTGCAAAAACTTCCAGAATATCTACTGCGCCGTTACATTGACTAATAATATATCTCTCACAACCGGGCTTACCATTTTCGGTTTGTATTTGCTTGATCATTTTTACGGATGACAGCGTGTCTTTCGCAATAGGACTTGCATTATCGGGAAGTTCGATGGGCACCTCAATAGATGAAAGCCATTCAATTTTTGCTTCATCTGTCATCGACTCATAATCGCCTGCCTTCAAAAATGTACAGATTTCAGATATAACTTTTGAATGCACTGAACTATCCTGGCGGATATCAAGCGAAGCAAAATACAAACCAAACAATTGCACACGATTGATCAATCCATCAACAAGATTTAGAAACAATCCATTGTGGTTATACAAAATGATTTCACGGATTGAATAAAGTGTTTCAAGAATTTCATCTTTGGATAAATCAGCTGCATATCCTGGTATAAAAATATTATTATACAATTTATTTTCCAATGATGTCAGCTTTGCATCAACTCCCTCAAAAGTGAGTCTTCGCTTTAGCTTTCTGACATCCAGGTAATAACACTTGATGATGCTTCCCCTCAATGCTTTTGCCACTTTAGCAGTTATTTCAGTTGTAACAAAAGGATTGCCATCTCGATCACCCCCCGGCCAGAATCCCATCCTGATAACTTTATTGGCTGCATCATACAAGTCAGGGTATTGAGCAGATAAAACATGGGCGATTCTTCCGCTGGCAGGATAAAACACGTTTTCCAAATACCAAATCAGGCTAATGGCCTCATCATAGGGTGTTGGTTTTTGTTTTTTAAAAAATGGGGTTTTGCCTAGCTGCTGTAAGTAAATATTGATTTGATTTAAATTATTTTCTTCAATGGCCTTGGAGAGGTCATTGATGATACCCAAGACCGAATCTGGATAAAATTGGGTAGGATGAGCTGTCAAAACAAGTCGAACACTAAAATCCTTCAACTTTTTTTGAAGCTGGGCCTGCCGCTTTGATTGTACAACTTCTGTTTCAAGGTGTTTGAGCGTTCCCACTCCCTGCATGTCATTTATTTTTGAAAATGCAGCATCCTCGAGTGCATCAAACAAAACAACCTGTCTTTCTACATACTGCACCATCCGAAACAATAGATCCAATTGCTGCTGTTCTGTATTGTATGTTGTATGACGAGAAAAGAAGTCCTGTAAAATTTGGGTTGGATTCATCCGCTTTTTGAACCCATCTTCGCAATTGGATTGCAACAATGAAAGTAAAATACCAGTTTTCTCAATGCGGTGAAAAGGCAAAGAAGTGAATAAACTGTTGTACAGCTGGTATTTGAGACCAATTTCCTTTGTAAATTTTGCTAATTCATTAGACGAAAGTCCGCTCATGAATATTTATTGTAAGTGAATTTGAATGAAATGTCTCTAAATTAATTAAAATTTAGTGGAACGGTTGCTAATTTTACATGTAAATTTCAGAGCAGATATTTAAAAATCTTTTATGACACATCTTAGAAAGATAGCGCCAGAAGACAATCCCCAAATAGCATCTATCATCAGAAGTTGTCTGGAAGAATTCAATGCCAATAAATGCGGTACTGTTTATTTTGATGAAACAACAGACCACCTCTATGAACTATTTCAAACCCCAAAATCAATCTATTTCATCGCTGAAGTAGATGGAAAACTAGTAGGTGGTGGTGGAATTTTTCCAAGCAAGGGACTTCCAAGCGATACATGTGAATTGGTCAAGATGTATTTACTTCCGGAAGCAAGAGGAACAGGATTGGGTGCATCAATCATCAACAAATCAATTGAATTTGCACAACAACAGGGATTCAAAAGAATTTATTTAGAATCAATGCCTGAGCTCAAAAGAGCAATCAGCGTATATGAAAAATTTGGATTTGAATACATCCATGAGGCGATTGGTGAAACTGGACATCATGGATGTGATGTATGGATGACAAAAAATATTTGATCAGCTCACCTTGATCACCTCATAAATTGGGCTGAACAAGTAGACCCTTCCGGTTTCAATCTCAACCGCCTTGATTCGCTTTCTAATTTGCTCCTCACGTCTATATTGTCGACCATTTTTTGTTTGAAAAATTCCTCCCAGCTGAATTTGCTCTACCAAAAAATGGCCCTCTTTGACTTCGTCATAATTTCTGAGTACCCGCATCAATGCATCGTCAGCACAGGAGCTTGCAGCAGGACTTTTCAACGACGCAGACAATTGCAGTTTAATATCTGAAGGAAATACATTACTCTGCAGAAAATGCTTCAACAACTCAGTAAACTGCATCTTCCATTCATTCCCATGCGATTGCACACGATGTCCGAACTTTTCAAATGTTATCAGATGCGCCAATTCGTGTAAAAGAGTGATCAGAAAAGCATAAGGATTTAGATTGCCATTGACTGAAATCCGATGGGATTTACCAGGCATTGCATTTCGGTAATCTCCCAATACTGTAGTGCGTGATTTGGTTATGGTCAGGTGCACTTTATAGTGCAATAAAAAAGGCTGAACCATTTGATATGTGCCGGATGGCAAAAACTCGGACAATGCAGATATGGCAACTTCTTTCTTTGACATTTTAGTCCTTTCGAAACAATGACATAAGTCCCCTTACCTCAAGAAACATATAAATTAAATATATAAATAGGCAACCGATGATTCCATTTGAATTCATTTTTTTGCCAGCCAAATTAGAATAAATAACCACAATTAAAACTGCAAGCACCATTTTAATGAGAAATGAACCATAAACAGAAGAAGTAAATTGTACAGTTGACTTCGATTGAGCACCAGCTGCCATAAACCAATAAGAAACAAGGGTAAGTATACAGATGTATGCATTGCCGATCAATAAGACATTGGGGTCTGTTTCAATGGATAAAAATGTCCGATAGAAAACTACCGTAAAAATGTTTACCAAGAGGAACAACCACAGAATGGGACGAAGAGGTATCGGAATCATTGCTTTTTGTTATTGGTATCAAAAACAGTTTTAACCAAAATTAAAATGATTGAAAACAAAGGAAGAATCCAGATAAAAAGTGAAGTGCTGAACCCTAACCACTGATCCATTTTTTTTCCCAATAACAGCATAAGCAATACAGTTCCGAAAATTTGCCCGCCCAAGCCTAAATATTTTGCCCAAGCAGTATTGGGAGATTGATCATTTTTCAATAGAAATTTTTTACTCAGGACTTTGCTCTAAATTAGGAATTGTAATCACAGCAGTATCTAAATCCATGTCAGCTTTCCCAGAAATGATATTGCGGACATTGTCCCAATACACTTCCCTGTTTTTAATATACGTCTCGAGGGAATCAGACTTTATCTTTAAAACAGTGAGCTCTTTTCGTTCAGCCTGGCTTCCATATCCAGGTATATAAAACTTCAATGGAGTAAAGCTAATCAAAGCAGTTGTGAGACCCACGAGTAAAACAAATACAAAACAGGAAAGTACATAAACACTTAACCGTGTCAGCTTGAAGGTAACCACTTCCTCATAGGTGTGATCATTCATGATGATGAGCCTGTAGCGGTTGGTCAAACGCTTGAAAGTACTCTGTTTTATTTCATTTTCTGCCATTCAACAATTTTGTCGTGAATTACGCCACAAAGTTACTGTTAATTCCGCAATAGGTAACTTTTCTATTCAATTCAGAAATCTTAGTTTTACCCATCGGATGTTGAATTTCAAAAAAAAATGGAACCCATGGCGAAGCGCATGCATGCTGTTAATTGGCATGCTGTTTGTTAATGGCCTGCTTTCGCAAGTCAACATCACATTTGACTTGAAGAAACCAAAGAATTACGAAAACAGAAAGCTTCCTTCAGAGCTTACCCCGGATAAAAAAATAGGACCCATCAAGCGGCTGAAAGAGAATACATTTTCGCATTATAATTTCTATTTTAACTCCAATCAAAAAATTCAAAAAATAATTGCCTCAGCCAAGCAATCGCATAAAGACACATTCAATGCCTTGTTGCCCTTTTTTAACTATGACCTCAGCGCAACTGCACAACAACAGCAAGAATTGGATTCCGTTGTCATCAAGGTGAACAACGGTGTACTATTGCATGACCTTAGAAATGACTGGGTGGATGATCTGTATTTTTTAATGGGTCAATCCTATTTTTTCCAAAATAAATTTGACTCCGCATACGATGTTTTTCAGTACATCAATTACAATTTTCAACCTAAGGACAAGTCAGAAAGAGGATTTGAAAAAACAATTGGCTCTAACATCAATAATAGCGGAAATGTATACACCATCTCATCCAAAGAATCTGGTATGGTTGGGCACAAGCCAATCAGAAACGAAACACTGCTTTGGATCATCAGAACACTCATGGAGCAGAACAACGATGATGATGCCAGGGGAATGATTGAAACACTGGTCAGGGATATTGATTTTCCCAAGAGACTTCAACCATTTTTATACGAATTAAAATCATATTGGTTTTATAAAATCCAGCAATATGATTCATCTGCAAGATTTCTAGAAAATGCAATTCCGGTTTGTGTCAACAAACAAGAAGAGGCAAGAATGTATTTTTTGATTGCTCAAATGCATGCCAGAGCAAATAACAGAGAGGCCTCTAATATGGCATTTGAAAAATCAATCGGATTGACAACAGATCCTGTAATGGCGGCATATGCCAAGATTTATCAAATAAGTTTGGCGTCTGACAAAAAAGACAAAAACGAAAAAATTGAAGAGGATGTGAAAGCCCTGGTGAAGCTGGCAAGCAGAGAAAAGTACATCTCCTACAGACCAATTATTTTCGCAGCTGCTTCAGAAATGGAACTTTCCAGAGACAGTATAATCAGGGCAATACAATTGCTTGAATTGAGCAATAAATACAACACGAATGACCAAGATTTGAGATTAAAAAATAACCTGGCCATTGCGACACTTGCATTTGCCAATAAAAAATATGTCCTTGCAAAGAAATATTTTGACAGCACTTCCAACACGCAGCCCGGATTTACCAAAGAGTTGGAATTAAAAAAATCAATCGTAACGGATCTTGCCAATGCACTTGATATCATAGAAAAAGAAGATAGCCTTCAAATGATAGCGTCGTTGCCTGAAAAACAACAAGAGGTATACATCAAAGAATTACTGAAAAAACTGAAAAAAGAAGAAGGCCTGAAAGTTGACATGAACAATGCAGGATTAACTGCAAGAAAAAACAATTTACTGGAGGATCAGGGAGCAGATCTTTTTCAGACACAAAATAAATCTGGCGATTGGTACTTCAACAATCCTTCGCTGAAATCACAGGGTAGTATTGCATTCAAAAATAAATGGGGCAACAGAGGCAATGAAGACAATTGGAGAAGAAGCAAAGCAGGAAACGGATTGGCAGGAATAAAAAAACAAAGCAGTGAGGGGAATACCCTTTTGGACGATCCGAATGATAAAAATACACCTTCAGAAATCAATTATGAATCCCTGGCAAGTAACCTGCCCAACACAACCGAAAAGATGCTTCAGTCGAATGCGAAAAAATCAGGTGCAATAAAAATTTTGAGCAGTATTTACAAAGATAAACTGGGTGATTACAGAGAAGCGATTTCATGGAACAAGCAACTATTGAAAATTGAAACAGATTCAGCAAGTCTCATACAGGCATATTTTGATCTGGCTTTCTGCTACAAACAACTCGATAGCATTGATCAAGCAAACTTTTATCGTACCTTATTGGTGAAATACTCACCGAATGGTCCGCTGACAACAATGTTGCTGAATCCTGCCACAACAGACAAACAAGACAAAACAAAAATAATTGCGGTTGAAAAATCTTACAATGAAATCTACAATCAATTTATCAGCGGTGATTTTAGCAAAGCATTGGCAAATAAAAAACTGGCCGACTCAATTTATGGCGAAAGTTATTGGACACCCCAATTGCTTTATATTGAATCAGTTTACTACATCAAAGAGCGAAAAGACAGTATAGCAATTGTCACGCTCACAAATATTGAAAAAATTGCTTCCCAATCCCCGCTGGCATCAAAAGCTACTGTGTTGAAGGAAGTACTTAAAAACAGGGATTCCATTGAGGCCCAATTAAAAGCCATGAAAGTGGTTAGAATGAAAGATGATGAAGTTGAAATGGTTGATCTTAAACCTACAACCGCCCCTAAAAGAATGATCCGCGACGACAATAACTTACTGAAAGTAGATTCGTCAAAAATCCTAAAAGAACCTGATCAAAAGACAGTTGTTCCTTCAACATTTCAATTTGATGCAAAAGAACCATATGGGGTTATCATGCTGATGAACGGGGTAGACATCGTATACGTCAATGAGGCAAAAAGAGCACTGGCCAGGTATCATACAGAGAAATATTTTTCAAAACCCCTCACGATCAGAAATGATAAAATTGGAGAAA
>SXGQ01488129.1_pt1 | contig 13131 bp, 10 predicted proteins | sample 3178371 | NCBI WGS metagenome assembly SXGQ01 (sample SAMN11356859, study PRJNA531348) | freshwater metagenome | isolation source: freshwater sample F1-20 | place: China: Fuxian Lake, Yuxi | collected 2017-12-25
CGCCGCACAGCGGCCGTGTTGGGGTTGCTGGCCTTGGCGGTGCTGGCCGGCATGTATGCACAAGAGTTGTCAACGCCAGAGCAGGTGGCCCAGGCGCCGCTTTGGCTTCAGGGGCATTTGGGCCTGTGGGCGGCAGTGGGGTTTGCCGCCCTGATGCTCTTGCTCAAGCCCGCCTCGGCGTTCGCGCCGGTCGAATCAGCACACGCTGATGCTGCACAGCGCCTGTGGTGGGCTGTGGCCGAATGGGCCGGTCGGTGCAGTTATGGGGTGTATCTGTTGCACAACGCCGCGCCGGCGGTGGTGGCTCGCGTGTGGCCATCGGCCCAGGGGTGGCCGCTGCTGCTTGCAAGCCTGGGCCTGACCTTCGCCATGGCTGCGGTGCTGCACCGCTTGGTGGAGGCACCCGCCCGGCAGTGGGGCCGGCGCTGGGCTGCTTGGCTGGACACGCGCCGCCCACCGCCGGCCACAGCCCAGCACTAACAGCGCGTGAATCCCAGCCATCCCTGCTGGGTCCAGGCCCAATAGTCGCCAGGCGCCAACAGTGCCCAATCTTGGGGGCTAAAACAGGTCCAGACCCTGCCAGCGCGAACCCAGGCCGGGTCGCCGCTGGGCACGGGTGACAGCGCGCATACGGGCCCCAGAACATCGGCGGCCACTGCGCTGGTGTCCAAGCGGTGGGCCACCGGGCCCAGTTCACCCATGGCGGTCACGCTTGGCCATCTTCGCTTGATCCACTGCTGCAGCCGCCCTTGTCGGCTCCAGTAGTGGCTCTTGGCCGACTCCATCAAGGGTGCTTTGTGGGGCTCGTGGCGCCAACTGTGCACCGCGTCAACCTGGGGGGCAATGCCCAATTGCCACCCACAGGCCCGAAGCCGATCGCACAACTCGGCGTCTTCGAAATACATGAAGAACGACTCGTCGAACAAGCCACCGCTGGCCACCACCGCCTCTCGGCGCAGCAGCAGCACGGCTCCAGACAGCAGCGGCACAAGCCACGGCGGCGCATCAGCCAAGGGTGTTGCAGAAAGCCGCGCGGTTTGCTGGGCCTCAGCGCAGGCCCAGGCCACTGCATTGCGCCGTGATGCCCTGGCCCGTTTAAATTGGGCCCAGGGGTGCTGGGGCGTGGCCGGCGGCAGCAGCCAGCCGCCCACGCGGTCCCACCAGGTGCGGGGGCTGATGGCGGCCATGCGGGGGTGGCGCTCCATGATGCGCGCCAGGCGCTCAAGCTGTTGCACTTCGATCTGCGCATCAGGGTTGAGCAGCAACACAAAGGGCGCCTGCGATTGCGCCCAGGCAACGTTGCAACCTGCCCCGAACCCGGCGTTAAGCTCCGGTGTCAATTGCACAAGGTCGGGGCCCTGGTCAACGCTGGGGGCTAGGGCTGCTGCCCGAGCGCTGCCCCTCAACACGCCCCCAGCTTCGCGCATCACGGTCTGCAGTTCTTGCGCATGGCCGGCATCGCCCGAGTTGTCGACCACCCAAATGCGCCCATAGGGCCATCGGCCTTGAACGCGCAAGCGCCCCAGCACGCTGCGCACCAGGTTTGCGCTGCGGTAGTTGACGATGATGACGTCCACCCACGGGGCCGTCATGGCGTGCCCTCGTAGGGTTCCTGCGCCGCTGCAGCGGGCAAGTTGGGCAACAAGTCCAGGGCCCACCACCGCCCAGGATCAGCGGTAATGGCCTGCCCCATGAAGCCATACAGCGCCGCCATGGTGGCAGGGCTGTGGTTGCCGCCTTCGCTCCACCGCAGCCGGTAGTGGCCTGCACCCTGGTGTTCGCAAACGAAGGCCGCAAGGTGTGCGTTCGTGTGGTGGGCCAGCCGTGCGGCACCGCCAGCGAGTTGGCGGTGTGCGCCCAAGAAGGGTACCTGCATTTGCGCTCCATCGGGCAGCACCGGTGCGTCGGCCAGCACCACCAGGGCTTGCCGCGCCTGCAGCAGGCGGTAGAAGGGGCGAATGCCAGACTCCATGTCCATCACGCGGCCCCCGTGCAGCGCACGTTCGAGGCCGCGGTACTTTCGGTCGAAGTGGCGCGTGACAGCTGGGTCTACCCGCGGGTCGGTGGGCACCGTTGAGGCCATGGCGTTGACCACACAGCCACTGGCCTGCGCCAGAAAGGCAATACCCAGGTAGAAGCTGTCGTAGTGGGGGGTGAGCAAGACCACCCCCTGCTGCTGCAGCAAACGCTGCAACCTCGCCGGTGCATTAGGTGGGTCGAACTCACAGCGCAGCTCAGCCCACCGGCCAGCCCACATCAGCTGGGCTTCGAACTCCTCACGCGCTTCCACCGCGAAGCGCTTGGCAACGCAGGCCTGCACAAGCGATGAGGGCCACAAGCCCTGGCGGGCCAGCTCCTGTGCGCCCTGCAAGCTCTTGCGTTGTATGTGTCTAGTTTGCAGGGCCATGCTGCGCCAATCTCGCGCGGCCCAGGCGTTCAAGCGGCCGCGCCACTGAGCCAGGGCCATGCCTAGGCGCAAGGGCAAGCGGGCCAACAGGGGCAGCAGCACCGCATAGTCCCACCGGTGCAGGGCCTTGGCTATCCACCACACCATACGCTCAGCTCGCGTCATCGGGCACGGTGTGTGCAGCCAGAAACCGAGCCACGTCGCCGGTTTGCCCAATGTAAAAGCACGAAGTGCTCAGGGGCAGCCGATGGGCCCATTTGCGCTCAAACGCAGCGCCGTTGCGCGCGATGCGGTCGATCAACCGGCGCGGCATCAAGCCGCTGGAAGGGGTGCTGGAGTGGTGTTCGCAGCAGGCGTCGAGCACGGCGCACGCGTAGCCCCGCTCCAGCGCTTGCAGGCACACATCGGTTCCATAAAAGTCAAAGCCCAGTGCAGCGTCCCATCGCAGGCCTGAGTCGACCCGAACTGCCACCAGCATTTCATCCAGGCTGTTGACCGCATGTGGCAGCGGTGCGGGCTCGCGCAGCAGGGTGCCGCGGTCCAGCACATGCCCCGCCCGCACCGCCGTGCTTGCATGCGGCTCGTGCTGCACGCCGTACACCCCGGCAACCGCCAGGTTGGGCCAGCGGCTTTGCGCCAGGCGCAGTTGCGCGGCCCACTGATGCAGCCAGTCCGGTGGCAGCCAAACGTCTTGGTGAACCCAGATCAGCCACTGCGCGGCTTGGGTCGCTTGCAGCCGCTCGATTACGGGGTTGAAGGCCGCAGCGGCACTGTCTGCACCCCACACCACCTCGGGCTGTGGCAACCCTTCTTGCCGAAGTGGGGATGCCCAGAGCGGGGACGCCAATAGGCAGCGATCCAACACCTCTTGTTGGGTAGCCGCCACCACGAATCGTGTCTGGGGCCGGTTCATCACAGAAAGTCCGTGTCCGCGCCCGTGAACCACCAAGGGCGACTCAGGGCCTCCTGCGCACTCAGGCTGCTGGCCGACGGCACGCCAATACGGGCCACCTCGCTATGGGCCAGGGTTCCGCTGGGGCCCAGCAGCTTCCAAGGCCCTGGGCTCAGCCAAGCGTGCACCTCGCTGCACCCAGCCCTGGCCGCAGCTTCGCGGGCTGCCTGCAGGCCCAGGGGCAGCCAGCTGGGCGGGCCTACCCAGTCCAGCCAATGGGCGGCGTTTGGGCCTGCGCCTGGCCCCACCACCACCACGCCCACGGGCGCGCTGCGCCCCGTGCGTTGTACGGCCCACAGCTGGGCAGGCCGCTGGCCTGGCGCAGTGGGCTTGTGCAGGTGGCGCTGCAGCACGGTGTCGGGGCTGCGTTCGCCCAGCACCCAAGCCGCTGCATCGCTGCGCATGCTTCGCCAGGCGCCAGCCAAGGCATGCCGCATTTCTGCACCGTGGGCAAGCCTGCGCACCGTCCACGACCTTGCAGATCCCAGCCGCCCTTGCACGTCGGCAGCCGGTGCATCGGTGCAGTTGCCGCCTGCGCGCGGCCCAGCCGAGGCTGGCCACACGGCGCTCATCATTGGGCCGGCGTCATAAAGCAAACCCAGGGCCACCGCCAGCTTCAGGTGCCGATGGCTAGGAAACCCGAAGCCCCACTCATAAGCGCGCCCTGGCCCCAGGTGCTGGGTGTAGAAGGCGTGCGACACCTGAAAAAACGCTCCGCTGCGGCGCGCGGCCTGGCGCCAGGGTGCGCGCACCATCACATCGCCAATCTGCAAGGCCGCTCGGGGCCGCTTGCGGTCCAAGAGCATGCGCGCAGTGCCCCCGCAATGGGCCACCAGGGCAGACGCACCGGGCGTGCCCTGCCAAAGCGCAAGACCAGGGTTGCCGGTGTTGGCGTACTTCCAATCGAACCAACGGGTATCGGCTTCACTGGCAAATACTTCTCGATGCGCTTGCAAGAACGCATCGCGGTGTTCGGCTGCCAAGGGTGCGGGTGTCACAGCCACCGCCTAGGCAGGCTCACCACGCCCTGCAGGGCTCCGTCTTGTGTCACCCGAATGTGACCCGCATGCAAGACTTGGTCATAGGGGTGCAGGCCGTCCTCGCTCAGCAAAAAAGGCGTGAGGGAGTAGCGGCCCTTCAGCAAGGGCAACCGCTGCAGCACCAGTGTGGCTTGGCCGCTTCCATCGGCTTGGCGGCTAAGAGGCGCTTGGTCCATCAACGACAGTGCGCTGGAAATCGTTAAACCGTTTTGGTCGGAAATGCCTACGGCCAAGACCGGGCACGGCAGGGCGGGGTCGCACACGAAGCGGATCTCCACCCGCACATCATCGTGCCCGCTGCGCGCTGTCACTTCCGTGCCGACCTGCTGAGCGCAGCGCAGTGTGAACCCCGTGATGCGGCCGCCGCCCACAGGCGCGGGCAAAGCAGCGTGCTCATCCACAGGCTCAGGCACGGCAGCATGCTCCTGGCTTGCAGGGCCTTGCCCCAGCAGCGCCTCAACCCCACCAGACGGCCCACCCGCCAGCCCTGCCAACCCGTTCAGGAAGGCTTGGTATTGGGCGCACACCTCAGAGGCTGGGCCCATCGCTTGCACGCGTCCGGCGTTCAGCCACAAGGCTCTCTCACACAGGGCTTCCACTTGGTAGAGCGAATGCGAGCAAAACAAGATGGTGGCGCCACCGCGCTTGAGCTCCATGATGCGCTCAAAGCTCTTGCGCGCAAAAGCGCCATCGCCCACGCTCAGGGCTTCGTCGATGATCAGAATCTTGGGCTCTACGCTGGTGGCCACCGCAAAGGCCAAGCGAACGAACATCCCCGAGCTGTAGGTTTTGACCGGCTCGTCTATGAAGTCACCAATATCGGCAAAGGCCACGATGTCGGGCAGCTTGCGCTGCACCTCTTCGGGCGACAGCCCCAACAGGGCCGCGTTCAATATCGCGTTTTCGCGCCCTGTGAAGTCGGGGTTGAAGCCTGCACCCAATTCCAGCAGGGCCGCCACGCGGCCCCGCACCACCACGCCACCAGCCGTGGGGCTGAGCGTGCCGCACAGCAGTTGCAGCAGGGTGGACTTGCCCGCGCCGTTGCAGCCCACCACACCCAACACTTCGCCGCGGGCCAGCTCGAACGTGACGCCACGCAGGGCCCAACGTGCCGCAGTGCTGAGCGTTTGGCCCCATAGCAGCTGCCAAAACCGCTGGGCTGTTGAGCCGGCAGGCGTGTAGGCCTTGGCCAGGTTGCGGCACTCGATCACGGCAGAGGTGTCTTCAGACCACATCGGCAAACCCCGACCGCACGCGGGCAAACAGCGCCGCGCCCAGCAGCGCCACCACCATCGAAGCCAGCATGACGCCAGCCCACAGGTCCCAGGCGGGCCATTGCCCGGCCAGCACCACCTGGCGTGTTTGCGTCATCACCACCGCCAGGGGGCTCAGGCCCAGGGGCAGCTGCAGCGCTGGCGGCAAGCTGGCGGCGTCGTAGAACACGGGGCTCAAGAACAACAGCGCACTCAGCGCCAACCCCAGCACCTCGCCCACGTCACGGACGTAGGTGCCCACAGCAGCTAGCAGCCAGCCCAGGCCCAGGGTCAGCGGCAAAAGGGGCAACCACACCAGGGGCAGGGCCAGGGCCGACACGGGCAGGTGCCCACGCGTTGCGGCCGCGCCCATCAGCAACAAAATGGCGGCCAGCGCCAAAGGCACCAAGGCTGCCAGCACACTCACCCATGGCAGGATTTCCAAGGGGAACACCACGCGCTTGACCAAATGGGGCACGTCGGTGACCAAGCGGGGTGCCCGCAGCACCACCTCCGAAAAAAAAGTAAACACCGCCAGGCCCGCGTACATCTGCAAGGCAAATTCCAAATCGGTGCCGCCGGCTTGGGTGGCGGTGGTGCCCCAGCGAACGCCCAACACCTGCCGCAGCACCACGGTGTACACCGCCAGCATCAGCAGCGGTGCCAGCACCAGCCAGGCCCAGCCCAGGCCCTGCCCCCGGTACCGCGCAGCCAGCTCTCGGCTGGCCAGCTGCTGGGTCAATGCCCAGTGCCGGCCCGGCCACAACGCCTGCAGCGCGGCCGCGCCAGCTTCAGGCCTTGGGGGGGTCTTGTCGGCCATCGGCAATGTCCTGAAGCATGCGCAGGTTCACCACCCGCAACTCGTCTCCTTCACGCAGCAACACACCTTGCGTGAACAAGACCTGGAAGGCTCGCGTCACCGTTTCGCGGCTGGCGTTGATCATGATGGCCAACTCTTGGTGGGTGGGCACCTTGGGAATAGCCATCGCAGTGTTGGGGTCTGCCAGGCCTGGCGCGGCCCCGGCGGCGTTGGGTTCGCCTCGTGGGCCCTGGCGGGCAAGTTGCAGGATTAGAACCGACAGGCGCTGGAAGGGGTTGGGCAGGCCCAACAGGGTGCGCTGGGCCGTTACGGCGCGCAACCGTGTGGCCAGCCGCAGCATGACTTGGCGGCTGAGTTGGGGAAAGCGAAAAATCAGCTCGCGCGCAGTGCTGGCCTCTAAAACCGCCAGGGTGCTGTTGGAGGCCGCCACCACGAACTCGGGGGCGGGCTGGGCATCAATCACGCTGAGCTCGCTGTAGAAGTCGCCCGGGTCCACAAAGTACAGGCCCACGCTGCGGCCGTCGACCGTGAAATCCACCCCCTGCAAGCGCCCGCTGACCAAAAACCCCAGTTCGGTGGCCGGTGTATCTTTGGCCGCCACCACGGCGCGGCGGGCCACTTCCCGCAGTTGCATGCGGGCCGACAACTCGTCCAGGATATCCCGTGGCAGGGACCGAATCAGGTCGAATTGGCCCAGAATTTGCCGAGACACCGCCATACGGCGAAAGTGTATCGCCGCGCAGGCTTGCGCTGGGGTTGGGGCAGACTGTCTGCACGGGGCTTCAGGGGTGAGCGGCCGCCAACATTTGCGGCTTGGATGTGATGCCGAGCACAAACGCGCCGAGCCTTCAGGTGACAAAATGAATAGATGGTGAAGTACCAGTTTTGTTCTCGCAAGTTCGGCTTGGTACGTCCGTGGCCACGTTTGGCAGCGGTTGTGGGCCAATCGTTGGCTGCCGTCCTGGTTCTGGTCTTGGGTGCACAAGCGCCGCTGGCCTGGGCCAACACGGCCGTGGGGTCGGTTTCGCTGTTGGTGGGGCAGGCCCACGCCATTGGGGCAGACGGCAACGCCCGCAAACTGGAGCGGGGCGCGGCGCTGCATGTAGGCGACCGCATCGAAACCCCGGTGGGCGGGCATGTGCACGTACAGTTCATTGATGGCGCCCGCCTTAGCGTTCGGCCCATGAGCCGGCTGACGATCGAAGACTACTCCTCACCTCAGCCTGAGCGCCCCGCAACGGGCGCCATCCGCTTCCGCCTCGAATCAGGGGTGGTGCGCAGCATTACGGGTCAGTGGGGCGAAGCCGCCAAAGACCGTTTTCGGCTGAACACGCCCTTGGCGGCCATCGGCGTAAAGGGGACCGACTTCGCCGTGCGCGTTGAACCCGACAAGACTGCTGCTGCGGTGTACACCGGCGCCATTGTGCTGGCCCCCATGGACAGCCGCTGTGCATCCACCTTTGGCCCCTGCCTCAACGGCAGCGAACGGCTGCTGACCGAGTCCATGAAGGGGCAGATGGTGGAGCTCAGCCGCAGCCAGTCCACCCCCGAACTGGTGCCGGCCGTTGACCTTTTGGCTCAGAGCACCCGCGCCGTGCCTTTGGGCGCCGTGGCCACGGCCCCCTCCAACGCCCCGGTGGCACGCCCCTTTTCGGGTGGCATCGACGGCACGGTTTCTGAGGCCCTGGCTGCCGACACCGCACGCAAAGCCTCCAATGTGCCCGCGCCTGTGGTCACCCAGTTTCAGTGGGGGCGCAACGCCAACGCCTTGGCGGGCGACACCCTCAGCCGCCCCTCGGCCGACCTGCTAGCTGAGGGTGCGCGCCCCTCGGTAGGCATCTTCAGTTACACCCTGTTCACCACCGCAGCGCCTATGTCGCCCAGTGCGGTGCTGGGTGGTGGAGAGGCCTCGGTTTCGCTTCGCTTGGCCAGCGGCTATGCCGGCTTGGTCGACATCTATGGGCAGTCCATTGAAACCGTGGCCATCACTGGCGGCAGCCTGAACCTGGATTTTGCCCGGTCGCTGTTCAGCACCACGCTGCAGCTTTCAGGCACCAAGCTGGGCCAAGAATCTCTGGTGGCTAACGGTGCGGTGTCACGCACGGGCCAGTTCTACAGCACCAATGGCAATCAGTTGGTGGCCGGCGCCCTCACGCCCGACGGCAAGCAAGCAGGCTACCTCTTCGAAAAGCGCGTCAGCCCCGGTGTGGTTCGTGGCGTTACCTTGTGGGGCCGATGAGCCATTGGTCTGCTGATATGGGGTCTGGAGCACCTGCTGATGGGGCCGCTGGCGCGCGGTCTATTTGGTTGGTGGGTGCCTGTGCGGCACTGCTGCTGACGCTCTTGGCCCAAACCCTGGCGGGCTCTAGCCTGCGGCAGTGGGAAGCGGGCCTGAACGACTTGATCTGGCGCAACACGGCGCAAATGGCGCCCGAGCGGCGCATTGTGTTGGTCGACATTGATGAGCGCAGCGTGGCCGAAGTGGGCCCCTGGCCGTGGCCGCGCGACACCCAGGCCCGGTTGATGGACCGCTTGGGTGCCTTGGGCGTTCGCCAACAAATTTGGGACGTGGTGTTTGCCGGCCCCGGTGTGCCGGCCAACGGCGCCGCCGCGGGGCAGGGCAAGGGGGCTGCAGACGCTGCCAACCGGGCCCTGGGTCAATCGGTGGCGCAACAGCGCCCGGTGTTGGCGCAGGTGTTCGGCCTGCACCACGAAAGCGACTCTGCAAAACCCTCGGTCGACAGCCGGCCTGCGGGCGCCTTGCCCTGGTCCGATTGCCCTGCCCCGTTTGCAGCGGCCGGTGCTTTCCTGGGCAACCACGAAGCGGTGCTGTCGGCCGCCCCGTCCCCCACAGTGGGCCACATCACGCCGCGTTTGGCGCAAGACGGCGTGTTGCGCCACCAGCCCGCTGTGGTGTGTTTTGAAGGCCGGGCCTACCCCGCGTTGGTTTTGGCCGCCTTGGGCCAGTCTTTTGGTTCACAAAACTGGGTGTTGCGCCAGGGCGGGTACACCGAGGCCGCTTGGGTGTTGTCGCTGTACCCCGCTGGCCCGCTGGGAGCTGAGCGGCCTGCAGCCAGCCCAGCCACCAAGCCCCTGATGAGCGTGCCCCTAGAAGCCAATGGCGACCTGCCCATAGCCTGGCAGCGGCACCCCGAAGCATGGACCGCCCTGAGTGCGGCCGATGTGTTGGCCGGTCGGGTGCCTAGCGGCTTGCTTATCGGCGCCTGGGTGGTGGTCGGCGGCTCGGCTTTTGGCCTGAACGACCGCATTGCCACGCCCCTGCAGTCATCGGCCTCTGGCTTTTTGGCGCATGCGCAAATCTTGTCGAACCTGATCGACGAAACCGTTCCGGTGCGCCCGCGCGCGCATCAAGCGGCTGAACTGCTGGTGGCCTTTATGCTCATGGTGCTCATGGCGTTGGCCGACCGGGCCACCCGCAGGCGCCAGGCGCCGTCTTATGGCGCAGGCTTGGCCGCGCCCAGCGCGCCGGTGTGGCTGATTCCGCTGGCGGTGGTGTGGCCTTTGGCTTTGTTCTTAGGCCACGTGGTTTTGCTGCGCGGGGGCGTGGTTGTTGGTTGGCTCGCACCGTCTGCGGGCGTTGCTGTGGCCGCTTTGGGCCTGGGCGCATGGGCACAGGTGCGCAACCGGGCCGAGCGTGAACGCCTTTACGGGCATTTGTCGAGCTACCTGCCCGCGCGGGTTGCGCAAGTGATTGCCGGGCGCAAGCGCTCTGACCGCATTGAGGCTCGCGGGGCCGAGGCGGTGGTGATGTTTGCCGATATTCGCAACTTCAGCGCCTACTGCGAAAGCCGCCCACCAGCCGAGGCCGCGGCCGTGCTGCACGCCTTCTACAGCAGCGCGTTCAAGGCCATTGAAGCCCATGGGGGCGTGTTGGAAGCGATGCAGGGCGACAGCGTGATCGCGGTGTGGGGCTTGGATGAGGGCCAAGCGCCGGCTGATGCCGCTGCCCGTGCCGTTGCGGCTGCCCGCGCCCTGTTGGCCAGCAGCCTGCAAACCCTGCCCGACCCCGCACCGGCGGGCCTGGAGCCGTTGGCGCTGGGCATAGGCCTGGAGTACGGCCCCTGCATGAGCGGATCCATCGGGCCCGCAGAGCGCCGCACCCACCTGGTGATGGGCCGCACGGTGACCATTGCCAGCCGTTTGGTCGACATGACCGCTGAATTGGCCCATCCCATCCTGATGGGCGAGGGGCTGGCCTCTCAACTGGGTGGCACCATGGGCGCGGGGCACCTGCGCTCTTTAGGCAACTTCATGCTCGAGGGCCTACGGGTTCCGCACCATGTGTATGCCTGGGTGGGCGGTGCTGAAGTACCATCGGCTGCACTCATGAGCGAGCGCCGTGCGGTGCCGGGCGAGCCGCTGACTCTGGGTGCAAACCGGCCGCCAGCGCCTGCGGGCGCCGGCTCAGGCCCCCAATCCCTGCACTGACCACCCAAGCTTGATCATTGCCCTTTGCGCCGCCTTGAGTGCCGCGGCGGCTCCCTTGCTGGAAAGCCCAGCCCGGTCAGCCGGTGGCGATGCAGCCCGTTGGGTGCAAGCGGCGCGGCAGCAGCTGAGCACCTGCCAGCATGACGTGGCCTACCTGGTGGCGCTGGGCCGTCTATTGAGGGTGCTGGGGCACCCCGAGGAGGCTGCCGAACATCTGGAGAGGGCCTTGTTGCTTTCGCCGCAAAACCCGGCCGCCGTGAGCGCTTTTGCGGCCGTGTTGGCCGACCTGGGCGACCCCCAGGGCGCCCGACAGCTTCGGGCCCTGTTGGGACCTGAACCGGGCCCCGCCGAGCCTGGGCGGGCGGCCGCCAAAGCAGGACCGGATCAAAAGGCGCAGTGGCGCTACGGGTGGGGGCTGAGCTCGGGCTTGGAAAGTAACCTGCTGGGGGTATCGGGCGTGTCCAGTTTGACGCTCACGCTGCCGGGTTTGGACCCTGCGCAACCCGTGCTGTTGATCCTGCCGCTGGACGCAGCCAGCCAGCCGCGGTCGGGGGGGTACTGGCAGGTGCAGGCCAGTGCGCAGTGGGCGGCGGTGGAGGCTTCGCCCCAAAGGGGCCGCTACGAAGACCTGTGGCTGCTGCAAACCACCAGCCGCCTGCGGTATGCGCCCAGCGTCTGGCAGGCTGGTTTTGCCACGGCCGAACTGGCTGCCTCGCACCAGCGCCGCTACGGCGCAGGCCCATGGGGCCACCACGCGCAGCTGTCTTCGGTTTATCTTGAAAGCCGCACCGGTGTTGCCTATGCCCAGCACAGCTTAGGGCTGGGGGCAGATGCCGTGTGGGGCCCATGCCAAGCCCGTGCCGGCCTTGAGTGGGGTGCGCGCCGTTATGCCCGAAACGAAATATTGGACGGCCGGCAATATGCAGCGTACGCCCAGGCCAGTTGCTCACCGGCATTGCAACTGACCTTGCGTAAGGGGGCCGACGCACCGCACGACGCCAACCGCCCTGGCGGCACGCAAGACCTCATAGACGCCCGCGCCAGGGGCGCGTGGGGCGGCTGGTCATGGGAGGTCGAGTGGTCGACTGTGGCAGACCGCCTGGCCTACAGCCCGTTGCTCAATGCGGGGGCCGTGCGGGAGCAAACCCGCCGCACTTGGCGCATAGAGCGCATGTTGCCTGTCAATGCCTGGGCGGGTGCGGCTCAGTGTGCTGGATGCAAGCCTTGGCGATGGGTGCTGGGCGTGGAGTCAAACCGCCGCAACAGCAACTTAGATCTATTTAAAACCAACAACTTAGGAGTCTTTTTATCAGTAATCTCTCAAAATTAAGGGTTTACCCGAGTCAAATGTGTAGACATTCAACAACATTTGGCCTGCGCGTGTGATGCCCGTCACTTGAGGCAAACATGAAAAGAAACATACACTCTCGGTCATGGTTCGGAAAAGTGCGCTTGTAACGTCTCATCGCGAGTCGAAGCAGGGCAGTAACTGAACTAGGTAACTCCCAACCGTCTTAAAAAGGAAGACTCATGGCCTCACAACTGCTCCGCGGTAGCGCTGCTGAAGTAACTACTCACCTGTCGCTGGCTCTCAACGGCACCGTGCCCAGCAATGCCATCTACTCGAGCTACACCGCCGAGTTCACCCGCGTGGGCGAATCCGCACTGGCCAACTCGTTTGCGGCTGCGTACTCCAACACCACCAATGCTGCTCTGGCGACCAGTGTGCTGAGCAACTTGGGCGTCACGGCCACCTCCATCGGTGCCACCCCTTACGCCACCTTGGTTTCGGCGGTTGAAACGGCTTTTGCCGCCTACCCCACCGCACGCGGCCAGGTGGCCCTGAACCTGGCTCGCTTGTTGACTGGCCTTGGTTCCGACGCCACGTACGGCGCAGCTGCCACGTCGTTCAACACCAACGCCGCCTCCGCTTTCACTTACTCGAGCAACACCGCCAACACCACGTCTACGACGGTGGCAGCGCTGACTGCTCCGGTTGACCGTACTCTGACGCTCACTTCTGGTGTGGACACCACGCTGGTGGGTGGCGCGGGTAGCGACACCTACTCGGCTACCCAAGCCACGCTGTCCGCTGGCGACGTTCTCTCCGGCGGCGCAGGCACAGACACGCTGGCGATCACCTCCACGGGTCTCGACTTGGGTGCAGGCGTTGTTTCCCGCCTCGTGGAAAACATTCGCGTGACCGCCAC
>SXGQ01179436.1_pt1 | contig 13130 bp, 4 predicted proteins | sample 3178371 | NCBI WGS metagenome assembly SXGQ01 (sample SAMN11356859, study PRJNA531348) | freshwater metagenome | isolation source: freshwater sample F1-20 | place: China: Fuxian Lake, Yuxi | collected 2017-12-25
AAAGCACAAGCTGAACGAGAAGCAGCAAAAGCACAAGCTGAACGAGAAGCAGCAAAAGCTCAAAAGATAATAGACGATGCAAAAAGAATGGAAGCAGAAAAGAAAAGACAACTTGCTCAAGAGCAAGTAGAAAAAATGAAAAAAAGAGGAACAACAATAAGAGAAAGATTAGAATCATTTAAAAACATCAAAAATAATCCAAAAGCCATTGCAGCATTGAACAGTTTAAGAAATGCTGCTGGTTTGGCAATTGGTTTTTCTCCACAATTCCTTATTGATCTTTCAGCATCTTCTTCAACAGGAAAATCTTTGGGTGATATATCTAAAGACATAGGTTCAGCAGCAATTGATGGTCTTCCTTGGATTGGAGCTTTTGGTGTTCTTGGATCAAAATTACCACAACTTGCAGGACCATTAGGTGCAGTATTTATACCATTTGAAATAGATAGGGTAAATAAAATTTTTGGTGAATTAGCTGGTAGAGAAAAAGATCCTACAAAATCTATTTTAAAATATGAAAAGTACATTCCAGGAGTATCTGAATTAAAAGAAAATGTTCAAGATTCAACGCTTGGTGGAGATATTACTGGCCTTGGTGCTGCTGGACTAGGTTTATTACTAGCAGTACCTGGGGTTGGAGAAGCTGGTTTACTTACTGCCATTTCTATAGCAGGAATTCTTGCAGCATATAAATTAACAGCAAATGCTATAGCTAGAAACAAAAGCATAAGCAAACAAAGGAATACACTACGAATAAGAAATGAACTTAACGATAGATTTAGCAAGCGAGGTTTTGCTAGTGGTGATGCAGGATTTTTGCAAGATCCAGATAATGAAATGTATAATAAATTATTGGAAAAAGATCCACAACAATATTTTAAATTATTTGGTGCTGCATTTGAGTCAGCATCTATATCAAAAGAAACTAATGGTCATTCACCAGATTCATTAATGAATAAATTTCCATATACTAGCACAAAAGATATTGAAACATACAAAAAAATACCTACTGAAAATGTGCAATTAACAAGAGAAGATTTTATAGGAGAAATACAAAGTCTTCAAAAGACAAACGCTTCTGAAGAAGATCTTCAAGGAATTAGAGATAAATATTTAAGTGAAAAAAATAAAAAACCATCTTCTAAAGGTAGTGGAACAAAAATTATAAAAGATAAAAATGGAAAAATAATAGATGGTATAACAACTAAAAGCATAGAGAGTATAAATCAAAGAGCAGATTTATTCACCGCTTTAATTTTAGAAAATCAAAAACTTGGATTTAATGAATACCTTGGATTTGCTTATACAGACAGATTTGGAGAAAGACAATTTAATACTAAAAATCAGGATTTAGCAAAAAAAATAATTGATGATTCTGATTATTTAATGGCTAATATAAATTCTGGGAAAAGAGAAGAATACAACTCCAAAGGCAATTTTGAAATAAATTATTTAACTAAACAAACATTAGAAAAGGAAGAAGAAAATACACCTAAAGATTCATTAGTAGAAAATCTGTATGGTCAAGAAACTAGAAAATTTGACGAACCACTTTTTTTAAAAGAGCTACAATCAAAACAATTTCAAAGAAGATTGTTGGAAGCACAATTGGTGGTAAATAATAAACAATATTTTAAAAAAGAAGATATTACAAAAGATTACAATTTAGTTTCTGAAGAAATAAAAAGACAACAAGCAATAGCTAATCAAGCTGATGATCCAATGTTTAGATCTGAAGAAATATTAGCCTTAAAAAATCTAAGGTCTGCTCTTCAACCACTATATAGAAAATTATTAGAAAAAAACTATGTGGATAAATTGTTGAATGGTGATCAAGATCTGAAATATAAAGGTTTAACTGAGCAAGCGATTATTATACAAAACAACCCTTTGTTAAATAAAAAATCTGCAAAACCACAAGAAGAAATATATTCAATCCCAATAGGAGAATCAACATTAAGGCTTTACAAAGGCGAAAGATTTAATTCACCAAAAGATAGGCTTACATATTCAAACATTACACCTTTTGGTTCTAAGGATGAGCTTAAAAATCCTTTAGGCAATCAAGACGGTATAACACAAGATGAATTTTTCACATACCCTAGAAATTTTGCAGAAGATGAAAAAAGGGGTGGTGGTGTTTTCAGATATATGAAAAATTGGAAAAAAATAGATTATAAATATATGGCCTCTGGTGGTATTGTTCCAAGTAGTGCCCCTAATCCAGACCCTTCTTTCTTTGTGCCAAAAGGAACTGATACTGTACCAGCTATATTATCTCCCGGCGAGTATGTAGTTAATGCTAAAGCAACTGCTGCTAATCTTCCTCTCTTGCAAAATCTTAATAAAGGTGGAGCGGTAAAGTATTTATATCGTGGTGGTGATCTTCAAGCTATAAATCCATACTATGCTGCATATTCTGGACAATCGCCAGGAAGAGGATACATCTATTCTAGGGGAAGAGGCAGAACAGATTTTGATATAGGAACACAAGGTTATTTAGCTTCTAGAGTCTATAATCCTAGAAGCAATGCTAACACTCTTTTTAATATGGGTAATTATATGGCAGATAGATCTGGGTTTTTAAATAAACCCGGATATGCAAGATATAACTACAATGCTCAAATTCTTAAAAAACATGCTGCTGAGTTTGGATTATTGCCAAAAGAAGATAAATTAACAGGCATGTTTGGATCAATAAGTTTTGGTGGTGGTCCAATACCAAATTTAATTGGAGGATTAAATACACTTTCAGATTATGCTTCACCAAGAATGGCTGGTGCTGCAAAATTTGCAATGGAAGATTTAATTTTTCAAGATATTTTAAATAACAAAGAAATTTCTAGAGGACCAGTTGGCGGTTATCAAATGTCGAATGTTGGAAGCAGATATATATCTGGCTTAATTGGTGGACCACCTTCTGACAAAGTAAGTCTTAAAGATTATATTAATGAACTTGGTTTTAGCCAAGCTGGAAATAAAACATTTCAAGGTGTTGGTGCTAATAAAGCATTAGCCATGGGATCATTAGCAGATGTTCCAGGAAGCAATATTAATATTGCTCAACAGGCAATATCATCAATTCAAACCAAAGGACTTGGAAACTTATCAGTAAATAACACAGATGTAGCAGCAACTACTGCTTTAGAAACTATTAAAAATGCAAGAATGTCGCACTATAGTAAACAGATGCAAATTCCTCAACAACGCCAACCTCAAGCTATTGGTGCAGATAATCCTTATAATATTCTCGCTAATGACATGAAAAGGAATAGAATACAAGGAAATCCAAGATTTTCTTCTGGTCCTGTTCAACCATTTAGATTTTTTGCAAATGGTGGATCAACTACTGATACTCAACCAGCTATGTTAACACCGGGCGAATTTGTTGTAAGTAAACCAGCAGTAGATAGGGTTGGAACAGCATTTTTGGATAGAGTTAATAATTACGCTAAAGGAGGAAGAGTTGGTTATTATCAAAATGGTACTGGTAGTTCTAGTTCTGGTGGTGGTTCAATTTTAGGTATTGATTTTAAAATACTTCAATCTGGATTAGCAGCTTTGCAAAGTGCAGCAGGATCTTTAGGTTCATCTTCAATGATACTAAATCAAACTTTACAAGCTGTTTCTGGATCTTTTAATTCTGCAAATTCAATTTTTAATCAAGCAGCATCAATTATGAACTCTGCTTCATTTGCTATGAGAGATAGCAGCAATTCTTTTAGAGATACAATAAATGATCTTAACTCCGCACTAGCTGGTATACCAGATACAATAAATTTAGCTATGTCACCATTAACATTAAATGTAAGCTTTGATACACAAAGTGTTTTAACAGCAATACAACAATCTTTATCTGGCATAACGCTTAATGTTTCAAATATGATTGCTTCAGCAATTAAAGCTGAACGGAATAATGAGATGGGAGCATAATATGCCATTAACACATCAATGGAAATTTAATAATGATCTTACTGATAGCATAGGAAATCTAGATTTTTCTAACACTAGAGGACTTGTAACATTTACCGATGGTTTAGTTCAAAAAGCTTTAAATTTTCAAGACGGATATCATGGACCATTAAGCAGCGGTGTATTTACACAATCAAATCCGTTACCACCAACTATAGATGCTCCTTGGACAATTTCATTTTGGATAAAGAATGTTGAAGAGGATATAATATTTTACTTATATGGAAGTAACAATATAAGATTTTATATTTCGGTAAAAACATCAACTGATAGTTTAAGTGTTGGTTTTAATAATGGCTTTGATTCTGGAATAGCTTTAATAAAATTAGGTGCGACCAATTTTAAAGAACAATTTACAAATATAATTCTTATTTATAAAGGTCCAACACAACCATTATCTTTGTGCGTAAATGGCTTACAGCAAAATCTTTTTATAGATGGGTCAACACCAAGTCCAAACACATTAGATTATTCAATTCCTTTTAGCACAGAAAAAATAGTTGATAGCACAAACATATTTTTTATAACTAATACATCTAACGGTTATCAATTAGATGACTTAAGAATTTATGATGAAGCAATTGGTTCTACAGAAATTGCCAATATACAAAATGTTTACTGTAATGAAATAACTACTGAAACACAACTGGTTATAACTACTCAACCAACAGGAACTTACACAAATGTTAGTTTAGGAAATACTGTTATAGAAGTAAGAGATTCAAGTAATGCAGTTGTAACATCTTCTAATTTAAAAGTAACAGCAGAGATATATAGTGGAACAGGAAATTTAGTTGGAACAACTACCGCTCAAGCTGTAGATGGTATAGCAACATTTACAAATTTGAGAATAGATTCCGGTGGAACTTTTACACTAAGATTTACAAATCCTTGCGTAACATCTGCTATAAGCACAAGTTTTTCATTAATATTTTTTTTAGAATCAATAAATGTTGGAATTCCAAATGTCTCACTTTTTATTAAAAATGTACAAGAAAATAATTTAAATTTATTTACTCATGGAAATAAAGATAGTATTAAAATAACTCCTTTATTTTTACAATCAAACAATGTTTCTTCATTGAATTTATTTCTTAAATCTAACATAAAAACTTTTTCTCTTAAAAATCTTTATACAAGAGGTGGTCATTCAAATAACTTAAATATGTTTTTGAGTGGTGTTGGAAGATCTGTAACTGGTAGAACATTATTTTCAAGATCATTTCCAGATAATGTAATGCCATTATTTACACTTTCAAATAAAAGTTCAAGTTTAAATATGTTTGTTAAATGCATAGTTGATGAAAAAATGCATTTATTTTTAAAACAAGATCCTCAAAAAACATTGCCTCTTTATATTAGTGGACCAAGAGTTGAAGAATTTAACTTTGGGTTTAATCTTTATATGCAAGGTGATGATCCAATACGATTATTTTATCAAGGAATAAATCTTTTTATAAGAAGTTATATGTATGAAGGTGTTAATTTATACATGGAAGTTCCAACAATTGGTAATTTTGCTGATGGAATAACCTTATATACAAAATCACTAACTATAATAAATCAAATTGATAATTACTTAAACTTAACCTTATTTAATGATAGATTAGGTAGCAATTCACAAAAAACACTTTACATAGAAGGTACTGGAACATCTCAAGGTTATTTACCAAATAATGGACAAATAGATCTATTTATAGCTAGAGATAATCAATATTATGCCAATATTTTAAAATTATTTATAGAAGGCAAAATATCTGCAAATAGTTACGCTAATTTATTTCAAAAAGGGTATGATAGTTCAAATTCTTCTATTAATTTAAGTATTCCAAATGTTGTAGTTGGTGTTAATAATAATTTATACTTGCATATGCATGGTCTTAATTTTTATACAAGTCACTTAGGAAATATAAATATGTACATGAAAGTAGACGAGGTATAAAATGCCAGCAATATTTGATGGATTACAGTTAGACCCAATACAATCAGTAAGCATATCTGAGCAAACAGAGTTTTTATCAAGTGGAAAACTAAAAAAATATCTTTTTAACATATCTGTAAAAGGAAAAATTGTAGCTTCACAAAGTTTAAAAAACGATGCGAAACATACTTATATATTGGCACAACAACAATTAATAAATAATGCTTGTTCTTATACATCTGACGGTCAAACTAAAGATTTTTCATTTACATCTAAGAATGGAACTGGAACATTTTCTTGTAGTGGAAGAATTAAGTCTGTTTCATTTGACGAAGGTGTTTGGGTTGATTATTCAGATTATAGCATTGAAATGGAAGCTGACTCGTTTACATATTGTGGTTTAAAAGTTCCAGCAGGGAATGAAATAAATTTAGATTTAGATGAATCTTGGAATGTTGAAATAAGCGAAGAAGATACAAGGTTTACAAAAGTCTCTCATAAAGTTTCTGCTAAATGTAAAGATGTTAAAGTTGGAGGTGTATGGCAAGAAGGATGGAAAAAAGCTAGAGAAGCTGTTCTTGCTAAAGTAGGATCTTTAATACCAAATGATATTAAAAATTCTTCTGGTGGATCATTTACTAACGCACACAATAAAAAAATATCTTATAGGGCAAACATATTAAATGGTGAATACTCTGCTGATGTTGAATTATCATATCATAGTCCAGCAAGTGGCGAATCTGCATTAGCAAGTCATGAACAAACAATAACAGAAAAACATGATTCTAATTCTTTTAGAGGAACAACAGCTATTGATGGAACTATAACAGGACTAAATGGTGGAGATAACAATAGATATGGTCCAGCATCTGTCTTATGGAATACCGTTAAAACTGCTCTTGTTGATGAATATTCAGATGTAACAATATTATCAACATCAGAAACTCATGATGTAGTTAAAGGAACAATAGGTTATAACTATGAAATTGAAGATTATCCAAAACCAACAAATGGTGCAAAAATAAAAAAGGTAAATATTACACAGATGGGTCCATATGCATCTCCACCAAAAACATATGTAATTCATCAAACAATATATGGTGGTGGTGGACCTTTATTTCAAGATTTATCTATTAAAAAAGTTAGCACAAAAACTGTTACAATAGAATATGTTTCTGCTACTGAAATTGAAATAAATCCTTTAGAATACGCTCCAACCGCATCAAAATACATTATTGAATCTGACAATTTGCAAAAAAATGTTGCTGCTGGTAAAACCACAAGAACAATAGTATTTATATGGGAGGATGAGTAAATGGCAATTATTTTGAATGGAAATACTATAACTCCCACACCATTTGTAACAGCACAAACTGAAAATGAATTTAAAGAAAATGGAAAAGTTAAAAAAACAACACTAGTAGTAACAATAAAAGGAAAAGATTTATCTCTTTCTAAAAATTCTTCAGGAAAAGTTATAGATAAAGCAGAAAATAATGAAAATGGAAGACTTGGAATAATAAATACAGATCATTCAACAATAGAGGGTTTAGTAGTTCATTCTATAAATGAATTATTTGTAACTGGAACTGTTTCTGCTCCATTTCTTTCTGGAAAAGTAAAGCTAAAGTCAAAGTCTTATCAAATTGATGCAAGTAACATTTTTGCAGATTATACAATTGTTTTTGAAAAGGTTTTGTTTGAATCACAAGATGTTGATGAAACTTGGTCTTTAGACCCATCAGATGAATACGACAGATTTGTAAAAGTTACAAGATCAAGAAGTATAACATTAAATAGTTCTGAAACAGCGACTTATCAATTGGCTATGGAAAAATTGCCAGCATCATCAAACTTCAATGATTCTGGAGCATATTTACCAATTCCATCAGGTAATGCTTATAATAAAACAACTAGCTATACAGTTAATACCGAAAAAAATTCAGTTGAGTGTACAGAAACTTGGACTGTTAGCAGTACTAATGTAATAGTTGAAGAAACATATTCTATTAAAGAATCGGCTGAATCTATTTATAAAACTTTTTCAAAACAAATAAGTATTAAGGGTTTTGCTGGTAGTAATTCAGATAAATATAGTAATGCCTCAAGTTATTTTTCAAAAATATTAGTTCCACAAATTGGTGACGATTATACTCCACCAGGATCTTCATCTGCTCAAGGAAAAATAAAATCTGTTTCTGTTGCAAAAAATGAGATAAGTGGAACCATAACAATAAATATGGATGCATCTGGTGGAATAGAAGAAGCTGGAGAAATATATAGAACAGTAGATATAACCGACAATATTCCAACAGAATTTTATGCTTCTATTCCAGCTATTGGTAAACAAAGTGGTCCAATTTTACAAAGATTTGGAACTAAAAAACAGGGTAGTTTATCTGTTAATGTTACAGTAATATATAAAAGTGGTGCTTATAACATACCAAATGTTAGTAAATATGCACCATCAAACACAACTAGCTATTTTGTAGATAAGGATGAAACAACTTATGATGAAAGATCTGGAAAGGTAACTAGAAGCGTCACTTGGACTTACGGTGGAGAATTTGTCTAAAAAATTTATTGGTGGATTACAAAATGCCATTTACAGAACAATTATTTCTTAATCTTAAAGTTATAGATTTTTCTTCCAATGTTGGATGGAATGATGCTGGTTCAACTTTAACAATAAAAATGGCTCCCGAAGATGGAGAAGCAATAGCTAGTTATACAATTGGAAGAGTTGTAGATTTTAAATTTGGGAAATTTAATTTTGTTGGAACTTTAGATAGGGTTATAGAAAGACATAGTTCTGGTGGAATTACTTATGAAGCAACTTTAAGCGATGGTAAAGAAATACTAAGAAATGTTCAATGTGTTGTTGGAAACTTATACGGAAATACAAATGATGATGACTGTTTAGTTGATAATTATTTTAATATTTTTAGATATTATGAAAAAGATGGTTATGGTAATGCTAATTCAAATTCTTCTGGAATGGATGCCAAAAAATTTGTGGCTGGTGTTGCTGCAATGTCTGCAAAATGCAAAGTTAAAAACGGAGATGAAGAATATAGTGTTGACATATCTGAAATATTAACAGGTTTACCAGATTACTATAGGATACCAGGGCCAAAAGTTGGATTATTAGAAGTAGTTTCACAAATATGTGAGGTAACTGGTCACCTATGGCGGTTAGTTTTGGAAGGATCGACATTTAGAATAAAAGTGCAATCTCTTGCACAAGATGCAGCAAATCAAAAAGTTACAGATACTATAAAAACAATGGCGAAAAATAAAAAAGCCATAGCTTGGGATGCTGGAACAGAAGCAACAAATGGTGTTGTTTCTAATTTTGTTGTATGGGGCGGTGCAAAAGAAAGCACTATATTATTTGATAGAGGAAATGATAGTTATTCAAATCCAAACTCTGTTATTAAATATTATTGGGGTGTAGACATAAATGGAATTCCACAAACAACTATAAATTATGAAGCAAAGGAATATTTTAACTTATTAGGTGAGAGATTTGCATTAGAAGTAATGGAAAATATACGAATTCCAGCTATTGGAATCGAAGACATAGAAAGTGACAATTACTATTTAACAAATTCTTTAGAATTACAATGTGTTTTAGGTTCTCAAGAATCTTGGGAATTTTATCTTGAGCTTTATGAACCAGAAAGATATCAAAAAATATTTTTAAGAGCACCAAGAGATTGGAATCCCGATACTTTTTACTGGATGCGTTACGGTGGTGCTGGTGGTGTGTCATTAAAAAGAACATTTTCAGAAAAAGAAAGTGATGTAGGAGTAAGAAGAGCAGCAAGATTATATTCGTATTTAAAAAGCTATTGTGAAACATATTGGGGAAAACAATTTTTAGTTCAAGTAAATGGCGGTGATGAAAAAAGTCTTAAAGGTATATCAAACAGTATAGGTGCTGATGGGGCTGCAAGCAAAAGTGGTGGTTTAACAGTAAGAAATAAATTAGAAAAAAAGGGGCCACAAGACCAATTAACTGATGAACAAAAAGGAACATATAATATTCTTCCATGTCAAAGTGGATGGTATGACAAAACACAAACAGCTTCTGGTCCATTTAAAAATATTCCAACAGAAATATTTGAAGGACATTTTAAAGACCCAAAAGGAAAAATGCAAAATTGGGCTATTATTGAAGCTACACAAGGAATGTATCAAATAGATGATACAAGTGCAGACTGTTATGTTTTAGGCGATTATATTTATTTAAAGTTAAATGTATCTGATAAATATGTTTTAGTTGATGGTGTAGAACATGTTCATGTTTCTTTACCACAATCCGTTATGTTAATAGGTCCAGAACAGTCAAGGTCAGAACTAGGACATGATAATTTATCAAGATGGCTTTTTGGAATATTTGGACCAGTTTTAAATATTGGTTCGCCCGATCTTTTTAAAGTTGGATATATACCAATTACACCAAGATTGATGGCAATAAATTTTGCTTCTACAACCAATGATTCTTATGGGCCTTGGTATAAAAATAGTGGAAAAGGTGGTCTTACTAAAATAGAACATGACACTAGTCTTACACCTTGGGAATTTGGATCGAGTGCTAACTTAGAACAAGTTTTTGAAAAAAAATTAAAAGACATACAACCAATTGATAAATTTGAAACTGGTAGTTTGACAATGGTGTCTGCTCCAGAACATCAACTTGGCGAAGAACTTGTTAAAAATGGAGCTATAGTAACATCTATTAGTGCAAGCTATGGGCCTAGTGGGGTAACAACGCAATATTCTTTTAGAACATTTACTCCAAGATTTGGTGTCACTTCAGATTCTATAATAAACAGACTAAAACAACAGGCTTTAAAACAAAATGAAGATAGAAGAAATATATTAAAAGCGTACATGGACACTATTGCTAGACAACAGTCTGCAAATCGTGCCGAAATGGGTTCAAAAATCAGATCTTTCTTTTTAGAGTTCTTAGGAAGAAGACATGATAGGATGAGTCCACACCCTTTGATAGTGATGGGTATTGGTGAAGCTGAAGCTGGTCCTGGAGCTTCGACTGGGAATGCAATATATACAAGAACAAAAACTCTTGGTGCTTCATATAAACAAACTGAATCAATGAAAGATCTTGGTAAAAAATTAAAAGATTTTATAGAAGAAAATTCTAAAGCAGCAGCATCTATAGATACATTATATGTTCCTTTCAGAAATAATTTTTCAAATTATTCTAATTCTTTTTTTTCAACATCTGGATATTTACCACATTGTTGGCCAATAAATCCTGATGTTTTAGTTAGTCAAAAATTTACAAATGATTTAGATCCTCAATATAAAAGAGCAGATGGTTTAATTGATGTAAGACAAGGAAAAGTTCCAACATCAATAACATATAATCCGTTTAAAAGATTTTCGCACTTTGACACATTAATGGATCATAATAAAGATTACTGGGATAATCATAACAAACCAGACAGATATGCATTAACAAATGGTGCTCAACCTGTTGGCTCACAAACTATAGATGTTAATGCAATCGCTCTTCGTGGACCATTAATGATTTCTGGATGGGGTGTTGATCTATGGACAGGACAAATAATACCAAATGTTGATTATGGTTTAACAAACAGGTTTACTCCAGATCCTAAAGTTAAGGCAAATGCACCTTGGGAGGGAGCACAAAACAAAATGACTGGCCCAGTTGATCTCATGTGGGATTCAGCAAGGGGCATGTGGACTTCTCATGATATTGTAAGAGCTATAACATTTACTAAAATACCAGGAACACTTTTTACATATAATCCAAGTGGAAGATTGTCATATGCATATATGAACATGTATGCGAATGACTTATATAGTAATCAATTAGTTCAAGTATACAATCTTTCTAGTAAACCACAGATGCCTGGGGTTCAAACTCTTGCACATTATTCTGTTTATGACAACAGGTGGTATATAAAAGGAGAAGGTTGTCATACTAGATACAATGATAGAAAAGTTCAACAACAAATAAGAGATGCTATATGCATTAATACAAATCCTTGTTATAACACTACTTCATTTAATAGTAAAAGTGCATTGCCATTTTATGCAGATTTTGACATAACAGAATCAACTTCAGATATATACATGATAAAATCCAAAGATGAAAATGGGAACGATGTTTTAACTGGTGAACATGTATGTGTAGATATTGTACGAACAGACGGTATGAATGCTGGTGTTCCATATCATAGTGGTTATGAACAAACATGTCCTGACGGCACATCGGTTCCAATTATAAACACCTTATGGTTTTGGCATGGATTAGCTAAAGAAGTTATTGAGCCAGAATTAGAAGATATTTGTGAAGGTCATTTAAATACTACAACAACTGTTACAACTACAGTTACTACAACTACAGTTACTACTACTGTTGAACCAGGAGATTGGTATTTATGGGCTGGTGATCCATGTTATTATTGTACAAAAGCAGTTGGTGGTTCTGGACCATATCCTAATCAACAGACATGTCTTGAACAAGCTGCTTTTGTAAATTCTGTTATTCCAGAATGTCAATCACCTTGTTATTTAGTTAAAATAGCACCAGATGGAACATCTCCATGTTATGAATGTCGAAGTAATCCTGTTCCATATTTACCAGTAGACACATTTTATGACGATGGTTTTTGTGAATCTTGTAAATCTGTTTTAGGAAGCTATAATGATTCTTGTACAACAACAACTACTACTACTCAAAGTCCTTGTCCAGATTATTATCTTAGATTAAATGCAGAAACTAATTGTTATATTTGTTCAACAGTACCAGATCAATCAGACGAATATACTTATCCAGGATATATTGGGGATGATGGATATTGTACTAGTGATTGTCAATATGCAGCAGATCTTGCTAATGAAGCTTCTGGATCAATTTGTACAACTACAACAACATCTACAACATCTACTACTGTTACAACTACTGGAACAACTAGTGCTCCGGGATCTTGTGTTCAAGTTTTAAAAGATGTAACATGTGATGCAAATGGTGATCTTCAAAAAACATTTGTTGATGTAGCACCATGTCTTACAACACCTTTACCACCAGCAGTTTTTGGATCTAACTTTCCAAATCTTGAAGTTAAATTATTAAGGGCAGAACTTAAAGCTTTGAGCAAAAAATTTGTTGAAGTTGTTGAGGCTTTAGAAAAACATAATATAAAGGTGTTTTAAAATGGCATGTAATTGTTGTGGA
>SXGQ01624679.1_pt1 | contig 13130 bp, 12 predicted proteins | sample 3178371 | NCBI WGS metagenome assembly SXGQ01 (sample SAMN11356859, study PRJNA531348) | freshwater metagenome | isolation source: freshwater sample F1-20 | place: China: Fuxian Lake, Yuxi | collected 2017-12-25
GCGCCGACGGCCGTCTCAACGATGTTGCCCGTGGCTTTCTGGGCCATCGAGGCGTTGATCACCGTCGCGGTGGGCTTCTGGGCCTGGCCGCAGGCGCCATCGCCCGCCATGCTCATGCCCGCCATCGCGCTCAAAACCGTCGCCGTCGCCGCAGTTGCCATCGTAAACTTCATGATCTCTCGTTCCTTTCACATGTGATGCGCCCGCATGTGCGTGTGTGGGGCTGCATCAATCCCGGAATGCCGCGGCCGCAGCGACAGCCGGCGTCTCCAAGACGCGACATGTCGCCGTGTGCCGCACAGAGGTTTCCGTACCAGTCCACCAGCCCGGAAGGGTCGGCGGCCGCGCCGGCTCCATCATGGGCCCGGCGTGGCTCCCTATGACATCGCCGCCCACCCCGTTTCGGATTCGCCCCGCCCCCCGCGCTACAGTCCGGCCATGTCCCGACGCACCGCAGGAACCATCCTGGTGGCGGTTTCAGCCCTGGCGTTCGGGCTCATGGCCCTGTTCCGCGACCTGGCCGTCCAGTCCGGGGCCGACACCGAAACCACCCTGTTCCTGCGATTCGCCTTCGCCGCCCCCGTTCTGGTGGGCATTGCGATCCTGACCCGCCAGCGATTCCCGCGCGGGCGGCTGCTGCTGGTGGTCATGGCCATGGGCGGCGCCCTGTACTTCGCCGAGGCGTGGGCGCACTACAAGGCCATGGAGTACATCCCCACCGGCCTCAACGCCCTGCTCCTCTATCTCTACCCCGGCATCGTCGCGATCCTCGCTCGGGTGGTGCTCCGCGAAAAGCTGACCCCCGCCAAGATCGTCGCAATCCTGCTGGCCACCGCCGGGCTGGTGCTGACCCTGCTGCCCGAGGTGCTGGAAGAGGGCGGGCTGGCCGGTCGCCCGGGCGGCGCGCTCTCCGCGGGTATCACCCTCGGCATCGCCGCCGCGGTCTGCTACGCCGTGTACATCCTCATCGGCGCGCGGCTGGCCCGCAGCCTCGACGCCATCGCCATGGCCGCCGTGGTGGTGACTTCGGCCGCGGTCAGCTTCGGCGTGCTCGCGTGGCTCCGCGTGCCCGCGTTCCCACAGTCGGCCCAGGGGTGGCTGGCGTGCATCATGCTCGCCCTGGTGTGCACCGCCTTTGCCATGACGGCCTTCCTCGCCGGCATTGCGCGGATCGGACCGGTGCGCGGCTCGACACTCTCCACGCTCGAGGTGCTCACCACCGTCCTTGTGGGCGCGATGATCCTGCGCGAGCCGCTCACGGTCCCCGGCATCATCGGCGGCGTGCTGATCCTGATCGCGACGGTCATCATCGCCCGCTCCACCACGGCCGCCATGCCCGCGCCGGTCGGCGCAGCGGATCCCGCCGGCACACCCCCCGAGGATCCGGCCCGTGCTGGCGCCGCTTAAACGATGGCGCCGCCGGCGCATCACACGCAGGCCCTTCCCGCCGCAGTGGCGCGCGATCGTCCAGCGCGGCATCCCCCTCGCCGCCGCGCTGCCATCGGCCGAACGCTCCGAGCTTGAAGACCTGATCAAGGTCTTCCTCGCCGAGAAGAACTTCGAAGGGTGCGCCGGGCTCCAGCTCACAGACGAGATCCGCATCACGATCGCGACGCAGGCATGCCTGCTCGTCCTCAAGCGCCCCGATCTGGACCTCTACCCGCGCCTGGGCGCGATCCTCGTGTACCCCAAGGCCTACGTCGCGACGCACGCGGCGCCGCTCTTTGGCCCGCCGGGCATGATCGTTCACGAAGGGCCCCAGCACCGCGCCGGCGAGAGCTGGCACAGCACCACCGGCTGGGGCGCCTTCGCCGGCGGCCCGGTCGTCCTGTCGTGGGACGATGCTCGGCGCGGCGCCTTCGACCCGGCCGACGGGCGCAACCTCGTCTTTCACGAGTTCGCCCACCAACTCGACTCGATGGACGGCTCCATGAACGGCGCACCGCTGCTGCCCGAGCGATCGATGTACCCCCAGTGGGCGAGCGTGATGTCGCGCGAGTTCAACCAGCTCCGCCACGACGCCGTCCGCTCGATCCCCACCCTCATCGACACCTACGGCGCGACCAACCCCGCCGAGTTCTTCGCCGTCGTCACCGAGTGCTACTTCGAGCGCCCGGGCGAGCTCTCGGCCCGCCACCCCGAGCTCTACGGCCTGCTCCGCCAGTGCTACGCCTGGAGCCCCGCCGAGCTGTAGAGGACCCTGCCCGAGGGTGAATTTCGCGCAAAGCCGCGCCGGCGTCCCCCGCACTCTGAATCGAGGGCGGGTAGCGTGGTGCGCCGACCACGATCAGGAGCACCCCCATGCCGCAGGACTTCTCCCGTCGCGACATCCTCCGCCTGGCCGCCGGCGCCGGTGTCGTCGCCCTCACCGGTTGCGCCACCGCGCAGCGCGACCAGAGCGCCGCCAAGATCGTCGGGCCACGCAAGCACACCCTGCGTATCGCTCACCTCAACGACATCCACATGCAGCCCGAGCGTGATGCGCCCGGCGGCATGACCGTCTGCCTCGCCCACATCATGGCCCAGCCCAAGCGGCCCGACATGGTCATCACCGGCGGCGACCTCATCATGGACGGCTTCGCGCAGCCCTACGACCGCACCAACCTGCAGTGGGACCTCTGGCAACGCACCTTCGCCGACCAGTGCTCGCTCCCCGTGCTCCACACGCTGGGCAACCACGACATCTGGGGCTGGAACAAAGACAAGAGCGCTACCACCGGCACCGAATCACGCTGGGGCAAGAACTGGGCCCTGGAGGCCCTGCGCCTGCAGCGCTCCTACTACGCCGTCGATCGCGCCGGCTGGCGCATCATCATCCTCGACAGCGTCCAGCCCAACGGCGCCGGCTACATCGGGCGCCTCGACGATGAGCAGTTCGCCTGGCTCGACCAGGAACTCACCACCGCCGGGCCCAACGCCAACGTGCTGGTCGTCTCCCACATCCCCATCCTGGGCATGGCACCCGTCGAGCACGACGCCCGCATCGAGGAGACCGACTGGCGCATCCCCGGCGGCGTGATGCACATCGACGGGCGCAAGCTCCACCGGCTGTTCGTCGAGCGGGGCAACGTCCGGCTGTGCCTCAGCGGCCACATCCACAAGGTCGACCGCGTCGACTACGCAGGCATCACCTACATCTGCGACGGGGCGGTCAGCGGCGCGTGGTGGAAGGGCCCGGAGAACCGTTGCCAGGAGGGCTACGGCCTGGTCGACCTCTACTCCGACGGCTCCTTCGAGCACCGCTACCACACCTACGGCTGGCAGGCCCGCGAGGCCTGATCCGCCGCTCGACCCCCAGCACCCGAACATCCGATGATCTGCATCATCGCTGCCACCGGCCGGCCGCGCCGTCCGTATCGAGTGCTGAGCGTGACCACCAACCCCCGCATCCAGGGCCTCTCGACCACGCGCCTCATCGCCATGGGGCTCGCCAGCATCGGCGCGATCGCCCTCACGTGGTTCACCTGGTCGATCCACGGCGGCGACGACACCATCCCCACGCTCGTTCAGGTGCTTGGGTTCCTCTGCTACGCCGCGTGCGCGGTGGCCCTCCACCCGCGACTGGGGCGCCGGCGCTGGCGCTACATCGCGCTCGTCGGCGCCTTCGCGTCGGTGCTGCTCATCGGCCCGTCGATCTCAGCGATCAACTGGTGCCTCTCGCAGCTCCACAACGCAGGCGTACTCACCCCCCGGGCCCTCACCTTCGGCATCATTTACTCCGGCGTCGCCGGCGTGATCATCGCCACCAGCTTCTCAGCGATCGTGCTCTACATCGTCACGCGGTCGCGCCTGGTGGCCGCCAGCGTGCTGGTCGCCACGCTGATGCTCGCGCTGCTCATCAGGGACACCAGCGACATGGCCGTCGCCGTTCTGGGCTCGCTGTGGCACGCCATCGTCGGCGGAGCGCTGCTGTGGTGGGGCTGGCGGGCCAGCAGCCGCTTCGGGCCCGGTCGCTGCACCCACTGCGGCTACGACATCCGCGGCCTCGCGCCCGGCGCAGCCCTCTGCCCCGAGTGCGGCCAGTCGATCACATCCCCGAACGCGGGCCCGCCACCAGCTCCAGCATCTTCGCCCGCTGCTCCGGGGTCAGCACCGCCATGATCTTGCGGAACAACGCCGTCTGCTGCGCGGGCGTCGGGTTGAGCTTGGTCTCCTGCCCGAAGTCCAGCGCCAGCGCACGAACCTTCCCCTCCTGCTCCGGCGAAAGGTCCAGCACCTTGATCGCCTCCTCCAGCCGCTGGTTGCCCTGCTGGGCCACGCGGTCGTAGGCCGCCTTCACCTCGGTCCCAAGAAGCCGGATCGCCTCCTGTGTCAACACACCGTGCATCGTGTGGCGACCCCGCGGCCCGACATGCCCCGGCAGGTTGCGCTCCGGAGAGACGACATCCTCGGTCCCGGCGTTGGTGTCGTCGTACACCGCGCGCCAGTACTCGCGCATCATCGCCTGCAACTGCTCCCCCTTGGGCGCGGGCAGCACCTTCTCGAGCTGGTCGGCCAACTGGCCCTTGGCCACGATCGGGCGCAGCGCTGTGGTGTACTCCTGCAGCAGCGATGCGATCGCCTGCTTGTCCCCCGACTCCCGCACCGACATCCCCTTGATCAACAGGTCCAGGTTCTCGCGCACCACCGCGTCGAACATCGCCGCCCGCTCCACGAGCACCGCCTGTGTCGCGGCCTTTTCTTCCGGCGTCAGGTCCAGCTTCGCCAGCGCCGCTTCCTCAGGGCGCACCTCCGGGAAGCGCAGCCGCCCCTCAAAGTCACGCTCGACGATCGAGGGCCCCGCGGCCTCGGGCGCGACCTTCGGCCCCGACAGCGGGTCGGCCGGCGTCGTGCTCGGTCGCTTGGTGATCGGGTTCGCCGGACCAGGGATCACGCCCGGGCTGCCGTGCTGCGCGCCGGCCGCGCCCGCACACACCAGAACCATCACCGCCGCGCTCAATCGCCAGATCGCCATGTCACAGTCCTCCGGAGTGCCTCACGCTAGGCCTAATGCGCCGGCCCAGCGTCGATTGCCGGCTGGCCGCCGAAAAAAAGCGACCCGGCGGGCGTGGGCCCGCCGGGTCGGATGTGGCATGGGAAAAGCAGAGTCCGACCCGAACCGTCGATCAGTCGAGGAAGTTATCGTTCCAGCCGTCGGCCGTCGCGCTGCCCTTGACCGCCGGGAAGCTCGTGTCCGGGTTGGCGTTGGGGTTGAACGCGGGCGGGCGGGGCGAGGGGAACGACGCGGGATCGTTGTTGAACTGACCGTTGGCGGCGTTGGACAGCTCCACGCCCGAGTCGGGCGAGGGGTAGCTGGCGGGGATCGCCAGCTCGCTGTACCAGTTCTGCTTGGCCGCGCTCTCGAAGCGGGTGCCGGCGTCGCGGAGGCGGGCGACGGCGCTGTTCGAGACCTCGCGGTAGGCCTTGGCCGCCGCCTGGGCCTGCTGCGCGCGGGCGGTGTTCTGAAGGTTCTGCTGGTAGAGGGCGGCGTAGGCGCGGTTGCGCTCGGCCTCGGTCAGCGCGATGCGCGACGCGAAGACCGCGCGGGTCGTCTCGTCGTGGGCGCTCGCCGCCGCGAGCTGCGCCTGAACCGAAGCCTCATTGATCTGACGGTTGGCGGCGATCTGGACGCGCGAGAGGCCGTCCTGGCTCTGGGCGATGGCGAAGTTGGCCTCGCCGTCGGCCAGCATCCGCGACACCGACGCCTGAGCCACCAGCTCGTTGGCGACGGTCATGTCACGCATGTACTGCACGTCGGCCGCGGCAATCTGGCGGTCGGCCTCGTGACCGGCGCGGGCCTGGGCCGAGTTGGCCTCGGTGATCCGGGCCAGCGTGTCGGCCTGGGTGATGGCCTCCTGGTGCGTCGCCTGCGCGATCGCCAGGTAGCTCGTCGCAGACTGGTCCAGACGGGCCAGCTCGCTCGCGAGGATCTGGCGCCCGCTCTCGATCTCGGCCCGCATCTGGGCCACGACCGCGCGCTGCGACTGCTCGAGGCTGTTCGCCTCAGCGATCAGACGCTGCACCTTCGACTCGCCGCGCTGACGCGTCGTGTCGCGCACCACCTGCAAGGCCCGCAGCTCGGACTGCCCGTTGCGCTCGGTCACTTCGGCCTGGGCCCGGAGCTGACCGACGGCCGCGACGGCCTTCTTCTCGTCCGCATCGGCGCGGGCGCGGAGGGTGGCGATCGAGGCGAAGTCCTCGCGCTTGAGAGCCTCGGCCTCCATGCGCGAGCGGTCCACCACGGCCGAGGCCGTGCGGAGCTTGCTGTCGGCCTGGCTGGTCATGCGGGCGATCTCCGCCTGACCCTTGGTCTGCAGCGCGTTGGCCTGGGCGATCATCGCCTCGTGGCGCGTCTGCTGCTGGCTCCACCACGCGTCAAACTTCTGCTGACGCTCCTGGGCCGTCGCGAACAGCGAACGCTCATCGGCGTCGGCCTGCGTGCGGAACTTGGCGGCCGCGGCCAGCGTCGCCTTGAAGCGGGCGACGTGCTCGGGCTCGAGCACCGCCGGGCTGTTCGACGCCGTGGGCATCGAAGGGGCCGGGGCCTCGGAGGTGATGGTGCCGACCTTCTGCTTGCGGTTGGCCGGCAGATCGGACGCACCCTTCTTGGTCTGGCGGTTGAGCGCCTCGGTGTGGGCCGCGGCGATGCGCGAAGCCTCCTGCTCGGCCTGGGCCTTGAGCTTCTCGTACTGCTCCTCGGCCAGCACGTGCTGGTGCTTGCTGGTCTCGCGGACGGCGTTGGCGCGGGCCTCGGCCTTGATGAACTCGGCGCGGGCGTCCTTCTCAAGACGCATCGCCTCGACGCGGGCGACCGCGATCTCGGCCTTGCCGTGCTGCACGTAGCTGTCGATCGCCACACGGGCCTCGTCGTACGCCGTGCGGTCGATCTCGAGCTGCTTCTGGGCGTCGCTCAGGATCCGCGCGACCTCCGCCGAGGTGCTGTGCTGCATCGCGTCGGCCGCCTGGAACAGGCGCTCGGCCTCGGCGCGGTCCTGGTCCAGCTTCGCCTCCGCAGCCTTCAGACGCAGCGAGAAGGTCTGGTCGATGTCCTGCTCCTCAAGGCTCAGCGCCCGGGCCCGCATCTCGGACACCGAGGCCGCCGACTCGGACTCAAGGCTGCTGGCCCGCTGGCGCAGCTCAGAGACCGACGCCGACGTCTTCTCGCCCAGCGAGCGGATCTGCTGATCCAGCTCGGTCACGCGGGCCAGCGTCTGCTCGCTCACGGTCTGGGCCTCGGTCCGCAGCGCGCGGGACTTGGCCTCGGCGCGCTCCTGCGTCAGGTCCGCCACGCGGATCATCTGCGCCAGCTCGGCGTTGCCGCGTTCCTCGACGGCCGTACGCTCAGCCAGCATCTGGCCGTGCAGCGCCTGGGCCTGCGTCCAGTCGGTCAGCGCTTCGGCGCGGAGCTTGTCGATCTCGCTCTGCCACTCCTTGATCGTGGCGGCCAGGTGCGCATCCTTGCGGCGTGATTCGGCGGCGAAGGCCGACTCGCGGGCCGAGGCCTGCGCGCTCATCTCGCCCAGCTTGGACTCAAACACCTTGTGCGTCTTGTCCGCCTCGGCGCGGGCGATCTGCTGCTGGGTCAGGGCCTCGCGCAGCTCCGCATCCTGGCGACCGATCTGCTCGATCACATCGGCGTCGGCACGCATCCGGTCGGCGAACGCGCCGGCCCGGCGGGCCTCCTCGAACGCCCGGGCGTCCTGCGCCTCAGAGACGAACTCGCGCGGCAGCTTCAGGTCGTTGGCCGCACGGTCGTACCACTCCTGAGAGTACTGGCCCTTGATCGCCGCCTGGTCCAGCGACGACTTGGCCCGGGCCGCCTTCTGCTCGGCGGTGTACTCACCGCTGTAGCTGCAGCCGGTCATGCCCGCGGCCAGTGCCGCCACAAACGCCGTGATGAACACGGGGCGGCGGTCCAGGTGACGGGCGGTCCACTGACGCGTGGCCTGACGGCCTTGAGCTCGATCGCGCGGGGTCATGACTCTCTCCTTGCCGCGGCGTGCGGCCGCGGGACGCTGATTCCCATGTGCCGCGGATGCCTCCCCGCCCGGGGCCAGTCCCGGACGGTCCATCCGCGTGGTCGGGTATCGGCGGGGGTCGTTCGCCCCTCCAGACCCACCCCGCAGAATCGGCGCGACCCGTCCGTCTATCCCGTTCGGTCAAAGGTGAAGCAGATCCGGACCCGCCACCACGCCCCGCCAGCCCGGTTTCGGCGCAGGTGTGACAAGGGTCCATGAACCTATACTCGTCCCCCGATCGAACCCCGTAGCACCCCCGCCGCTCAAGGGCGGGCGACCGCGACCACCGCCAGGACCACCCATGCCCTACACCATCAAGCCGGACACCGGGTACGACGTCGATGTCGAAAACGTCGACTACCTCAAGAAGCACGTCGACACCGGCGACCGCTGGACCCTCAACTTCGGCCCCCAGCACCCCGCCACCCATACCACCCTGCGCCTGGTCCTCGAGCTCGACGGCGAGCGCGTCGCGCGATGCACGCCCCACATCGGCTACCTCCACTCAGGCTTCGAGAAGCTCGGCGAGCACCTCGACTACAACCAGTACGTCACCATCGTCTCGCGGATGGACTACCTCTCGCCCATCGCCAACGACATCGCCTGGCACCACGCCGTCGAGACGCTCTTTGGCATCGACATCACGCCGCGGTGCAAGGTGCTCCGCACCATCATGGCCGAGATCGCCCGCATCCAGAACCACCTGCTGTGCGTGGGCGCTGCCGCCCTGGACCTCGGCGGCTTCACCGGGTTCCTCTACGCCTTCAACGTCCGCGAGAAGATCTACGACCTGTGCGACTACATCTCCGGCCAGCGCTTCCACCCCGACTGGACCCGCGTCGGCGGCCTGATGCAGGACCTTCCCGACGACGACACCTTCCTGGCCATGGTCCGCGCCATCGTCGACAAAGAAGTCCCCCAGGCCATCAAGGACCTTGAGAGCCTGGTCTTCCGCAACCGCATCTTCATCGATCGCACCGCCGGCATCGGCACCATCTCCAAGCAGGAGGCGATCGCCTGGAGCCTCTCGGGCCCCATGGCCCGCGCCAGCGGCGTCGTCCGCGACCTCCGCAAGGACGAGCCCTACCTGTGCTACGCCGACAACTGGGACGGCCAGGGCCGAGCCCCCGTCACCTTCCAGGTCCCCGTCCATGCCGACGGCGACGTCTACGCCCGGTTCCATGTCCGCGTCGAGGAGATGAAGCAGTCCCTCGCGATCGTCCGCCAGTTGATCGACGACGATGTCTGGAAGCAGATCCGCGGCACACCCGTCGACACCTTCGCCGACGGCAAGTTCGTCAAGCCAAAGAAGTCCGAGGTCTACGGCTCGATCGAAGGGCTCATCCAGCACTTCGAGCTCATCATGACCAACCGCGGCTGGAAGCCCCCCATCGCCGACTGCTACGGCTGCGTCGAAACCGCCAACGGCGAACTGGGCTTCCACCTCGTCTCCGACGGCGGCCCCCGCGCCTGGCGGGCCCGCACCCGCCCCCCGTGCTTCATCAACTATCAGGTGATGGCCAAGCTCACCGAGGGACACATGCTCGCCGACATCGTCGCCGTGCTCGGCTCCATCAACGTCGTCGCCGCCGAACTCGACCGGTGATCAATAACCACAGAGGCACAGAGGACACAGAGAGAAGTACAGTGTGCAGAGCAAGTCAATCTTGCGCAACACCGTTGTCTTGTCGCCTTTCCCCACTGGCCATCTGGCCACTGCCCACTGGCTCTCTCTCTGTGTCCTCTGTGCCTCTGTGGTGATTCTGTATTGAACTCTGCGTTCTCTGCGTCTCTGCGGTGAAGAAAGGACCATCCCATGCCGACCACCAAGATCCTCGCCTTCGCCGGCAGCCTGCGCAAGGAGTCCTACAACAAGAAGCTCGCCAAGGCCGCCCTCGCCGGCGCCAAGGCCGCCGGCGCCGATGTGACCTTCCTCGATCTCGCCGACATCCCCATGCCGCTCTTTGATGAAGACCTCGAGGCCCGCGACGGGCTCCACCCCAACGCGCGGAAGTTCAAGGACCTCCTGCTCGCCCACCACGGCTTCATCATCGCCTCGCCCGAGTACAACTCCTCCGTCTCCGGGGCCCTCAAGAACGCCATCGACTGGGCCAGCCGCCCCGTCCCCGGCGAGAAGCCCCTCGAGTGCTTCGGCGGCAAGGTCGCCGCCATCATCGCCGCCTCCCCCGGCGCGCTCGGCGGCCTGCGCGGCCTAGTCACCCTCCGCATGATCCTCAGCAACATCCAGGTCCTCGTCCTTCCCGATCAGCACGCCGTCGTCCACGCCGACAAAGTCTTCGACGCCCAGGGACGCATGACCGACGACAAGCAGCGCGAACGCGTCGAGGCCATCGGCCGCAAACTCGCCGACACAGCGCGTTGTCTGGGGTCCTGACACCGACCGAATCAAAGCCTTGTCTGGCAAGGCAATGAATCCGATACCGTAGTGCGCATGGCAAGGCTGAACAGGCCAACGGTCGTGATCGCCGCCGCGACGCTCGCGGGCACCATGCTCGGCGCCGATGCGCCCAAGCACTCCGCCCTTCACCCCGTCATCACCGAGATCCTCTACAACGTCCCCCCCGGCGACGCCGGCGATGCGGCCCGCGACGGCACGCGCGATGCCGCCGGCGACGAGTTCGTCGAACTCTTCAACCCCCACCCAAAGGCGATCAACCTCCAGGGCTACACCATCGCCAACCGACTCGCCGCCGCAGAGCCCGCAGGCAAGCGCGGCGTGCGCTTCACCTTCCCCAAGTTCGAACTGCCCCCCGGCGGCGTGGTCGTCGTCTTCAACGGCTACAAGACCACCATCGCCCAGCCCGTCGGCACCTCCGCCCGCGCGCCCAGCGGCCCCAACAAAGAATTCTCCGACGCCTTCATCTTCACCATGGGCACACGCCAACCCATGAACGCCTTCAAGAACGACGGTGACTTCGTCCTCCTCTCCTCGCCCGACGGCAAGGCGCTGCAGTGCATCATCTGGGGCGAGCCCGACCCGCCGCCGCCTTCGGCCGTGGCCCGCACCGAGACCGTCGCCGAGGCGCCCAAGGGCAGCGTCCAGCGGCTCACCGCCGACGGCGACATCCAGCCCCATCCCGCCATCGATGGGCGCGCCTTCAGCCCCGGCGAAATGCCCGCCACCGCCCCTACCCCCTGACCCATCGCCGCCGCAGCCCCGCTCCGGCCCGGCCCGCTACCATGACCAGCCCGGACGCACGCTGCGCCCGGATCAGCGCTGGAGCACCCGCGGATGGCCTGGATCACCAAAAACTCGGCGGCCATGAAGGTCGAGCGTCGCGATGAGCCCTATCTCACGCCCGCGATGCGCAACGAACTGACCGCCACCTTCATCCCCCGCTACGAACGCAAGGCCGGCGCCCTCCTCCCCGCGCTGCACATGATCCAGCACGAATACGGATGGATCCCCAAGCAGGCCATGATCGAGATCGCCGACTTCCTCGGGCTCGCACCCGCCGATGTCATCGACACCGCCAGCTTCTACGAGGAGTACTGGCTCAAGCCCAAGGGCACACACCTCATTTCCGTCTGTCGCTCCATCGCCTGCGAGTTCTGCGACCACAAAGCCATCACCGACGCCTGCCGGCGCAAGCTCGGCATCGAGGTCGGCGAAACCACCGACGACGGCAAGTTCACCCTCATCGAGCTGGAATGCCTCGGGTCCTGCGGCAGCGCGCCCGTTGCCCTCGTCGACGAGAAGCTCCACGAGAACCTCACCCCACAGGCCATCGAGAAAGCCATCGACGACGCCGCCAAGAGCGGCCGCAAGCACCACTGAGCCGCCGGGCCCCGCCCGCGCAAGAATGGCCAATCCCCCCCGCAAAACCATCGCCCGCTCACTCGGCGAGTTCGTCGGCAACATCCTGCACGGCGCCAAGGTTGATGTAACGCCAAAGCGGACCTCCCAGCGCCTTGTCCTCAAGCACGAAGTGACCGAAGATTCCCCGCAGGAGTCCGCGGCGGGAACGGTCACGCTCCGCCGCACCACGATCGAAGAGGTCGAGATCCATCGACCCACCAACGCGGAGGATCGCTGATGAGCACGCTCGGGCGCAGGCTGTATCGCGCAACGACCCTCACCCTCGTCGCCTCGTGCGCGATCGCCGCCAGCGGATGCGCCAACCAGGGCCTCCCCGCGTGGACGGGCCCCGCCCTCTTCTCGCCCACGTACTCCAACGCCATCACCTGCGCCACCGCCGCCACGGTCACCGCCTACGGCACCCACGGCCCGCACGCCAGCTTCGTCAACGAATCCGACCAGACGCTGCACGTCCGCTACTGGGTCGGCCGCGTCGACGGACGCCATCCCGACGGCGTCACCGACTGGCTCAGCCCCCACGCCTTCGAGATCCAGCCCGGACAGAAGGACCGCCACAACATCGGGCGCATGGGATGGACCACCGGTAACGCCGACGCCGTCGTCCGTGTCGTCATCACCCCCCGCGCTGACAACGCCGAACCCATCTGGCGCGAGTGCACCGCGCCCACCCCCTACTTCATCCGCGCCACCGGAACCAACGGCGTGCTCGCGATCGAGTCCGGCCCCGACACAGGCCCCCTCGTGTCCGTGCCCCAGGCCCAGTGGATCCCCAACGCCAACGGCCGATACCCCGACTACGGCCCCGCCGCCCTCGCCGCCGCAGGCTACGCCCCAGCCCCGTAAGTCCCAATCCGGGCACCAGTGCCGGGTGCCATGGCCACGGCTTTGCGTGGCTATGGCGAAACCCACCGCACGCGCACCCCCCTCTCTCCCGTCCCCGACGGGAGAGATGTCACAAGGCTCTGCGCGTGACAGAGAGGGTGCGTCTCTCGAAGGCCACACCCCCTCCCCCGCCCCCCACCGCTAGAATCCGCCCCACAACGACTCCCGAACCCCCCTTGGGCCGGGACGCCATCTCCATTTGTCCGCAGGGCGAGCGCATGTACACCCCCAAGACCAACTCCCCCATCCTCACCAAGCGCATCCCCTGCTACCCCTTTGGCGATCCCAAAGACCGCCGCGTCATCCGCTACGACGACTACATCAAGACCGGCGGCTACGAAGGACTCCGCAAAGCCCTCACCATGGCCCCCGATGCCGTGGTCAACGAAGTCAAGGACAGCGTCCTCCGC
>SXGQ01125011.1_pt1 | contig 13128 bp, 16 predicted proteins | sample 3178371 | NCBI WGS metagenome assembly SXGQ01 (sample SAMN11356859, study PRJNA531348) | freshwater metagenome | isolation source: freshwater sample F1-20 | place: China: Fuxian Lake, Yuxi | collected 2017-12-25
GAACGCCTATGCTGATGGAGTTGATAAAAATGTTTTACCAGCTCTTATAAATAAATCTCAAATTAAAATTGGAGATTATGGACAGTTAAAAACGCTATTGCACAAAGAGGTTGATGATTATAAGGATGAGATAGTTAAAAAATGGGAAAATAAATTTAATGTAAATAATTTATTTGCTAGTGACTTTAGAAAAACAAATCCAGATGAATTTGCAGAAATGATTACAGAATTAAAAGCAATTTCAGATTTTGGATCGTGGGCAACTTCAAAAGGTTATGATGGATATGTTATTAAAGGCCCAAATCCAGTATTTATTCAATTTGGTGTAGATGAAATTGATTTTATAGTAACGCTTAATAGAACAAAAACAATTGTACCAAAAACTTTAAGAGGTAAGCTATGATAGGTAAAATATTAGAATTTCGAGCAACAGAAAAAGAGATAACTAGAAAAATAGCAAAATATTTAGGAAACTTAGATGAGGTACACAATGGACGAATCCCAGAAAGTAAATCTCAATTGGTATCTGATTTTTATAAATATTCATTAAGTCATTTAATTACAAATTTAGATGAGATTCCTAAAAAGTACCAAGAAATATTTGCGGACTGATTTTTGGCAATTATCGCCTTTTGTTTCCTAATTTTTTTTATTTGTATATTTGTCTAAACGAATAAGCTAAATGGCTGAGTTATCCGAGAAGAGTTATTCTGATTACCCAGAGGCGGTAAAAAACAACGCTAGACGAGTTTTAAAATACGTTGAGGAAAACGGATGGGGGCCTTGCGGAACGCCCGTTGGAAAGCAAAGAGCCAACCAGCTCGCTAACGGTAGTCCGGTTTCGTTGGATGTTTTAAAAAGAATGTATTCTTATTTAAGCCGTCACGAAGTAGATTTGGAAACCTCCACGTCTTATTCTGATGGATGCGGCTTATTAATGTACGATGCATGGGGCGGTAAAGCTGGCCTAACCTGGAGTAAAAGTAAGCTAAGAGAATTAGGAGAAATAAAAGATAATAACACGGCAATGATATTAAAGGGACTTAATCAAGGATTTGCAGATAGCGACATGAAGCAAGGGATTGTTTCTGGCTATTTTGCCGTATTTGGCAACAAGGATCTCGATGGCGATGTAATCGAGCCAGGAGCATTTAGCAAGACAATCCAAGAGCGAGGCCCTGCTGGAAAGCAACTTATTAAATACTTGCTAGATCACGACAAAAATAAAGTTGTCGCAAAAATGATGAATCTTTACGAAGATGACAGAGGATTGAGATACCAAGCAAAAATCGGAACTCATGCAGCTGGTCAAGATTTCCAAAAGATGGTCGAGAGCGAGCTTATTAACCAGCATAGCTTTGGTTTTCGTACAATTAAGGAGATGTATGACGATCAGGCAAAAGCTAATTTGATTAAAGAAGTAATGATGTATGAAGGTAGTGCGGTTCAGTTTTTAGGAGCTAATCCAGAAACAACCTTTATCGACCTTAAAAGCGAAGCGGATGCATTCGAGTATTTAACTAGACTTGAGAAGTTTGTTAAAACCTCAGATGCAACCGATGAAACACTAGAGAAATTAGAGGGTCAACTTAAATCACTTTTGGAAATTATAAAGCCAGCCGAGTCTACTTTAGAAGAGATAAAAGCCGTGGATGTTGAGATACTAACTATAAACGAACTTAAAAAACAATTTGAATCATGGAAAATCTAACTCTTGATGCCGTTAAAGCGGTAATCGCAGAAGCTGGTGAAGCTCTAAAGGCAAAAGCTAGCAACGCTGAAGTAAAAGCCAATGAGGCTTTCGAAAAGGCAGAAGCATTGTTGAAATCTTTTGACAATGTAGTAAGTAAGGAGGATGCGGCAGAAATGCAAAAGCAACTTGATAAACTTGACATCGCAATGCAAAAAAGCGCAGTTGAGAAAGAAGTAAGCGCTGAAGATTTTAAGAGCGCATTTATGAAAGCTTACGCTCCGGTGCAAGCTGAAATCGAGAGACTAAAGTCTGAGCCTAACTCAAGACTAAAGGCTCCTTTGGTATTTGAGATTAACGAAAAAGCAGTTGGAACAATTACTTTGGCTTCTACAATTGCTAACGCTAACTCCTCTAGCCAGGTAACAATCTCCGAGTTTACCGGTGTTGTTTCTCCTATCCGTCAGCGTTTGCTAACTTACCTTGCAAATGCAAGCGTTGGAGCAATCGGTACTCAGTATGCAGTATGGGTTGAAGAGTACGACCAAGAAGGTACTCCAGTAATGATTGGCGAAGGTACTGAGAAGACTCAAATCGACGTACAATACAAGGAGCAGAGAGCTAAAGTTGAGAAGATTGGCGTTCACATGAAGGTTTCTATGGAAATGCTTGAGGATGCTGCTTACTTGGCTTCTTACATCCAGAGCAATGGAGTAAAGAGAGTTGAGACTGTAATCGAAAACCAATTGTTTACTGGTAACGGATCTTCTCCTCAACTTGCTGGTTTGCTTTCTAAGTCAACTACCTTTACCGGCGCTTCTATGGCTGGTGGTGTTGAATCCGCTAGCAACTGGGACGTTATCCACGGAATTATCGCTCAGGTACACGCTGCCAACGGTACATCTTCTGGAGTATTTGTTGAGACTGGTCAATATCACCTAATGCTTTCTGAGAAAGATGCAGATAAAAATTACATCTTGCCAGCTGGCGTTACTTTCAACGCTCAAGGTGGTATCAATGCATGGGGTGTTACAATTATCCCAACTAACGCTTTGACTGGCACGGCTGCTGATTTCGTAGGTGGTGATCTTTCAGTAATCAACGTACGTTTAAGAAGCGGTTTGCAAGTAGCAATTGGCGAGTCTGGCGATGACTTTATCGACAACTTGAAGACTGTAAGAATCGAGCAGAGATTGGTGCAATTCATCTCCGCAAACGATACTCCAGTATTGGTAAAAGGTACTTTTGCAGCTGCTAAGGCGCTTCTTGAGACTACCTAATATTAGTGTTTGTGTTTAGTTTTATGGTGAAAGGGGATGCATTTTGCATCCCTTTTTTTTGTTTAACCAATTGTAAATGATTTACTTTAAATATTAAATAGAAAAAGATGGCAGATTTTACATTATGCAAGCCGCAAAGATGCAAACTCAAAATGAGTTGCGAGCGGTATTTAACTAAACCTAGCGGATTACCAATGTACTTTGATAAAGAGCCGTGCAATGCAAACGGTACTCAATGCTCGATGTACTTTAAAAAGAATTGTAAAACCTGTGGAGAAATATGAATATTAGCGAAAATGATTTCCTAAAAGCGGAAATTGAAACTTTAAATTTAACTCTTGATAATAATGACTTTGTAGCGCTTGCTCAAGAGGTTGCTCAATATTGCAACAAGTTTAAACCAGAAAGCGTTTTGGATTACGGATGTGGAACTGGAGTTTATTCAGAGATTTTAAGGCTTGAAGGCTTTAATATTGTAGGCCAAGACATATTTAAATCGCATCGAGATTATTGCAAAGAAAATTACCCATTGCTAAAGGTTTACCAGAAACCAAGGCAAGCGGATCTAATGCTTTGGATTGAGGTGGCTGAACACATGACCGACCAAGAGATTACAAAGGCTTTAGAAGTAGTTTTACCTCGCATTATCTTGTTTTCTTCTACTCCAGAGAAAACGGAGTTTGATGCAGATTGGGGACATATAAACATAAAAACTGAAAAGGATTGGATTGCCATGTTTAAAGAGCTTGGCTATAAGTTAATCGAGAAACCTAAAACTCCTACTTTATGGGCGTTGACATTCCAAAAAATCTAATTTACTTTATTTACTACGGCGGAAAGCTAACGCATTATCACAGACTTAATTTAAGGCTATTAAACAAGTATTGGAGCTTGTTTGATGGTAAAAAGGTGGTAAAGGTTGCAATTGATGGAAGAACGTTCCTAGAGCCGTTAAAATCGCTTCTACCGAGCGAATGCGAAATTGAGGTTGTAGAAAATAACCGCATACTTGGAGAATCTGTGCATTTTATTGATTCTATTAATAGAGTAAAGAATGGGATTACCTTTTACGCTCATTGTAAAGGAGTTTCTCGACCTGTATGGAGTGGATTGGACATTTGGATTGAACAAAGTTATAAACGTAATCTGGAAACGATTCCAGACCTATCTATTAAGCTATTTTCTGGCATTTGTGGAAAGCTTTTACCTTGTCCTCCTTATGTTCCGCAAGAGTTTCATTACTCAGGCTCTTTTTACTGGTTTAATACAGATAAAGTAAAAGCTAGGTTAGGCAACTACGAGATAAATCGATATTTAACGGAAAGATTTCCAGCTATAATTGCAAATAAAAGCGAGTGCCATTTTGTATATCCTTATTCAGAAAAAAATTTAAACTTTTACGAGGAGCGGACATGGATGAGCCTTTAAAGATATTTTACTCTAATCCGTTTGACTTAAATAAAAATATAGGTAAAGCCTATAATGAATATTTAAGCAGTCTAAACGCAAACGATGAGGATTGGATAATAATGCAAGACGGTGACATATTGTATCTAACTGGAGACTGGGGCAAGCGCATTTACGATGCGTTGGCTTTAGATGGCGATAAATATGGCTTAGTTGGATGTTACACAAATCGGCTTAGATCAAAACATCAATTGCACAATAAAGAATTTAGTTACGAGCTAGATGTAAGAAGGCATTACGAAATAGCATTGACTTACCAAGGCGAAGGCATCCAAGAGATAAAAGATTATATCGCTGGCTTCTTTATGGCTTTTCAGTACAAGACCTGGAAAAAAATTAAATTTGTCGAGAATAGTTTGGCTTTTGATTCTCTGTTTTCGATGCGAGTAAAAGAGCTAGGATTAAAAATTGGATTAATAAAATCCCTTTACATCTTCCACGGTTACCGGTTATGGCAAGACGTTGAGCCGTGGAATGATAAAAAACATTTAATGAAATAAATACTATCTTTATGATAAAATTATTGGTTGATCTCGAGCCGTTCCAGAAAGGCGAAATTTTAAGCGTTGGCAAGACCTACGATGCTTATTTAGTCGAAAAAGGTCTGGCAGTATGGATTAAAGTGGACAAACAAGACTTTAAAAAGAAATGAGCGTAATTAGACCTTTAGATATTAGATATAGCTCCACAGTAGCAACGGAGCCGATAACATTGGCAGAGGCAAAAGCCTGGCTGCAAATCGATTTTGCCGATTGGGATAGTTTACTTACAAACGAACTAATCCCAGCGGCTAGGAATGAATCTGAGAAAGCCTCTGGTATGCTTTACGTCCAGAGAAATGTAGTTGTTACGGATAATAAGCTAGGATATAGAATTTATCCAATTGGGCCTTGGGTGGCGGATGTAACAGTAGATGAAACAGAGGTAGCAAATTACACTTATACCGCTGGATTTAATAACTCAAATCCATTGCCGCAAGACTTGCACGTTGCGATGCTTAAAAGAATTGCAACGGATTTTGCTTATCGTCAAAATATTCTAAACGATCAAGAATATTACGCACAAAAGGCTAGTATTTCAACTGAGTTAAAATATAGAGCAGATTGAGTCGTATGATAAACTTTGGAAAATACGACCAGAAAGTTGAGTTTGTCTCTTTCCAAGCGGTAAGCGATGGCGCTGGAGGTACGTCTCCAAGTCCAGCAACAAATTTATCTACTTTTGCATCTGTAAAGCAAACTAGAGGTAATAACGGATTAGAGGCTGGAGAGATGGTATTACCAAATACTTATACTATTGCAATTCAATATCGCGCCTCATTTATCCCTAGCGAAAATTACCAGGTTTATTATCGCACTCGTTATTATAAGATTATAAGCGTTGTTTTAGATCAAGAAAGGCAACACAAAGAGTACATAATTCAAATGATCGGAGTATAATGGCGGTTACTGTAAAAGGATTGGATGCAGCTTTAAAGGATCTCGATAAAAAAGAGCAAATCATAATAGATGCGGTTAAAGATATTTTAGCTAGCACGGCAACGGATATTGAAATTGAGGCTATTAGAAACGCTCCAAGCGTTTGGGAAGGTCAGCCATTAAATATTAAGCAAAGGATTGATAAAGTTGCAGAGAATAATGGTTTAAACTGGCGCATTGGAGTTCAGTCTGGAGATCCAGTGTTTGAGATTGAGGCTTGGTTGGAGTTTGGAACTGGATTAAGTGCAAGAGAGATTTTATCTAATCCTCAATATACTCAAGAGGTTAGAGACATTGCCAGGCGTTTTTATCGTAATGGACGTGGACGAATTATTGGTCAGCCTTATCTTATGCCAGCTTTCTTTAGAAATACTGCAAACTTGGTAACTGATATTGAAAACGAAATAAACAAGGATTTAGGATGAGAGAAATATCTACCGACATACGAATAGCAGTTATAAACGCAATTTCGCCTTTAACTTTAAGTAGCGTAACAATTCCAGTTTATGATACAGAGTTACCTCCTGGAATTAATCCGGCAAATTATCTAAACTCCGCTGCTTATGTTTTAATTACCGATCAGAACGAAGCTGAAACAACTAATAATGATTGCACGATTAGGCAGAACGCAACCTTTCAGATTAATATAATTACCAAGTTTCCGCAAGGTAGTGGAGGCAAGAAATTATCGGAAAATATTTCTAATGCTATTCAGCAAAAAATGACTTTGCAATATTTGACTTTACCAATCGATTTACAAGCGATAAACATTCGCAAAAACTTTTCAAGAGTTCAAATTGAGCAGGGATCTAGTCAAATAGCTTACCAAAAAATATTATCCTATACCTTGGATATTTTCTTCGTATCTTGATAATTAAAATTTTATGTATATTTGTTAAAACGAATAAGCTATGGCAACTTACCAATTAGGAAATTTCTTTACTTTCGAGTGGAACGCTCTTCCAGTCGTTTGCAAAACCTCCGCCTCTGTTTCTATTTCCAACGAGTCAGTAATTGTTAGAAACGATTGTACTGGCGATTATGGAGTAAGACTTGAAGGCGGCGACAAATCTGGCTCCTTTTCTTTTTCTGGAGATCTTGATTTTGCATCTACCGGCGCTGCTAACCTTTCAGCTTTTGATCTAATGGATGACATTGGAAAAGTATTTGAATTGGTTTTTGGGGGTACTGATCCAGGTGACAAAATCATTACTGTGGATGCTCAATTAAACTCAATCGAAATTACTGCTGAAAGAAACTCTCAAGTTTCATTTTCTGGTACTTTTGATTTTGCAGGAGCGCCAGCTATTACCGTAATACCAACCTAAACATAATTTATGGCTAAATACCATGTAGCTCCTTTTAAAGAAGGGGAGATTTTCTTTTACCCAAATTTGGGCGCTTTGGCGAACTTTGAGGATTTTACAGGACAAGGAATTGCAGAGGCATTTAATGGCCAATCAATCCCAAAAATAGATTTAATTTATGCCTTGTTACACGAATGCCATAAAGTAGCTTGTTTGCGTAAATCAACAAATCCAGTTGCACTAGAGGAGTTAAAAGTTTGGATTGAGGGAAAAGATGTAATGAAATTGTTTAGCGATGTTTTAGCCGACTTGCTTTTAGAGTTAGGCATTGGCGAAAGCTTAGAAAAAAAAACATAAGTGAAGACGAAAGCGAGGATTATTCAGCTCGCGAAAATTTAATGCTGCTCGTAGGTAGGACAAAAATCCCTTATGAGCAGCTTTTTTGTTTAAGCAGAAAAGAATTAAAGGCTTTAATAAAAGGTCATGAGATTGACCAAAAGGATTTAATTGAGAGCATGAGAGTTCACGCCGTAATCAGTTTGCATCCACATTTAAAGAAAGGTGCAAATATAGATCCAAAGAGAATTTGGCCTTTACCTTGGGATAATTTTGGCAAGCCTTTAGAGTCAACTCCTCAAGACTTTGCTAAAGCAAAGAAATTGTTAGAAATTGCAAGTAAACTAGAAAGAAATGGCAAATCCAAATATACAAGTTGAAGTAGGGGCAGACGTTTCTGGTTTAACCGCTGGAGTAAATACGGCAACCAGTCAACTCGACAAATTGGGGAAAGCTGCTCAAGCAACCGCTCCTCAAGTAGGGAAATTAACACAAGCAACGAGCGGTTATAATTCCGTTGGAACTGACTTTGCGAGAATTATTCAAGATGCTCCATTTGGTATTGTTGGTGTAGGTAACAACATTACCCAGCTAGCTGGATCTTTCCAAGTATTAAAGAATCAAACTGGATCAACTGGCGCGGCATTAAAATCAGCTTTAGGATCAATTTTAAGCTCTGGAAATGCTCTTGTTCTAGGTATTTCGATACTTACAAGTGCATTTACTTTTTTACAAATGAAAGGTTTTTTTAAGACTGAGGAAAGCGCAAAAAGCTTAGACGAGGCTTTAAAACAATATCAAGAAACATTAACAGGAGTTGCAGCTGCTACCTTAAAAGGAGCGCAAGATGCTCAGAAAGAATTAGCAGTATTAAAAAGCTTAGAAATACAAGCTACAAATACCGCAGTTAGTACGGATAAACGATTGCAAGCCGTTAACGAGTTGCAAAAGCAATATCCAGATTATTTTGGCAATCTTACAAAAGAGCAAATATTAAACGGTCAAGTAGGAGATGCATATTTAAAAGTAGCTGCCAACTTACTTGCAAAAGCTAAAGCTCAAGCGGCAACGAATCAAATTGCTCAAAATGGTATTGACTTATTAAGAATAGAGACAAAACTTGAAGAGCAAAGAGCTAAAAGATTACTAGAAACCTCGGCAGCACAAGCTCAAATTGATGCTTTAATTGAAAAGAGACAAAAAGAAGGGTTTTTAACTCAAGGAGATTTACAGAGATACGATACTTTAATTAAAAGTATAAATACTGCAAACGACTCTTTAACAGAGGAGGCAACCTTGCAAGGTGAAATTAGCAGAATTAATAAAGAAAATACTTTATTAACTCAAGAAATAACTAAGCAAATACAAGCTGGAGCTACTTTTACAAAGGATAAAGTTACGGCTGGTAAAGCAGTAAATACAGAAAAGGAAAAGGAGTTAAAACTTGAAGATGAGTTAATAGCTAGAACTGAATTAGGCAACCAATTACGAAACGATGCCTTAAAAAAGCTTCAAACTTTAACCTCAGAGCTTGCTCCATCTTTAGGCAAATTGCAAGATATTGACTTATCAAAAATTCAAATTGCTCCAGAAATTGCGGACATTGACGATTCTAAATTAACCGCATTTGTTTTACGACTTTCTGAGTTTAATTCTCAAGTTTCTGGAATTATTGAAAGCGGAGCGCAACAAACTCTTGGAGATTTTGCTTTTGCAATTGGGGATGCTTTGGCAAGTGGTGGTAATGTAGTAAAAGCTGGCGGAGCCGCTTTGCTTGGCGGTCTTGCTGGTATTTTAAATCAACTTGGACAATTAGCCATAGCAACAGGTTTAACAGTAGAAGGAATAAAAAAGGCTTTGCAGACTCTTAATCCAGCGGTTGCAATTGGAGCTGGTGTTGCCTTAATTGCTTTGGCTGGTTTTGTTAGTTCAAAAGCAAAAAGTTTAGGAGGTGCTGGAGGTGGCGCAGGTGGAGGTGGCGGAGGTGCATCCGTAGGAGGCTCTGGAGTAGGTGGAGGATCTAGCTTTACCGGAGGAGGTGCGCAAGGAGGTTTATTTCAACAAAATAGAGATTTAAACGGCGAATTAGTGGTAAGAGGCCAAGACTTGGTTTATGTGTTTGGACAAGCTAATAACAAGATAAATAAAGGGTAATGAATGATTACAGATTTCAAGCAGCCGTACGCGAAGGACTTGGCACGATTACAGTTAATGGAGTTGCTCCGGTGCAATTTTATACTGAAGGTGACGTTTTAACGATTGCAGTTGCTCCAAGCTCTGGATTTCACACTGCAATGTGGTACACTAATCCTGGCAATACTTTTTTATCCTCTTCGCTATCTTTCAACTTTACGATGCCAGCTCAAGATACAAAAATGTATGTTGTGTTAACTGGCCAGAACGTACCGATAAACGATTACGGCTTAAAATACCAGGGAGGGTATGCTACCAATTACGGCGGTTTAGTTTGGGATTTGCAAATACAAAAGCAAGGCTATTCTGGAGCCGTTACGCCTCTTGAAATTAACGACATAACTTACAACTGGGGTAATACTGGAAATGATCCCATTGAGACAATAATTGGCTCCTCCGTGGATTTTACAATCGCTGGAGAGACTGGGGATTTTAACGAGTTTCTAGTAGGCGGGAATCGTACTTGGAAAGTAGTTTTATCTGAGATTGGAGCTAATAATGATATTACGGCTTGGCAAGCAGCATCTCCTAGTGCAGCATTTAGAGGAATGGCTTTTGGTAACAATATTTTTGTTGGAGCATTTTCTCTTTTGTATTATTCTAGCGATGGTATTACTTGGAATACCGTTCCAACTGGTTTTAGTGTTGAGTATGTTACTTTTGGAAATGGACTATTTGTTGCAGTTGGTTATGCAAATGTTTCAGGAGTTTTAACAAGCTTTATTGCAACCTCTCCGAATGGTATAAACTGGACTGCAAGAACTCCTAGTGAGGCAATGTGGTTTCAAGATATTGCATTTGGTAACGGATTATTTGTCGCAGTTGCAAGAGCTGGAACTAATCGAATAATGACGTCTCCAGATGGCATTACTTGGACAAGTAGAACAACTGCAATAACTCCTACTTTTACTGGCGTAGCTTATGGTAATGGGATTTGGGTTGCGGTTTGCGATACATCTCCAGGAGGCACTACTTTTACCTCTTACGATGGTTTAACATGGATTGAACAAGCTACTGCTTTTTCGTCTACAACAATACATTTTGCAGATGGCAAGTTTACAACTGGCTCTAGATATTCAGTTGATGGGTTGACTTGGACAAGTGTTACAATACCATTTTCTCCTAAAGATATATCTTATGGGAATGGATATTTTGTTGGAGTTACAAATTTTGGAACTAATCGAATAGTCTACTCTACAAACGCAATAAATTGGACTGCAATAGCAGCGGCTTCAGTAGCAAACTTTGAAAGTATTGCATTTGGGAATAATACCTTTGTAATAGGTGCAACATCTGGAACAAGTAAAATAAACTATTTACAATTTCAAGGCTTACAAGCTTACTTTACTGGCTTTATTGCTCCAGACTTTATTACAAGTCCGTATTCTAGCGGAAATAAGCTCTTTGAATTTACTGCAATTGATGGCTTAAAAGGATTGGATTCGATTAGATCCGATTTTGCATCTTGGCCAGATCCACGAACTGAAGCTTTATCCGCAGTTGTTGGAGCGTTAAACCAGAGTTTTGTGGACAAGCGAAACACTTTTGTAGGTGTTAATATCCACGAGACAAGGATGGACGATACTTATAGTCCATTTAGACAATTTAACGTTCCTTTAAACGCAATTTATACCGATGGAGAAACCGCTAAGTTTACCAACGGAGTAAGAATAGAAAATGAGCAGTTGTATTTAAAGGAAACGATTGAGCGGATGGTAAATCCTTTCTTAGCTAGAGTTTTCTTGTGGAAAGATACATTTTACGTTATTCGCCTAAATGAGTACAACCAATTAACTTATCAGGCTTTTACCTTTGATCCTAACCAAGCGCTTTTAGCTAGTCAAACCATTGTAAATGGAGACGATATAAATGCAGACATTAACCGACCAGAGGAGACGGCTAGAAGAGTATTTACAGAGTTTAACGCTTTCCTAAATCTAGGAGTATTAGATAGAGACTCGCAAGGCGGAGTATTTGATGCTAAGTTTCTAAGTACTGAATGGAATTTAAATAGCGCTACATCTCCTTATCCAAATACTTACCAGCTTTTGCTTTGGGATTATCACATGGCGATTCCTAGCTTGCAACCGTCTAGCGTTCCAAGTGGTGCAACTGCTTTAGTGCAGTACGTTGCAGATTCTAGCGGTGAATATGTGCAGATTTGGACAACAACAACAACCGCAGGAACTAGCGACCCAAATATCAGCTGGATATCAGCTAATACTAATACTACCGGAGGAGCAATTACAATCGCTCAAGAAAATGCCAACACTATTTCTCTAACCTTTGAATATATGGTTGAGAGAGTTGGCTCGGCATTTCCAATTACTCCAGCGGGAGGTACTCATGCAGTTGGATTAATGTTAAAGGTTGGAAACGAGTATTTATACAGAGATACAACCACGACCTTTGATTGGACGGCAACGCCTACGGTAATGCAGTTTGCGGTTACCGCTGGATCTACTTGGAATAGTATTGCAATTAATAACGTACTTGTACCAGTCGATGGCGAGGTTGAGATTAGACTTTATCAGCTTATTTGCAACGGCGGAACGGCCAACCGATACGTTATCCGATACGATAACCTCTCGCTAAAGATTGAAAAAACGGCTGGATTATCTCTTGCTAAGTTAGGAGTTAAGGCGGTTACTGGCTCTCCTTATGCCAATGTGCATCCAGATTATAATACCTTTATTGGAGATGCAATTACGAGTAACTCCGCCTCGGCTATGCAGTTACTTATTGCTGGCAATCCAGTTACTGAAGAGTGGAGCAGAGATGGAGTAGAAGCGTTACCTTTGTTGGATATAATTGTGCAGGAGTTGGCTAATTTAAAAGGGCGAACTAATTACAGAATAATTGGGACTTTAGAAAGGCAAGAAATTGAGCCTTGGAAATCGTTTTTGTTTAATGGACGATATTGGGCGCTTGTAAGTTATCAGCTAAATTGCAGAACAGGAACGGCACAAATTGAGCTTTACGATTTAGGAATTGAACCAATAACATAAATGGCAGACGTAAATATTAATAAATTTAGAGCAAGTGTTGTAAGAGATGGCAGTAAACCAGCATCTCCAGGCTTTATTGTTTCTGAGGGGCAAAGTCCAGTCGATCCGGCTGGAACTGGGCAGAACCATTTGCCGGTAACAATTGCAACGACTGCTACTGGTTTATCTATTACACCAGATCAAGTATTGGGCGGCGCTGGTAGTGTTGGCCAATACATTCGAGGCGATGGCTCTTTAGCTGATTTTCCAGAATCTAGCGGTGGCGGTTCGTCAATTAGCTACTATTTAAACGGCTCAATAAGCCAAGGGACAATCGGCGGAGTTGCTTATAAGGAATTAAATAAAGTTCCCATTTTGGGAGCAGGAACA
>SXGQ01143404.1_pt1 | contig 13127 bp, 12 predicted proteins | sample 3178371 | NCBI WGS metagenome assembly SXGQ01 (sample SAMN11356859, study PRJNA531348) | freshwater metagenome | isolation source: freshwater sample F1-20 | place: China: Fuxian Lake, Yuxi | collected 2017-12-25
CTCAACTAATGCGCGCTTTCCTTCGCTACCATCTGCCCTAGCGTAAGGTTCTACTCTCATTTTGAAGAACTGAGTTACGTTTTGATCATTAGTTAATCGATAAACTTGCGGGGCAGTCGTAAACTGCATGGTCCTAGAGACCCACTGCTGGCCTACGCTTTGAAGGTAAACGTCTAAATTGCGCGCTTTCTGCCTGATTCTGGTTTGCGCCGCCTCTTGTAGGGAGTTAATCGCGCTAGCAGCAGTAATGCCGCCAGGGGTAGCTCCACGGGTTACATCCTGAGTACCGCCGATAGAGTCGAACCATTCCGCCATGCGGTCAATAACCTGAAGGACGTAAGGCTGTAATTGCACGCCTTCTTCACGCTTAGGCTCTGCATTAGGCTCTCCGTCCCACTCAATAACTAATCCAGGGCGAGTAGTTAGGTTTTCAGGGTCAACGCCGCTTGAGCTATGAACCTTCCAAATGGGGTTACCCATAAGCGTGAGAACGTCTAGCACGAAAGAAACTAGCTTATTAAAGGTCTTTTGAGGACCTTCAAGCTGCTCAACTTCACTCATTCCCCAAAATTCTCTTGGGAGAATGTAGTTAGGATAGCGGCTGAAAGGTATTTTGTTGTCATCGTAGCCAATTGGGCTGTCTTCTAACAAAACGTTGTTGCAAACGACAATCTTACGCCCGTTAGGGTATTTAGCTATCTGCTCATAGCTAATCTCTTGTGTGTCTGGGTCTACCTTTTGAATCTCTTCATAATCTTCAAGCAATTCTGGGAAATCAGGGCGAATCCAACAAGTAATTAATAAAGCCCTGTTCTTATCGATATTGTCCAGGCTACCACCTTCCGTGGAAGCTGTAGTATCCGCTGGATTTCGGTAACGAAGTGGAGCCATGTCCGTCTTGCTACCCTTGAGCAAGTCTTGAATGTCTGGCTTTACAAAGCGTGCTTTTTCTGGCCACTTCCGCTTAATAATACGGATATCTGTAGGCTCTGCGTCAATAAAATAGCCGCAATCTTTATTAGTGTCTTTCGCGTTAGGGTCTGGAAAAGAATAAAAAGGGTCTTGGCTCTCATAAACAATACGGGGCAAACCTAGCTCTTCTTTTACAATCATAGAAGATAAGCCGGTCCCATAGATATTTGAGTCATAAATCACTTCTAAAAGCTGCTCAGACCAGCCTTTCTTGGTCCATTCGGCGTCGGCTAGCTGATTCAATAACTCAGCAAAAGCCATATCACTAGGCTCTTGCGGCAAGAACTCAAAGCGAGGACGCGCGTCTACCTGGATAGGTACAGCGCTTTGTATTGTGCGGAAAATTAAGTTGATAACTTCGCTATGGCGATAGCTTGGACGCTGTTCCTTCCACTGCTTACCGCGAAACATCTTATAGTAGTCTAGCCACTTGTTATCATATTGCGAGCGATGCCTCTTAGCCTCATCGAATAGCTTCTGAACCATCTTTAAAGTGCGTTTTTCATCCGGGTTAGGCTCATAATCTGCGCCTTTGCCGGTGTTGTCTCGTTCACGCTCTTCGTGCTCATCCATCATGCCTGTTCCGTGGCCTGGCATTATTTCTGGCATAGGTTTTCCTCGGATTGTTTAGGCATTAATCATACATCTTTACCCGGTCGGCGTCACGCCAGCGTTGTTCACGGGTCTCAGCGCGCTGCTTCTCAAAGCTTTTCTCTATCTTATCCGGTCTCTCGTTACCTATTTCTTCTAAGCCCCTAGCCTTTGCTATCTCTCGGCCATGTTTCCATGACTTAGTCCAACAACCAAGGCCAGGGTTATAGCTTACGTTATTCCAATCGCCAGCGGAGGACTTGTCAATAGAAGCCGTAGTAATCCCGCGCACGCCTTGACCAGGGCACTTGTTGCACTTCTCTGGCTCATCACGATTGGCAATAGTCGTAACTACATCCCATTCGTGACCGCATGACTCACATGACCATTCATAGGTTGGCATTTTTACCCCATTTTGGTGGTGGCCTATAACCTTGGTCATATAGGGCTCTAAAACTCTTCTGAGACAATTTTGATATACCAAAAGTATCCCTAGCAGCCATTAGCGAATCGCTTCCAGAAGCAAAGTCCATCAGGACCTCTTCGAAGTCGGGGATGGTATCTAGATCTCCTTCATAGGCACGATAACCCTGTACGCCACCCATACCAGGCCAACCTATTAAAAAAGCACTAGATCCATCAGTAGGATGAGACATCACCAATTCTCCGTTGAGCCAATCCTTAACCGCGAGTTACCGCGACGCCTAATCATATCGTACCGCTTGTGAGGGTCCTGCTCATCTTTTACTTCACTCGGTACTGTGGGAACATTAACGCCCTTACCAAGGTAAGTGCCAACCGTTATATATCTTGTGGCGTCCATAGCGTGGTCGTTCTGCTGTACTGGCTTTTGATCTACCATCTTCTGATCTGGCTTTAAATCGTCAATTGCAGGGTAATGGTACGTTTCTAGTTCGTCAACCGTGTGCTTATTCACATTGCGGAATAGCTTCCATTTTCGCGTCTTAACTAACTCGTAATGTCTGTCAATACCTATACGAATGTCATTATTGGCGGGGACAGCGCCGCATTTAATGCCTTGCTTCCTGAATGTGCGGTTTAACTCTTCAATATGTGCTGGTTGCGACGGGTCACAATAGATCATTGTCACAGAATAAGTCACAACCAAGGACTGTACTATCTTAATAACGTCGCTAATCGTTAGCTGAGAGCGGTACACCTCAGCAATGTCATAGTGCATTCCATCTGGAGTTATCGCCCTAATCTTAAATACAAATGGCTCTGTAAAACCCCAGTCAATGCCGCCTACAATCCTACTGCCTGCCGGAATTGGTATTTCATCACACTGGTTCTCATCTTCATCAAAACAATCATAAACTAACCCGTCAACCTTATCCCAACCGCCGCCATACATCATCTTGAATCGGCGCGGGTCCATCGTCAATTCTCTGGCGTCATAGCGTTCGCGTGAAAAGTGTGGATTTTCAACGCTACTGGCCTGAATTAAAAGAACATCCGGCCTAGCTTCCTTGTCCTTCATCTTAGGGCGAATAATCTCGCGATACATCCAGTTGAGAGAATAAGGAGATGTGACAATCATGATCGGAGCGTTGTTAGGGTCGGCCCTGCCTTGGATGTTTTCCCAAAAATACAATGAGTATTTACCAGCCTCATCCGCAAGGATAGCTCTCACCTTAGGAATACCGACGATAGAGTCTGGCTCCGTACCTGTACGAAACCAGCAAGTACCGCCACCATACATCTTAAAGCAGTTAAGCTGCTTATTGTGTACGCCTAATCCTTCCATCAGCTTTAAGAATGGCGGAAGGGTAGACTGGCTGATTATTGGAAACGTCGGTGATGTTATAATGAAGTTGTCATCCGGTGAAGTGTACCGGTGCATCATCATTTTCAGCCAAATAGCACCTACTGTCGTCTTACCCCACTGGATGCCCGTAGCAACCACCGTCAAAGGATGCTTGCTGTACAAGGCATCCTGTTGCTTTACACTGTGCGGGGTCCAAGATGCCATTTAAGCCTGTACGTTTAGCGCCGTAATTGGTTGCCCTGGCTCTAATCGCATACGACATTGAGTACCATTAATCTCTTTAATCAAATACGGGGACAGACCCGCTAGATCTGGAGTCAATGAGCGGAAAGAACCGAAGTTCTCCTTATAGACATAGCGCTCACCCTCTTTAATCTCCTTGATCGCAATAAGCCTGCGCTTATGCTTCAAGAGCATATCCCGCTCGCACTCCAAAGGACCAACGCTAGGCTTTTTAAGCCCCAAAAGATAATTAACCATTGTAGCAAAACCACGCTCATCAAGAGAATGATAGCCATCAGGCGTATCAGTCCCAACACAAGAGAAGTGCTTCTCAATAGCAACAGCTCCATGGTTCTTATATGCAGATAATGGAAGGTAGATAGGGTCAAGAGTGTGGTCTGAGAAGCCTACTAACGGGTTAATCTTACGCAATTCATCAATTGCAAAGAGGTTAACGCTTGGAGCTGGGTAAGCTGCCACACAATACATAAGAATGACTTGGCAACCGTTCAAATGTGATAGCGCCAGCGTGATTGCGTTCTCAGTAGCGCCGCCACAAGAGAGAAAGATAGGCTTTCTCATCTTAGCCGCTGTCTGAAGCAGCTCAATATGATTCAGGTCGCTGGAAGCAATCTTAATCGCATTCAAATACTGGTCCATAGACTTGAGTGTATTCGCATCGAATGCCGTACACATAAACTCTATGCCGCACTGGTCCGCTTTGTTCTTTAACTGCGCAACTAATTCAACCGGCAATTCATACTTCTTAGAGTAAGTCGCTGGCATCATCCCTTTTGGCAACCCGTAAAGGCTCTCAAAAGTAAATGCCTGGAACTTTACCGCGTCCGCTCCTGCTTTCTTAGCCGATTCAATCGACTTCATGCAGTCTTCGACGCTATGCCAATTACTACCAACTTCAGCAATAATAAATGGACGATTGCCTTGAATGATATTGAACTTTCCTACTTGAATACTCATTGTTCAACCTTTGGAGCCAAGGCATCAGAGATAACCTTTAAAGCTGCTTGGATAGCCTGATGATCAGGTAGGTTTCCAACAAACTTAGCGCACACTTCTGTAATAAGTTTCAATGCCTGCTCTTGATTCAAGGTTCCGTCTCCAATGTAGTGTTTAACTGATCCAAAGCTAACTCAGTTTGAGCCGCCGTAGCAATTGCAGATTGCTTTTTAGCCTCTTCAACATTCCAGCACCTAACAGCCTCACGCATCAGTCTCACAAGAGTCAGGCGTGCATACTCAAGCTGACTAACCTCACTCTCTTCTGTCCAGCCATGATGCCTGGTAAAAGCATTTAGACCAGAATCTAAAGCAACTTCGTCCCCGCCTACTCTTAGAATTAAAGCCATTACGCTGCCCCTTTAATAAAGCCTTGAGCAACTGCCCAAGCTCTTAACTCGTTCAAGAGTGTGATTATGGCGTCGGCTTGTGCCGCCGTCGTGTAGCCAAAAGGTGTAACATTTGTCGCCGCTGTTGTGGCTACTGCTGCTTGTGCTGCCCCGCTCCTTTGAACAATCGGCGTAGCATTATAGAACCCAAGCTTTTGAGTTGTGGCGGTCCCGATCTTTGTTCCCGTTGTCGCATTAACAATCAAATCCTTAGCATCACCCAAGGTTATAGAATCGCTAAACGTAAATCCGGCACCACTGCCTATAGCATCGAAAGTAACTCCGCCTGTAGAGCCAACTGTCGTGGAAAAATAATTGCTGGCATCATAACCTAGTCGAATCTGCTCGGTTGTTGCCATCGAATGGATTTTAGCCGTTGTTGTTGTCTGCGTTCCGACATTTAGGGTCCCAGTATTTGTAACAGAAAAATAACGAACGCTATTTGAGAAAATTTGCATTACATCTGGCGTATGTGACGCAGGGGCATCTAGTCGCAGCATGGGCACAGCGGTCGAACCAGATACAGCCAACGCCGATGACGCTGTATTGCCACCAATTTGTGCGTAGGCGTTTGATGTGAAGCGGAAAGCTTCCGTAAGGGACCCACCGGCATCTGTGAAAAATACTAGGTTTGTTTGCCCACCAGCTGCATTTGCTGTTGATGCCGCGATCCTTGCGCGTGTGGTATTTCCTGCACCCGAGCCATCGTCTGATTTAAAGTCTAGTCTCGCCCAATGTCCATCAACAGTCCAACTACTTGAGGTTGTAGTCGATCTGATCATAACTGTAGTCGGATCGCTGCCATCAATCGCACTGGCGCTCGCTACTTCCAAATCAACAGAGGGTGATGATGTTCCTAACCCTAAACAATTGGTTGACTCATCAAAAGCCGAATTCGTCCCGAGTATTATTTTTCCTTTTGTTGCATTTGAAGTTGATTTAAGCGTAAGAGTTCCGCTTGCACCCGTACCGCCAATTAGTTCTTGGTTACCAGCGCGTCCCGCAAGCTGGGCATATTGTGTGTGGTCATCGCCGCTTGTTAGGCCAGTAGTCGAACTGTGGGCCAAGCTAGATATCGTCGCAAAAGAACCAAGACCAAGTGTAGTCCTTTGGGCGGAAGCGTCGGCGTCGTCGATTAAGGCTCTTCCTGCTGCTGTACATGTAATCTCTTCTACGTCCCCAGCCCCAGCCGTTGAACGCCCTAGAATCTTATCGGTAGTCGAGACATTTTGTATTTTTGCGTATGTAACAGAATCGCTTGCTATTGTTGCAGCAAATGAACCTGTTCCCGATCCTGTAACATCGCCAGTTAGGGTTATAGTTTGATCTCCGGTATTTGTGCCGGAAGAAGTACCAGAGAATGTACCGCTCTGAGTAGCAAGAGTCCCAAGTCCCAATGTAGTTCGTGCAGCTGATGCGTTTGCATCATCAATTAAAGTAGCACCAAATGCACTAATGCCATGAGCACCAGCCGTCAAGGCTTCGTGTGTGGCTAAGTCCGTCTCTGCAGTAGACTCTTCGGGTATGTTTATAATGACAGTCATCTAAGCGACTTTCGATTAGCGTAGGTGGTGATTGTCCCAGCTGTGGAGGTAGCAGCTGTATAATACACCTGCACATACTCGTAACCAACCGAGCCGCCAAGAAAGTTAAAGAGCTGGTTACCAGCTGTGGTCAACGAGGTAGGCGCTGCAGTTAGGTCCGACCAGTTAGAGCCATCGCTAGAGCCCCTTAGCTTAACCGTACTAGCAGTGCCGTTTATGCCTGACCATATAACCTGAATAGCCCCGCTGTCGTGGTTAGTCCATTCAAGCTGGGTGGTAAAACTAACGCTCGCATCCCAACCACTTGTTAGAGTTGTGCGAGTGTTTTGGTAGCTCATGTTTCCTCACCCTGGGTTACGCCCAAAACCATTTGAGACCCATCTAGGTTATTAACGACGAACGGCTTAACCACAGTCACATCAACCTGATCTTTAACCTTGCCGATAAGCCGTTGAGCAATCCACTCGTTCCCACCCCAATCACCTGTCGTGATGCCCTTGAACACAATGGCAACTATCCAAGCGTCCATTGCTGGGATGTCTGTACGCTTTTTGAACGCCGCAAGTTGATCAAGCGAACAAAAAATGTACTTAGTGACTATTTCCTCAAACGAGGTCTTAGTCAAACGCTGTAGGTTCTTCAAAGTTTCAGGCATTTTTGGACGCCCAGGCGACTTAGGGACGTTACCCTTTTTGAAGTCTTTACCGCCCGATTTTTTACCTAGTGCCATCGGCTTTTGTTCGCCTTTTCAAGTAGTTACAGACTTATCCACAGCATGTGGATAAGTAATTGTAATCACTTTAAAAATAAAGTCTCTAAGTTCTCAAGTCTTCTATCATGATCTTTTATCTCATTTACCGCAACTGCTAAAGTACTGGACATATCGTGTACGCTACTCGCCATCCAGCTTAAAACTGCGAGTAATAGGGATAACAAACCAGGAATCAGCCAATCAGGCATAGGTATCCGCTGTGCCATGTCGATCCCCTAAACAAAAGGCGCGCCATAAATGACACGCCCCCGAATGAATTCAGTCTGCTACTAAAAAATTATCTCATATCTATCGCCACCTTTCAAATTCCCCCTAAAGTTTTCCTTGGAAATGCCGATAAGGGGTTTAGAAAGTGAGGATATATCATGATAATAGAGATCGCTTGCGGTATTGGACTAGCCTATGCAACTTACGCCATCGGCTACTGTTTGCTGCACCTGTTCGACGTCATAGACTAGCCTAAACCTAGTTGACGCGATCCTTGACCCCTTTCTGCCTTCCTAGGAGGGTAATCTTGGCGTGACACTCTGCACACAATATCCTCAGGCCGGTGGCGCTGCAGAACAGCCGCTCAATGAACCCGTCCCACGTTGCCCCGTTGGCGTTCTTAGAGCCGGGAGTGGGGCCGCAAGCGATCCTATGATCAACCTCTGGCTTCTTAGTTGTCCCTTGGCACGTAGCGCAGGCATAGCCATTGCCTCGGCCTGGATGCTTGGCTAGGCGCAAGGCTTCACGCCTTGGCTCGCTGTATAGCCATAGCCGCCTTAGCACCGACCTAATTGCACTGTGGAGTTTCATTGCCCAACTTTACAAGCTTGGCTGTAAAAACTCAAAATAAACTAACTGTATAAGAAGTGAACAAATGAGTACACGCTCCAACTTCTTTGGGAAAACGAAAATATATATTTTACTTTTTTCACTCTATATATACCTCCGTTACATTTTTGATTAAGAATTATACAGAGATTAGCTTGCTTTTCTAGAAAAATTATGTTACAAGGATTCTATAGAATCCTTGAATTTACCTTCAAGAGTTTTACGGTCGAGAAAGCGCAAAAAAAGAGTTTGCGCTTTTTTGCGTTTTGAATACACTCGGCGAACCGTAATCTGCCAAAGGTAGTCCAATGTATTCTAAAATCGCCACCGCTATTTTATCCTCCCCACACCATTTCACTCTCAAGAACGGCCATCTCACATATAGAAATAACCGCGTAAAGACTTGCCAAGTCCTTCTAGAAGCTGTGCCTGAGGCGGCAAAAGAGATGCTATTTGAGCATTACGCATCGGCGATGATTACATCGCCGCAAGTGGTTATTGAAGGGCTAACTGTCGCGCTATACCCAACCTTGGCCCTCCAATCAGCGCCTAAGGAATTTGTTTTTCAGGGTACAGCGATTCGCCCAGAGGACGTTTTTCTATTCCAAAACGTCGAAGATGAATCAAGGTCTGTCGTCCAAATCAGGCCAGCCGATATACCTTTCGCCCAATCGGCTGAGGACGTGCTTAAGCGTATCAAGGCAGTCCTAGGCAAGGATATTGCCTCATGGCAGGAGACCAACCATAAGGATTGCTTCTTAGAATACATGCCAGAAGGGGAACCCTTGGTCCCCGGCCCCAGTAACATCTTTAAATATAATATGTGGAAAAAAGCACCTTGGGTGCCAGAAGGCACCTTACCAAAGTTTACCAAGCCGCCTGAGAAAATAGCAGAATATTTGTCGTGGTTAGTACCTGAAAAGGGGGAGCTAAAGTCACTTCTTGAATGGACTAGGGATTGCACATTTAGCCGAGCTGGCAGTGTCCTCATCCTGGCAGGAGGGCAAGGTGTAGGAAAGTCCTTCTTTGCCGAGACAATTCTTAAAAACCTTGTAGGAGAGCACAATAGGAAAAAAGCTCAAACTTCGTGGACGAAATCCAACTTTCAATCGTCCGTAAAGGGTTGTCGTCTCTTCATATTTGAAGAGAAGGAGATAAACCATGAGGCAAGGGAGTTACTGAAGTACTATCATGATGACAAGGCAGTATTTGACGAAAAGTTTCAACGAGTAACAGGAACCCCTGAGAAGCTTCACTGCTCTATTGTCGTATGCAACAACAAGCTAGGCAGCCTCAAACTAAGCTTTGCCGACCGTAAGTTTTTCGTCCCGGGGCTGAACCGAGGAAGTCAAAAGCTTGATGAAGCTTTTGGCTCTAAATGGGTGCAAGAGCTACAAGATTTATCCGATCACTCCCCTGAGTGGAACCTACAGCTAGCGTCCTACCTATTCTATAAATTCCCCGAAGGGGCATCGAAAGTAATCCCGAAAACCGCACTCTTTAAGGAGATAGCGATTAGGGCAATGAGCCGACAGGCACGTACCTTCTACGATATGTGCCTGCGGTACCCGACTTTCACCGCCAGAGATCTTTACAAAGTAGTGGGCAGGCAATCGAGATTAACTCTGGGGGATCTAGAAAGCCTACTAGAAGACTACTATGCAGACTTCAGAGAGCCCCTAGCGGAAATATTAGTTGGCTCCCATTTAGATAAGTGGGAGGTCAAAAGTTTAATTCATAAGCCGACAAATTCGTCGGTAATAGGAGAAAAGTAGTCATGAAAACTTGTTACATCGACTTCGAATTCAGGGGCAGTAGAGAGCGGAAGCTAGACCTTATTTGTTGCTCAATTTTGCTAAGAGAGAATGGCGAGCAATTGTCCGTAAGGAATTACTGGCTAAGGAGTGATAAGGAGAAGCTAGTTGCTAGGTATTTGATTCAAGATCTGAGGGCTGAGGGATATGTCTTTATAAGCTACGTCTTAGAGGCAGAAATTAGGTCGATTCAGGCTTTGCACCTAGATATAGAGCATCACAACCTAGTAGATCTATATCTAGAATATAGGTGCTTGCTTAACAGAAACAACGATCTAGCGTATGGAAAGCAGCTGATTCGCGGTGAGATTCTAACGACTAAGCCGCCTATTTCAAAGTATGAACAACCGGAAGGCGACAACGATCTACACCACAAGCCTGAGTATTCTCTAGCTGCCGCTCTATATAAGCTATTGGGTGTTCAAATCGATACGAAGCATAAAGATCAAATGAGGGATCTATGCATAAACGGCTCGCCGAAGGATTTAGAAGACGACAAGCTGGCGATCATGAAGTATTGCCAAAGCGACGTTATGCTCTTACCCAAGCTAGCCTCCGCGATTCAAGGTGAATTTAGGAAGCTTGGCGTAGACACTAAGGAATGGGCTAGAGCTGCTCTAAAGCGCGGGGAATATGCTTACCGCACTGCAGTCATGCTCGAAGAGGGGTATCCCGTTAACGTCAAGAAGCTAGAGAAGTTTACTAAGGCCATACCTGCCATACTTGAAAAGGCTAGCGAAGATTGCCTAGAGCATGGCGACTACTTTACTTGGTGTAAGAAAACAAATAAGTATCGGGCTGTAGAGGCCAACATAAGGCAATGGGTTGAGGCCTCTCCCTATGCCCACCTATGGCGCAAAACAGCCGGTAAGCAATTGTCATTATCGCGGGATGCCTTTCGGGATTGGTATGACTCTGAATCGCCAGGGTTCTCCGGAGCGTACTGCCGCTATCTAAAGACCAAGCAATCACTCAACGGCTTCATGCCTGCCGCAAACGGCAAGAATAAGTTTAGCGACTTCCTAGGTAGCGACGGTAGGGTAAGGCCATATATGGGTATCTATGGCAGTCAGTCAGCGCGGAGCCAGCCAGGGGCTACCGGGTTCATCCCTCTCAAGGCGGCCTGGATGAAAAACTTCATAGAACCAAAGCCAGGGTTTTGCCTGGCATCCGCCGACTTTGTATCCCAGGAGTTTCTAATCTCTGCGCTCATCTCGCAGGATTTTAAAATGATGGACGCCTACAAATCCGGTGACGTTTACCTTTCGTTCGCTAAAGCTATAGGGTTGGTGCCAGCGTCGGCCACTAAGGAAAGCCATAAGAGGGAAAGGGATATAGCGAAAACCCTTGTGCTCGGCATTTCCTACGATATGACAGCTACGGGATTAGCTCCTAGGCTAACTGAGAAGTCAGGAAAGGCTGTAAGTGTCGATCAAGCGCAAGATTACATCGATGCCTTTTTTGAGACATACGAAGACTTCGCAGAATGGAAGGCCGAAACAATACGCGATTACAAGGAAGACGGTTGCTTGAAGCTGCAAGACGGATGGGTAATGTGGGGAGATAATGACAATCTACGTAGCGTCGGCAATTTCCCTATACAAGGGACCGGCTCGGTTATCCTTCGCAAGGCAGTGGCGCTATGTCAGGACGCCGGGTTGCGTGTGCTTTACACCGTCCACGATTCCATTTGTGTAGAGTTCCCCGAATCAAAAATGGAGAGCGTTAAAACCTTACGCGATTGTATGATTAGTGCTTTCCGGCAAGTTATGGAGCCTTACGGCCAAGTAATCGACGTAGGTATCGACGGCCATGTGTGGTCTAGGGATTTCTGCGACGGGGTGAATTGGCTGCAAGAAGACTGGGAGAAGGATTTCCAATATAGCGTGGAATATTGCGATAAGAAGGGCGAAAAGGATTTAGCTCGCTATAAGGAATTCTTTAGCTGAAATTTAGTTTACAACTTTTTCTATAGAGTGTATCCCTAGCAAACATTAACTAGGAGAATTTAGCTATGGCGTTTAGATCCGTAGGCGGCGGTAAGGGCGAGAAGAAATATTTAAAATACAATGAGTGTGAAGACGGGCAGGTACTTTGCGTCGGCACGTTCTTGGGTACTAGCGAAGGGCGCTATGGCCCCCAGCATGAGTTCCGCCTTGAAGACGGCACCGTTCAGGTGCTTAACTCGGCAGGGCATTTGAATTATCAGATTGATAATTTCGTCAGCCCTCAAGACGTTGTGAGAGTGGTTTATCTAGGAAAGGAGATGCTTACCTCCGGGGCTATGAAAGGAAAGTCGGCACATAAGTTTGACGTTCAGGCTGATGACGGACAGCCCGAGGTATCTAAGCCGGTGGCAAAGGCGAAGACGGCCCAAGCTGCAGCTACTAGGCCTGTTTCCAAGAAGCCTAAAGTCGTCGCTGCGACAGAAGATTTCGAGCTATGAGAGATAAGACGAAGACGGGGCTTAGCCCCTCTTCGCTCGCGCTTTTCCAATCGTGCGAGCGAAGATACTACCATTATAAGATAGAAAATACGCCGCATGATAGCGACTACGTCGATGACGTAACGTCGCTGCAGGTTGGTAGCGCCTTCCATAAAATCCTTGAGAATCGTAGGCATGATTTGAAAGGTATTAAGTATGGCGAGGTTGCCGCGGTTGTAAATGAACACGGGCTTAACCATGCGGAATATTCGCCGCTAGTCTATGCGATGGTGATTCGTTACCGAGAAATGCACGAGGCTTCAAGGCGTAAGGTAATTGCCGTCGAATTTGAAATCGCTGAAGACGGGTTCCTCGGCTACGTCGATGCAATCATGACTGACCCCAACGGCGATTGGTGGATATGCGACATGAAGACGGCTGCAAGTTGGAACCCAGCTATCTTGCCGACACTCTACTCGCATCCGCAATTGAACTTGTACGCTTTGTTCGCTCCCTATATTGCAGAGTCATTAGGTCTGGATATGGCGGACTTTGCTGGGTGCCGGTACCTCTTAACGACCAAATCAAAACTGAAGATGCGGGATAAGGAAACTTCGGAGGAGTATACGAAGCGTTTGCTCGGCGCGGTAGTTTCACTTGATATTGAAATACCGCACGAAAAAATGATCCCCGATGTAATGGGTGACATTCATAACACGGTCTCTCGTAAAATATTGATTAATGGGAGAATCGAGGGCAATTATTGCAGAAACTACA
>SXGQ01668912.1_pt1 | contig 13127 bp, 14 predicted proteins | sample 3178371 | NCBI WGS metagenome assembly SXGQ01 (sample SAMN11356859, study PRJNA531348) | freshwater metagenome | isolation source: freshwater sample F1-20 | place: China: Fuxian Lake, Yuxi | collected 2017-12-25
GATTTCGGCAGGAAGATCGCTGAAGGCTTGCCTGAAGAGATACGCAATAACCCAGATGTGATTGCCGCCTATTTGGGAGTGCCAGACGATGCTGCTTGAGGTACAAGACCTGCATGTTTTCTACGGAAAGATTGAAGCCATCAAGGGCATTTCTTTCAATGTGAATGAGGGAGAAATTGTCTCCCTCATTGGCGCAAACGGTGCTGGTAAGACAACAACAATGCGCACCATTTCTGGTGTTCGCCCAGTTGCTCAGGGTCGCATTCTGTTCGAAGGACAAGACATCACCAACATGGCTCCGCACGACCGCGTGAAGCTAGGTATTTGTCAGGCTCCAGAGGGTCGTGGGATTTTCCCCGGAATGACGGTGCGTGAGAACTTAGATATGGGTACCTATATCCGTGGCTACAAGAGTGCAACGAAAGCTGCAGACATGGAACATGTCATCAGTCTGTTCCCACGCCTCGGTGAACGTATTTCTCAAATGGGTGGCACGCTTTCAGGTGGAGAGCAACAGATGCTCGCCATTGGTCGAGCACTGATGAGTCGCCCGCGTCTTATGTTGCTCGACGAACCTTCCATGGGGCTCGCACCAATGTTGATTGCACAAATCTTCAGTATCGTCAAGAAGATCAACTCAGAAGGCATTTCAGTGCTCATGGTTGAGCAAAACGCGACGCAAGCTTTGAAGACTGCGCACCGTGGTTACGTACTTGAGACCGGGTATGTCATGAAGTCTGGTACTGGAGCAGATTTGCTTGTAGATCCCGCAGTACGCGCCGCATACCTCGGCGGCTAGTTCCCGTATTTTTCTAAACGCGTTAAGTAACGCCTTACTGCACTCGCACTTTCGCGTCGCCACATCTCAACAGGCGACTGTGAATTGTTCTTATTGATCGCGTCGATGAGGGGTTCAAAGACTTGGCGTTGTTTGGCAACAAACGGTTGCAGCGGTAATTGAAACTGTTCGCGAAGCATGACTTTCACAACAAGTTCTGTGCGCACTTCACGAAGATGTGAAACAGGAGTATTGAGCCACAATTCTGCATGACGTTTGCCAGCAGCAGTAGGGGAGATGATCACTTTGTCGGCACCGCCACCATCTTTGGGTGTTGCGCGCTTCACCAGGCCATCGGCCACCAAGGTATCTATGGCGCGGTACACCAATTGGCGAGACAACGACCACGCACGACCGATGGTGCCACTAGGTGCAAGCTCTTCGTGCACAGCCCACCCATGGCGCGGGGAAAGTACAACTAGGGCCAGCACCACGTCTCTTGCTAGTTGTGCGTCTTGCCGAGCCATATCAATACCATAGTCCTGTTGTGAAAGTAGTCAAAAAGTTACTACTCTGACATGGTGAGATTTGTAGGAACGTTGCTTGTCGGGGCACTCTGTTTCTCGGGTTGCGTGAGTTCAACTTCCTCTTCAACTGACTCAACTTCCATGTTGTGCCCGGTGCCTAAGGACCAAGGCAAGGTAGTTGTTCTTGCAGCAAGTTCCATGGCGAACGCTCTTGAGGAGATTAAACCTGTATATCTCGCAGATCATCCATGTGTCGTTGATTTGGTTTTTAGTTTTGGTTCGTCGGCCACTCTGGCTGCACAAATTATAAATGGTTCCCCGGCAGACGTTTTTGTTTCAGCAAGCAAAGGCACCATGGATTCAGTACAGGAAGAAGGAGTTATCTCGACACCAACTCGATTTGCGAGAAACTTTGCCGCAATCATGTTTTCCAAAAATTCTAGATTCGAAGAACGCATCACTTCGCTTCTGAGTCTTCTTGATACTTCAAATCCAAACATAAAAGTAGGCCTCTGTGTAGAGACAGCGCCGTGTGGCTCACTTGCAGATTCGGTGTTGAAAAATGCAGGCGAGGCTTACGGGAATCAATCATTGAACCGTGATGAAGTTGCCGATACGGAATCGCCTTCAGTCGAAGATCTTGTCTCAAAAATAGAGATGGGTGAACTTGATGCTGGAATTGTGTACGAGAGTGATTGCCGCTTTTCTGCAACAAGCAAGAAGAGCAGTGGTTGCGTTGAGATCCCGGACATGCATAATGGCAAAGCACTGAACCTGGCCAATGAGTATTACGTTGGGGCAATCACCACTAAGGCAAACTCTCGAGAGTTCTCGCAGTTCATTACATCTTCTGCATTTCAATCAATTCTTCAGTCCGAGCACGGATTTAGCGCACCGAAATGAAGCAGAAGTTCTCTCCAGTCGTTATTGCATTGGCCGTAACTGCGGTTGCATTTATAACGCTTCCAATATTGGCGATTCTTGTGAGGGCTCCGTGGTCAGATGCATGGGAGATTGTGGCTCAGAAGAGAACGAGAGATGCACTCGTTGTTTCTCTTCAAACCTCTGTCATTGCTGCAGTTATTGCAAGCGTGATTGGTATTCCATTGTCGTGGGTTCTTGCACGCTCATCAGGCAGAGGGATATCAGTTCTACGCACCATCAGCGTTGTTCCCATTGTTTTGCCTCCGGTTGTGGGCGGTATCGCGTTGCTTGCTGCATTTGGCAGGCGAGGTGTAGTCGGACAGTACCTCTACGACTGGTGGGGTGTTTCGCTACCGTTCACACGTACTGCAGTCGTCATGGCGCAAGTGTTTGTGGCATTGCCATTTTTTGTTCTCGCAGTAGAAGCAGCATTTCGTCAAAATGGTCGTCATCTTGAAGAAGCTGCAGAAACATTGGGTGCAAGTCCGCTGCGCGTGTTTCTCACGGTTGCTTTGCCACTTGCACGCCCGGCCATTATCGCTGGTTTTGCATTGTCGTGGGCTCGCTCTTTAGGCGAGTTCGGTGCATCAATTACCTTCGCCGGAAGTTTCCCTGGCAGAACACAGACTCTGCCTATGGCTGTGTATGAATTGGTCTCGGTCGATTATCAACTCTCTCTCGTGTTGTCACTGTTGATGGTTGCAATCTCGGTTGCTGTGCTGGTCGGTCTGCGAGATCGCTGGATGTCTGGAGCTGAACAATGAGTTTGGTGTTGCAGGGCCAAGTGGGTAGGGGAGAGTTCTCTCGCGAAATTGACGCCATAGTGCAACAAGGTGAGATTTTGGCCATCGTTGGCGCAAATGGTTCTGGAAAATCGACCGTGTTGCAAACCATTGCCGGCATTGCTGCATTGAAGAGTGGGCGATTGTCATGTGACAATGAGGTGTGGGATGAGCCGATTACAAAGATATTTACTCCCGCGCAAGATAGGCACTGCGGCGTGGTCTTTCAAGACCTCCGGCTATTTCCTCACCTGTCACTCATTGCAAATGTTGCGTATGGCCTGCGCTCAACTGAAATGTCAAAACAAGAGGCACACGCGCGGGCTGCAGAAGAGTTGACGCTTGTTGGACTCGATGAGTTGGCGGATAGAAAGCCTGGGCAGGTCAGTGGCGGGGAACGGCAACGGGCAGCCCTTGCCCGCGCACTTGTCCTGCGGCCGCCAGTACTGCTTCTCGATGAGCCATTTGCATCAGTTGACGTGTCGTCCCGCAAAGGCCTCCGAGACCTGTTGCCCTCATTGGTGCAGGGCTACCAAGGTTCTGTTGTCCTTGTCTCGCATGATCCAGAGGATGTCCAGACCTTGGCCACCAACATCCTCACTTTCGGTTAGAGCCCAATCAAATCCCCAAAAAACTTGGTGGGGTTCACCTTCCGTTCACCTTGCCGTCGGTTGGGCGACAACTACCCCTGAGAACATGTTCAGGTGATTCAAGATGACTTGGTACCCCAGCACCGAAAACTTGTTTCGTCGTACACACTTGTAGATCGAATCTTTCGTCGTGTGATCACCACGGGAGGACTTTTCTCCCTTGTGATACTTGGTTTAATCGGTGCATTTCTCCTCTATCGCGGATTTGAAATTTTCTCCGATTTTGGTTTCTCGTTCATTACGGGTGAAGTGTGGAACATCGGTGATCCGATGGACACATCAACTGCTGTCCTAGGTATCGGCGCCATGCTCATGGGGTCTGTGATTACATCTGTGATTGCAATTCTGATTGCTGTGCCTTGCGCAATTGCAGTTGCGCTTTTTATTGAGTTCTACTCACCAAGAAAAGTCCGCTTGATTCTGACTGCAGTTCTTGACCTTGTAGCTGCCATCCCCTCAGTCATCTTCGGTATTTGGGGTTATGCAGTGTTGTTGCCGATTATTGAAGATTGGTCTGTGCCACTTGAGCGTTGGCTCGATTTCATTCCCATCTTCAGTGTCCCATCCGGCATTTTTGGAAGGTCGCCATTTTTGGCCGGGGTACTACTTGCGCTCATGGTCATTCCAATTGTTACGTCCGTAGCGCGTGAGGTGTACAGCCAAGCACCGCGTGATCTCATCGATGCATCGTACGCATTAGGTGGAACCCGTTGGGGAGCAATACGAAATGTAGTTATTCCTTTTGGCCGCAGCGGTTTAGTAGGTGGTGCAATGCTTGGGTTAGGACGTGCTCTTGGTGAGACTGTTGCTGTTTATCTCACACTAAATCTTGTTTTTGACATAAATTTTAGAATCCTTGGCTCTGCCGGAGGAAACGTAGCGTCTCTCATTGCCACAAAGTTTGGTGAAGCCACTGAATATGAACTGAAAGCACTCATGGCTGCTGGTCTCGTGCTTTTCCTTGTAACGCTCTTGGTCAACTTCATGGCATCGATTGTTGTCAACAGGAGTGGAAAAATCATATGACAACTATTCTTGACTCGCTAGAGGTGCCAACTCCGAGGCGGCCTTGGAATAAGAAACGGCAAACGTTTGTACGTTCTGCGATTCTGATCTGCATATCGCTTGTGATCAGTTGGGTTTTGTCTTCAACTACTGAGTTGGGTGGCGTACTCGGCTTCTATTTTGGGTTAGCTGTATGTCTGCCTGTCGTTGTGCTCATCGAGTCAATTCGTCACGGACGCAACGTTGCTATAGATCGGGTTGCATCCTCGGTGATTCTGGCGATATTTGGTGCGGTTGTCATCCCATGGATATCAATAGTGACTACGGTGTATCAAAAGGGATCTAAAGCATTTCACTCGGGGTATCTCACGACGGATATGCGCGTCACAGCTTCTGGTGACCCACTTGAATTTGGCGGAGTACTTCATGCCATTGTTGGAACACTTATTTTGGTCCTCATCGCGTCCATCATTTCGGTTCCACTGGGAATTACCGCTGCAATTTATGTCGTTGAGATCAAAGGTCGATTTGCGAGCACAGTACGGTTTTTTACTCAAGCGATGAGTGGAGTTCCATCGATTGTGGCCGGGCTCTTCATCTATTCAACCATTTGTGTGTTCTTCGGTGGCTTTAGTGCTTGGGCTGGGGCACTGGCTTACACAATTCTTATGTTGCCTACTGTTGCGCGCACATCTGAAGAAGTCTTGAAGTTGGTGCCAGATGAATTGCGAGCTGCCAGTTATGCCCTTGGCGCTAGTCAAGCCCGGACCGTGTTTCAGGTTGTGCTTCCTACCATCGCGACCGGCCTTGTTACCTCAGCAATTCTCGGTATTGCTCGTGTAGCTGGAGAAACTGCACCATTAATTTTGACGGCTTCCTATTTTGTAGCCACGAGTCGTAATGTGAGTGAACCAATTGCAAGTTTGCCAATTTACATTTTCTCCAGCCTTGGACTCGGCGATGCAAACGCAACAACACGCGCGTGGGGTGGCTCGCTAGTTCTACTAATCGTCGTTTTTATTTTATTCTCGTTAGCCCGTGGCCTGAGTGCCCGTTTAAGTAGAAAGTAGCGCAGACATGGAAACGCCAAACCTAGAAACTAAAGAAGTAATCAACTCGAATATTCAAATGGAGCCAACGGTGATGAACGATACAACTCGACGCAATGCAGAGAATCTTGAAGTAAAAGGCGAGAGTGGTCTTGAGACGCGCGGCGTTCACGCATGGTTCGACAAGCATCACGCCTTGGCTGATGTTTCTCTCCACTTTCCAGAAAACACAGTCACGGGTTTAATTGGACCATCGGGCTGTGGTAAGTCAACTTTCCTGCGCTTGTTGAATCGCATGCACGAGTTCATTCCAAAAGCAGCCATGGCTGGGCAGGTTTTGTTTGAAGGCCATGATATTTATGCAGATGACGTAAACGCCATTGACATGCGGCGGCGCATTGGAATGGTGTTTCAGAAGCCGAACCCATTTCCTGCAATGAATATTGGGGAAAACGTGGTGGCTGGCCTGAAGCTCTCCAAGATCAAATCAGACAACAAAGACGAAATTATTGAGGATTGTCTCACTCGTGCTGGTTTGTGGAATGAAGTGAAAGATCGTCTTAAATCACCCGGTGGTTCCCTGTCGGGCGGTCAACAGCAACGCCTCTGTATCGCACGGTCATTGGCGCTAAAGCCAGACGTTCTCTTGCTCGACGAGCCATGTTCTGCACTTGACCCAGGCTCGACGCTTCGAGTGGAAGAAACAATTGTTCAACTTTCAGAGTCCATGACAATCGTGATTGTGACGCACAACATGCAACAAGCAGCTCGCGTTTCTGATTACTGTGCATTCTTCCTGTCCGATGGTGGTCCGGGACACCTGGTTGAAGCTGACCTCACTACGAATATTTTCTCGAACCCCAAAGACACGCGCACTGCTGATTATGTGCAGGGTCGTTTCGGCTGATTTTCAGTTAACGGATTGTTTACCTAAATACCCCTTGTCGTTTGTCGGCTGGTATTTTTCTAGTTAAATCCACCTCCTACGGTGCAAGTGGAATCATTTCCGATAATCCCAAGGAGAAATACAAATGACATTCCGTCGTAAAATCTCAGTCGTGGCAGCATTAGCTATCGCTACAACTGCTGCCGTTTCAACACAGGCAAATGCTGCTGCTGTTGGTGGCGGAGGAGCATCTTTCATGGCAAACATGATGGATATCTGCGCATCCGGCTTCAACAAGAACGAACTTGTTAACCCAGGCAAAGCCGACACAATCACCTACGCGTCGGTCGGCTCATCTTCAGGCAAAACTGGATTCGCAAACGGCACATATAAGTTTGGTGGATCTGAGTCTGCGTACACCAGTGGCGCTCCAGCAAACCTTGTGTATGTTCCCTTGATTGGTGGATCAATCGCAATTGGTTACAGGGTTGATGGCATGAGCCCAGCCAATGCACAGGTTCGCTTAACCAGCGAGACTGTCGCAAAGATTTTTGCTGGCCAGATCACCAAGTGGAACGACCCAGCAATTGTTGCTTCGAACAAGGCTTCAACGGTAAAGAAGAAACTTACTGCTACAAAGCTTGGCGTAACAGTTACGGCAAAAAAAGTTGCTGCAAACGTTACATTCACCGTAAAAATGACTGCAGCTGCAAAGACGAAGTACAAGAACGCAAAAGTAACAATTTCAGCAGCGACTCTTGGCGGTGCAACTAAATCCATCATCAATTCTCGATACACGAAGCCAATGACGAAGACCACTTCCTATGTGGCCAACACCACGTATCAGGTAAACGTTGGCAAGAACCCAATTGGTGTACTTGCAGTTGCAACTGTGACAGATGGCGTCACAATCACGATGCCAGATCTTGCAATTCGTGTTGTTCACCGTTCCGATGGCTCTGGTACAACCAACAACTTCATTAACTTCTTGAACAAGTCGTTCCCAACAATCTGGACAAAGGCTACTAGCGATACGTTCAGCACAGGTTTCCCAGGCACTGTTCCTACTGACGGTTCATTCCAGTCTGCAAAGGGCAACGAGGGTCTTGCAAGTTATGTACGCGACAATAACGGTTCAATTACCTACGCGGAACTTTCTTTCTTGGAAGAACGGAGCGTGAAGGCAGCGGCTGTTAGTAACCCATCCGGAACCTACGTTTCACCTTCACCTTCGACTTCAGCCTCGTGGCTTGAAGGTGCAGAGGTGAGTGCAGAAGGATTGGTTACTCAGAACTATGCCTACACCGCATCTGATGCTTACCCAATCAATGCTGTTTCATACGGTTTGGCAAGTTCGGCTGCAAGTGCAGACATGTCAATCTCGAAGCGCTTCTTCAGTTATTTCTTGAACACATGTGCACCGAAATCAGCTCCTGGAGCTGGCTACACACCACTTGTTGGAAAGATTCTCGAGAAGGCAGTTAGCCAACTTGCAAAGTTAAACGGCGGAGCATAAACCCTCTACCCAGTTAGAAACTGCGAAAGGCCCGGTGCGAAAGCGCCGGGCCTTTCTGCTTGCCCTGGTCAGCCGTAGATAGGTGACTGGGGCAGAATGGTGCATGGGAAATATTCAAATTGTGAATCCTGCGAATGGCTCACTGGTATCTGCAGTACATAACCATTCGGTTCAAGAGTGTGTTGCTGCTGCAGAGGTTGCATCAACTGCATTCACAGCATGGCGCAAAACCTTGCCACGTCAACGCGGTGAGATCCTGCGCACAGCCTTCGACATTATGGTTGCTGAGCAAGAGGCGCTGGCTGAGCTCATTGTGAGTGAAAACGGAAAAGTTCTTTCCGATGCAAGGGCAGAGGTGGCATATGCCGCGGAATTCTTTCGCTGGTTTAGCGAAGAGGCAGTGCGAATCGATGGAGATCTACGCCAAGCGCCAAATGGCACTAATTGGTTGGCTGTAACGCGTGAGCCCGTAGGTGTCGCTCTGTGCATCACTCCGTGGAATTTTCCGGCAGCTATGGCTACTCGCAAAGTAGGCCCTGCATTGGCGGCTGGTTGCACCGTGTTGCTGAAGGCTGCTCACGAGACGCCACTGACTGCATATGCCATTGCAGACATCTTGAAACGCGCTGGTTTGCCCGATGGAGTACTTCAGGTGATTACGCCCGATCCTCCGGGTGATGCTGTTGCAGCGTTACTTGCTAGCGGCATTGTGCGCAAACTGTCGTTCACGGGAAGTACGCGTGTGGGGTCGCTCCTGCTGAGTCAGGCAGCAAGCAACATCGTGAACTGTTCCATGGAATTAGGCGGCAACGCACCATTCATTATTTGTGATGATGCAGATATTGACGCCGCCGTTGATGGCGCAATGATTGCAAAAATGCGTAATGGAGGAGCAGCGTGCACGGCTGCAAATCGCTTCTATGTGCATACTCAAGTGCTCGATGAATTCACTTCCAAGTTTGTGAAACGAATGTCTGCACTAGTTGTAGGCGACGGTATGGCCCCAACAACCACACTCGGACCATTGGTTAGTGCGGTGCAACAATCTCGTGTGTCTTCACTGGTGGAGCGTGCGATAACTGAGGGAGCCATCGCATTGTGTGGTGCAAGTGCAACACCTGCACCAATGCACGGCTATGCAGCAACGGTGTTGGCGGGAGTTCAGCAGCACCACTCAATTATTCAACAAGAGGTGTTTGGGCCAGTTGCTCCGATCATTGAAGTGCAGGATATTGAAGAGTCAATTCCGCTCTTCAATGGCGTGGACCATGGACTTGTTTCCTACATCTATACGCGCAATCACGGGCGTGGAATGCGGCTTGCGCACGCATTAGAGACTGGCATGGTGGGCTTGAATCGGGGATTGGTTTCAGATCCAGCAGCGCCGTTTGGTGGAGTGAAGCAATCAGGACTTGGTCGCGAAGGCGGTCACGATGGTCTCTTGGCATTTATGGAGACCAAATATGTCTCTACGGATTGGTAGAACACCGTTGCAGCGCGAGGCGTATCTCTAATGCGACTTTCGGTGATGTTCTGCAAGAACATCTGCACCGAAGTCATTCACAGGGTCGCGCCACACGGTGTGAACGTGGTTGCCGTCTCGAGTCGTGTTGTCGTACTCGGCAAGTAGACGTGGGCCTTGAATGCGGTAGTAATGCGGTACGCCAACTGCTGTGCCGCCAGCCCACGCAAAATGTAACTGCTGAAAATGCTCAGAGACTTTGTCTGCTTCGCGTTGTGCAAATTCATCGCTGATGCGACCCACATAGGTGTTTACCAATGCTCGCAAGATTTCTTGCTGTGAGGTATTCATTGAAGATGCTGCGATGCCTTTTGGGGTAGTGGAGTACGACAATGCTGACGCATGTTCGGGCGTATACCCAATCTTTGCGTCTTCATTTTTTTGAAACTGTTCCACGACATTGTGTAAATCACCAGTGAATTCGTCTCGCCACACCTTTGCTAATGGAAGCGCCATGTCTCCATCATGAAGCTCACTTCTGTTTGCTGTCACTAGGTCTGTGGGAGGCACATGCGAAACAATTGCAAGAGAACGTTGTTCATCGTTGAATGAATGCATGAGTTCGCGCGAGAGGTCTTCGCACGCACCTAGAGGCCGCAGAAACTGACCACCGAGCAATGGGGAAGAGGCTGGGTCTGCGCCCAAGAAGCATGGCGTACTGGAAACGACTTCGTTATTCAGAATGGTGAAGTGCAGCGATACGTGGTGTCCACCAATGCGCCAACCCCATGAAGATGTACCTGGATCGCCAAAGATGCGTAGGAAATAGCGTTGTGGGTCGCGACCACGTGGGAAGTTCCAATGTGCTGTCCAGCCTTCAAGCTGATCGAGAACGTTCTCGAGTCCTATGATTGTAGAAACGGTCACGTACGCAGGTCGCGAGAGTCCGGCATCAACTAAACGCATCACCAATCGAGTTTGTTCTGGTGTGAGTGTGTGCAGTGTGAGGCCACCGTGATCGGTTGGTGTGTAGAACCATTTCTGTCGTTCGTCTTCACTAGGGAAGGGCCAGTGCGCCTGCGACGTTTGTTCTGTATTCAACGTGGCAAGGATGGCCTGAGCAATATCGGTCATTGCGTTTGCTGTAGCGCTCATGTGCCAGGTGCTTTCAGTCCAAAGATGAGGTCTGGGTCGCCAGGTACCCACGAGTTTTCAAATTGGGAACGCCGGCCAATGAGTTCGGTGCGCTCAATCAATTGATGCCCAACGGCTAATTGAGACTTCTCGTATTCGCACAAGGCGGTGAGAAGGTCGTCGTTGCGAGCGAGAGCATCGGTAAGCGCCCATGCATCATCTGCGGCTTTTGCAGTTCCTGCAGCGGCATGTGGGCGGCCAAGATTTGCTGCGTCACCGAGAAGGCATGTGCGACCAAATGCCATGCGGTCGATAGTGAGGTCGAAAACAACTTGTATGAATGGCTGCTGCGTCTTCACGATGAGCTCGGCAATGGCTGCGGGGAGGTGCGCCTTGGCATGTGTTTGCATTTCTGCAACGTGGTGTGGAGCAACAGCACCTGGTGGTAATGAGATTTCGCGTTGCACACCAGAGATATCTGTGAGTAAATCTTCTAGTGGACCGCCAGTTGAGTAGTTGCGATACCAAACAAAATTGAAGAGTCGTTGACCTGGTGCTGTTTCACCTTCAAGTCCGGGAATGGGGTACACCAAAATATGACTGTTCGGATAGACGAAGTACGTGATTGCGTCATCAAGCAAAGTAAGCGTATCGGTTGACAGTTCAGTTTCGTGTACCATGCCGCGCCATGCCACATACCCTGCATATCTTGGGGTTGCACCTGGCAGAAGTGTTGCTCGCGCAAGTGAGTTCACCCCGTCAGCAAAGACAACCAAATCTGATGTTTGGGTCTTTCCATTGGAGAACGCGATGGTCACTTCTGTGGCGTCAACGTCACTCCACCCAGTCATTTCGTGATCAAGCACATAGTCGTTTGGCTTCATGCACGACAACAACTGACGGTAGATGGTGTTCCAACTACTGAATCGGTAGTTGTGATTTTCTTCACGCAGTATTGAATTATCTTGAGACAAGTAACGAATATGCGACGTAGCAATAGAGATGTCGTCTATGTCTACTCCGGCACACTCGGTGAGGTATCGAGACGTCTCGGGCAATAGACCAATACCTGCTCCGCGCTGAGCAAGTTCTGATGGAGAACGTTCAAATACGCGAACGTCATGGCCTGCATCGCGAAGCAACAGTCCGGCGGTGAGTCCACCGATGGACCCACCGACGACACTGATTTTCATGTTGTGCTTTATGGCTGACCGAAGGTTGCGATCTTGTCAATCTTGCACACGAACAACACGCGACGTTCATCGATTGACGGGTCACGCAAGCCGTAGGTGTCTCCACCATCGACGATGTACTTACGCCAGATTTTGTTGAGGTGTTCAGTAACTGCTGAGCCTTCTTTTGGATCGTCTTCTGAGATCTCGCGCTCGACGGTGACCTTCATGCTCATCCAGTGGTACATGTTCTCTGGGTTCATGATCAAGATGGTGATCTGAGGTGTCTTGCGAATCCATTTTGTCTTGGTGCGTTGTGAAGCAACGTTGACCAACACCTTGTCTCCGTCGTAGTCGAACCACATTGGAGTGAGGTTGGGGCGGCCATCGGAACCCATAACTGCCATGGTGCAGGCGAATGGCTTATCGACAAGCATTTTGTACTTCGGGTCGAGGTCGTTCAACGAGTTCACTGATTCATGATCACCGATTGCAAACTGTCCTGGCTGGAGTCCGTTTGCTACGTCTCTGAATTTTGCAACTTTGATTGCCATGGTGTCTCCTTGGATTGAGGTGTGTTGTGCACACAGATTTACGGTATCACCGTCTTCAGAACGGCTGTAAGACGGGCGGCGACCTTCATTCACTCAAGGCACAGTGCGTAGTAGCGTCAAGGTTGTGACTGACCAACGAATTGAGACTCAGAACGCGTGGCTCTCCCCAGAAGAGATCGCCATGGTGCGCAATCAAGTGCCGTTGGTCTACGTCGAGGCTGTGCCGGTGCGTTGTGACCCCGATGGGAAAGTCACTCATGTGGGCATGCTCCTGCAGCAGGCCGCAGACGGAAGCATCAGCCGCATGGTGGTCTCAGGGCGCGTCATGCTGAATGAACGCATCAGAGACGCTCTCATGCGCCATCTGGAGAAGGATCTTGGACCATTTGCTCTCCCACGAGTGCCACCAGAACCTTCGCCATTCACCGTGGTCGAGTACTTCACCGATCCATCAATCTCTGGTTTCTACGATCCGCGACATCACGCTGTGAGCTTGGCGTATGTAGTGCCTGTCACAGGCGAATGTGAACCATCGCAGAAGGCGCTTGACCTTGCATGGTTCACTCCTCAACAAGCCGTGAGTGACGATGTCATTCGCGAAATGACAAGTGGCCATGATCGCTTGATTCGTTTGGCGCTTGCCTCCGTCGGTCAACTTCCCTGAACTAGAATTTCATGCGTGCCAGAA
>SXGQ01866497.1_pt1 | contig 13126 bp, 12 predicted proteins | sample 3178371 | NCBI WGS metagenome assembly SXGQ01 (sample SAMN11356859, study PRJNA531348) | freshwater metagenome | isolation source: freshwater sample F1-20 | place: China: Fuxian Lake, Yuxi | collected 2017-12-25
ATGGAATTCCTGCTCGACAAGATGCGCCAGACCAAAAACAACGGCGAGTTCTTCGAAATGATGCGCCGCGGGGGCTGACCGCCACCCTCTGGCCCCATGTGGACAAGAGCATATCAGCCCGTTATACTGGCGGGCGAATTTTCGTTTACCCGGAAAGTGAATTGCAGGCTGTGTTGACGCACCCAACAACCGGATGTTGAACCATTCGGCCACACCAGCGTTTGAACACCTGTAGTTTGGCTTCCACCTTTACCCGGAGTCACCCATGAAAGAGGGCATTCACCCCAACTACCGTGAAGTTGTGTTCAAGGACATGTCCTGCGACTTCCTGTTTGTATCGCGTTCTACCGTGCAAACCAAAGAAACCATCGAATACAACGGTCAGACCTACCCTCTGGTGAAGCTTGACGTGTCCTCCGAGTCACACCCCTTCTACACCGGCGCCCAAAACAAGATTCTGGACACAGCAGGTCGCGTTGAAAAGTTCCGTCAGAAATTTGGTCGTTTCACCAAGTCTGGCAGCTGATCGGTCAGCCCGGGGTGTCCGACTGGCACATGCGTGTTCAGTCGGGTGCTGACGGTTTAAAGCGGGGTGAAGCAGTATCAGGTGGGTTTCGGCTTGCTTCCGCAGCTCCGACTGCTGAAGTCACAACCTGATTCAAGCCTGCAGATTCAGCCAGCTCTGTTGCAAAAAAGCAGTGCACACCCTTTGTGTACTGCTTTTTTGTTTTCTGCAGCCCTTCCTTTTTGTTCTAATACCTCCTGACATGATCTGGCCGGTTTTGCCGGCCAACCCACAATGCTCTCAAACACTTTGCTGCAGCGCTTGCCCCCGCGCATGCTGTGGGCTCTCGTTCTGCTCTATGCCCTGCCCGGTTTGCTGATGCGAGACCCATGGCGCCCGACGGATGCCATCGCCTTCGGTGCGGCAGCCACCATGGCGCACGGTGGTCTGGCCGACTGGCTCGTGCCCAATGTCTATGGTGTCATGTGGGCAGAAGAAGGGCCGCTGTTGCTGTGGGGCGCAGCCCTGATGGGCAAGCTGTGGCTGATGGTGGGCGGCAAAGCGGCCTGGCTGGACGACGTCATGCGCCTGTCCTGTCTGGTCTGGCTGATGGCCATCTGCTGGACAGTGTGGTCTACCGCACAACGCATTGCCAAACGACCGGACATGCAACCGGTCAACCCGCTGGGGCTGACTACCTCCCGCAGCGACTACTCCCGCTCCATTGCCGACTGCGCCGTGCTCTGCCTGCTGGCCAGTCTGGGGCTGATGATCAAAAGCCACCAGATGGCTGCGGAGTTGCCGGAGCTGTTCGGCATTTCGGTCATGGCGCTGGCGGCCGTGCGCGCCATCAACCGCCCGATCACCGCCGGCTGGGCCTTCGGTGCTGGCATCGCGCTCGTGGTGTTGGCGCGCGGTTGGTCCCACGGTGTTTTCATTTTCGGGGCCATGCTGATTGCAGCCCTGTCTGACCCCATGTCACGTTTTGGGCTGGGCAACCGCATTCTGCGGGCTTTCATCGGCGGTGGCGGGGTTCTGGCGGTGTGGGCATTGTCTGTCTACCATCTGACACCCGAAGGGCCAGCCTATCTGTCGGCCTGGTGGAACTGGAACCTGCAGACATTCGAAGCCTATCGCAGCCCTGCCCCCCTGTTTTCAAAGGCACTGCAAGGGTTGCAGACCTTCAGCTGGTTTTTCTGGCCGGCCTGGCCGCTGGTGATCTGGACGATGTGGCACCACCGCCGTCAACTGTCCGATCAGGCGCTGCGCATTCCCGCAGCAGGTCTGGCCGGTGGACTGCTCGGTATGCTGTTCTACGATGCACCGACCGAGGGTAACTTCTTTCCCCTGCTGGGCTTGATGGCTGTGATCGCAGCCTTGGGGCTGGGCACGCTCAGACGCAGCATTGTGAGCCTCATCGACTGGTTTGCCCTGTTCATCTTCACGATCATCGGCACGGTCATCTGGCTGGGCTGGAGTGCCATGATCAACGGTACACCGGCGGCCATGGTCAAAAGTGTTCGCCGCCTGGCGCCCGACTTCATCCCCAGCGTGGTGGGCGTCGAACTGATGGCCGCTGTCATTGTCAGCCTGGCCTGGATGGCGCTGCTGTTCTGGCGCGTGCAACGCCACCCGCGCGCCATCTGGCGCAGCCTGGCCCTGTCCAGCGGCGGTGCCACACTGGTGTGGCTGTTGATGATGACCCTGTGGCTGCCCATGATCGACACCAGCAAGAGCTACCGCAGCGTGGCGGTACAGGTGCGGGATAAAGTGGCCGCAACCGGGAGCAACCCGTCAGCCACCTGCATTGACGCACCGGCACTGGGGCTGTCCCAGCGCGCCTCGCTGGCCTACCTGGGCGACCTGCGCTTCCGCTTTGACCGTCGCATCGACGGGGTGGACGACAACTGCCGCTGGCATCTGGCTTTTCTGGCATTCAGCAAAAAAGCCACGGTCAGGACGCCTGCAGCCCCCGAGGGAGACTGGGAAATGGTCTGGGAAGGTCGACGCCCGTCCGACCGCAACGAACTGTTCAGACTGTACGTGCGGCGCTGAGCACCGGCAAGACGATATCAAACCGTGCAGAACAGCCCCGCCCCCGGCAGCAAGCCGGACAACTCCACTGACAGCCCTGATGACAACCGCCCCTATCGTGCCCTTTTCCGTCAGGCATGGCCTGTGATGGTGGGTCAGATGGCGGTCATGGCCAACGGAATCGTAGACAGCGTCATGGCCGGACGGGCTGATGCCCGTACGCTGGCTGCCGTGGCTGTCGGCAATGCGGCTTACATCAGCCTGTATGTCGGATTGATGGGCATCCTGCTGGGTCTTACACCCTTGGCATCCCGCGCTTTCGGTGCCAAAGACCACAGGCACATCGGCGAACTGGCCGCGCAAAGTCTCTATATCGCAGCGGCGCTGGCGGCACTGGGCTGTACCGCCCTGCTCTTGCCCGACCCGATACTCGCATTGGCAGAAGCGCCCCCCGCTCTCGAGGCCGATATCCGCAGCTATCTGCAGGCGATTGCGTTCGGATTGCCGGCCGCCCTGTGTTTCAGGGTCTTTCATGCCCTGAACCAGGCCATCTCAACACCCGCTGTGGTCATGCGCATCCAGATCCTGATGCTGGGCGTCAAGATTCCCTTGAATGCATGGCTGATCTGGGGTGGTTTCGGCATGCCGGCGCTGGGTGCGGCCGGCTGCGGTTGGTCCACCACCTGCATCATGTGGATGGGCTGCCTGATAAGTGCCGCCCTGTGGTTCACCAACCCGCGCTACCGGCCCCTTCGGCAAAACCGCGGCTTGCGCGCGCCGCAGCCCCGTCTACTGAAAGCCTTGTTGGCCATGGGCCTGCCGATCGGAGGCGCCTACCTGATTGAGGTCACGGCATTCACCATGGTGGCCATCCTCATCGCACGGTTTGGCGAGGCAGTGGTAGCCGGGCATCAGATCGTAGCCAACCTGACGGCCACCGCCTACATGCTGCCGTTGTCCCTGGCCAATGCCACCACCGTGCTGGCAGCCCAGCATTTGGGCGCCGGACATTCACGGGCGGCCCGCAGTGCTGTGCTGACCGGTCTCAAAACCGCTGCGGGCTGTGCCCTGCTGGTGGTGCTCTTGTACGGGTCTGCACGCCACCTGCTGGTGGGTGCCTATACCAGCGACGCCGAAACGGCCGCTCAGGCGCTGGCGCTCATTCCCTGGATACTGGCCTATCACCTCATTGACGCGGTTCAGACCCTGTGCACATTTGCTCTCAGGGCATGGGGCGTGTCCACCGCCCCCATGGTGGTCTATGCCGTCTGTCTATGGGGGCTTGGGCTGGGCGGAGGCGTGGTGCTGGGCATACAGGCCAAGCCGCCGCTGATGGCTGAGGGCTTCTGGATGGCAGCCACGGCCAGTCTGCTGCTGGCCGGTCTGATACTGGCCAGCCTGCTGTGGGTCAGGATGCAGCGCCACCCAGTGCGATGAAATACTCGCGGTAGTGCCGCAACTCTTCAATCGATTCGATGATGTCGGCCATGGCCGTGTGTTTGCTCTTTTTCTGGAAAGACTTGGCAACCTCGGGCTTCCAGCGCTTGCACAGTTCCTTGAGCGTTGAGACGTCCAGATTGCGGTAGTGAAAGAACGCCTCCAGTTGCGGCATGTAGTTGGCCATGAAGCGCCGGTCTTGGCAGATGCTGTTGCCACACATGGGGCTTTTACCGGGGGGCACCCACTGCGACAGAAATGCAATAAGCCCAGCGCTGGCCTGCGCCTCATCAATGGTGGAGGCGCGCACCCGGTCGATCAGGCCGGACTTGCCGTGGGTGGACTGGTTCCATTTATCCATCCCGGCCAACACCTCATCACTCTGGTGAATGGCATAGACAGGCCCCTCGGCCAGCACGTTCAGATGACTGTCGGTAACCACCACGGCCACCTCGATGATGCGATCCGACTGCGGATTGAGCCCAGTCATTTCCATGTCCAGCCAGATGAGGTTGAACTCATTGGGAACCGGGGTGGCAGACAAACGGCCGGAGCCGGCGCTTTCAGGGGAGGAAATCTCGTTGGCTTGTGACATAATCGGTTGACGCAGAACAACAGGCAGGCATTGTCGCACATGCGCCCTGTTCCGTTTTCAAGGATGTATCGTGTTCAGTCTCGTTTTCGCCGTCACTCTTCTTCTCACACTGGGTACCCGCCTGTATCTGGCCACTCGCCAGATCAGGCATATTGCGCTTCACCGCGCAGAGGTACCCCAAGATTTCCGGCAGCAGATCAGTCTGGCTGCGCACCAGAAAGCAGCCGATTACAGCATCAGCCGCACTCGCCTGGGCATGCTGGCAGTCGCGCTGGACGCTGCCATCGTGCTGGGCTTCACCCTGCTGGGCGGCCTCCAACTTCTTGACGCAGGCATACAGTCCCACCTTGATGGCGTATGGGGGGGGCTTGCGTTGATGGCCTGCGTGGCGTTCATTTCATCCGTCGTCGAACTGCCGCTGTCGTGGTACCGGCAATTTGTGTTGGAAGCCAGGTTCGGCTTCAACCGCATGACACCCCGTCTGTTCTGGACTGACTGGGTCAAAGGCATGGTGCTCGGTGCCGTCATCGGCGGGCCGCTGGTCTGGGTGGTGCTCGCGCTGATGGAGTCGGCAGGTCCCCTGTGGTGGGTTTATGCATGGGGCGTCTGGACGGCCTTCAGCCTGCTCATCATGGTGTTGTACCCCAGCCTCATCGCGCCGCTGTTCAACAAATTCACCCCCATGGAGACCGGCGAGATGCGCAGCCGCATCGAGAACCTGATGCGCCGTTGCGGGTTTTCTCCGGCAGGACTTTTCGTGATGGACGGCAGCCGTCGCTCCGCGCACGGCAACGCGTATTTCACCGGCTTTGGCAAAGCCAAGCGCATCGTGTTTTTTGACACCCTGCTGCAACGGCTCAGCCCCGGACAGATCGAAGCGGTATTGGCCCACGAGCTGGGTCACTTCAGCAAGCGGCATGTGCTGCGCCACCTGCTGTTGAGCATCGCCATGAGCGGGTTGACCCTGTGGGTGCTCTCTGAGCTCATGCTGCGCACCTGGTTCTACACGGGGCTGGGGGTCACCCCCCGCCTGATCGGCGACAACCATGCCATGGCGCTGCTGCTGTTTTTCATGGTCATGCCCTGGTTCAGCTTTCTGCTCAAACCCGTGATGGCAGCCCTGTCGCGCAAGCACGAGTACGAAGCGGACGCCTACGCCGCCCAGCAGGCCCGTGCCGAAGACCTCATCAGCGCGTTGGTGCGGCTCTATGAAGACAATGCCAGCACCCTCACACCCGACCCATTGCATTCGCTGTTCTACGATTCGCATCCGCCGGCCAGCCTGCGCATTGCCCACCTGAAAAGCCTGCCACCGCCGTCAGCACAGGCTGCAGCGTTGCCGGGTGCGGTATGAACGATGCAGAGAACAGGCCCATCCACCCGCCCGCTTACTGGCGGGCGCAGGCCTGTGTCCACATCGGACCCGAGGGCTGCTGGAACGCATCGGACATTGCGGCGCAGCTTGCGTTGTTTCCGGGCTGGCTGGTGGTATCAGGCGATCAAGGCGACACCGGCGGGGGTACAACCCATAGGCTGCGCAAGCGCTGTGCCTTTGCTGATTTCAATGCACTTGAGCCCGTCATCATCCGGCTGCTGGCCATCGCCCGACTGCAAGACCATCACCCCGATGTCAGTTTTGGCTACCGCGACCTGACCGTCAGCTGGAATACCCACAGCGCCGGCGGCATTTCCAACAATGACTGGATCTGTGCAGCCTTGCTCGACGAAGCCATCGAAACGGTCAAGTCTTGAGCAGACGCAACAAAAGCCCCCACACGTCGACAGCAGACGCAACTGCCTGCGCAACCGTGATCTCAAGTCACGGACGTCATGTTCTGGCCCGGCATGACGACGGCAGTCTGTGGCAGGTGTTCTCGCGCGGCAAAAAGCAGGAGGCTGCCGTGGGGGACCGCATCCTGTTGGACCCATCGGCACCGGGGCAGGCATGGGTTGCCGGCATTCAGCCACGACGCAACCTGCTATTTCGCTCTGACGAACAGCGCACCAAACTGTTTGCAGCCAATCTGGACCTGGTCGTACTGGTCGTGGCACCCAGTCCCCCGCTGTCACCCGAACTGGTGTTACGTACGTGGGTGGCCTGCCGGGCTGCGGACATACCGCTACTGCTGGTGATCAACAAGGCCGACCTGCTCAACCCCGATGAGCGACTGGACTTGCAGGTGCTGCATCTGCTGCCAGTGGATCCGGCCGATGCGCCGCAGACACTGAGCATCAGCCTGCTTGAGCGACCTGAACAAGCCGCATCAGACCTGGGAGAACAGTTGAATGGCAAGGTGTCGCTGATACTGGGCCAGTCGGGTATGGGAAAAAGTACGCTGGTCAACCTGCTGGTTCCCGATGCCGGGGCGCAGACTGGTGAGATATCCGAGGCGCTCAATTCCGGTCGTCACACTACCACACACACCCGCATGCACATGCTGCCGGCTGGCGGAGCACTCGTGGACTCGCCGGGTTTTCAGGCATTCGGTCTGTCGCACCTGAAAGCCGACACGCTGGATGGGGTGTTTGACTGGATGCTGCGGGAACGCAGCAATTGCCGCTTTTACAACTGCAAACACGTCAACGAACCGGGCTGCGGCATCATCGCAGCAGAACTGGCCGGCAGGCTGGACCCCGCCTGGCGGTCGTTTTATCTGTCACTGCACGAAGAAACGCGTCAGGCCCGAAAGCGGGACTTGCTGGGGTGATACGGCCAGACAGATAGAGTCACTGACCGACCGCTGTGTGCACCTCAACGGAACGGCCCGATCACGGTGAGCAGCAGCAGCATGCCCATCCAGAGAGCCAAAGCACGCCAGATCAACCGTGCCGCAAATGCCAGATCCATGGACACCAGGGGTCTTTCCGGGAAGGCGGCAAGTGAATCTGCCCGCACCGCCGAGACAGACCGCAAACCCATGGCTGCGAAACCGGCATCCAACAACAGAGCCTCCGCATCAGGACGTAAATCACGGCTCTGCCTCCAGACCAGCGCTGCCTCTTCAAACTGTCCTGCTACGGCATAAGCCAAAGCCGTCAGCCGCACCGGAATCCAGTCCATGACAGCCAGCCATCGATGGGCCGCCCATGCAAATTCGCTCTTCAACGTCCGCCCTGTCTGCTCCCAACTGCGCGCGGCCAGTTCGCTGACACGGTAGAGCACCACACCACTGGGCCCCGGCATCACCATGAACCAGAACAAAACGGCAAACACCTGCCTGAAAGCACACACCAGCGCATGCTCCAGGGCCAATCGCACCAGACGGTTGGAATCCAGCCCCGCAAGCGACAGCTCGGCGTCCGGGCGGGTCTGACGCCGCCACTCGATGTAAATGGCTGCAGCCCGCGCCACATCATTCTGGTTCAGCGCCAGTTGCATGTCCGTAAAACGCTGGCTGAACTGCCGAAAACCGATCGTCAGGTACAGCAGGCCCAGAGTGAACACCCATGCCAAGCCCAAAGCCCATTCGGACATCAGCCACCACAGGGCAAACGCAGCCAGTGTCCAGCCGCCGGTCAGCCCCACCAGTGCCATCACACCGTAATGACGCTCCTGCCCCGCATGAAAAAAACCCTCCGTCCAGGCAACCGTCTGCCTGACCATCTGGTGCACACGGTTCTCGGGGCTCAGGGCGCGAGCCTGCTCCACCAGCAAAACCAGCAGAACGGTAAAAAAAACCATATCAGGCACTCAGCAGACGATAGAGGTTGCGCAACATGGCTGCTGTGGCACCCCAGATGTAGTATTCGCGCCCCTGCCCGTTGCGCCACGGCATGGCATAAAAATAACGCTCGCCGTGCTCGGTCACAAAACTGTTGCGCAGATGTTTGTCCGCATCCATCAGGAAAGACAACGGCACTTCGAACACTTCAGCCACCTCGAAGCTGTCAGGGCTGAGTTCAAATGGTGTCTGTACCAATGCCACGACAGGCGTGACCAGAAAGTTGGTTGCAGTGGTGTAAACCGGCAGTTGTCCGATGACCTCGATATGCCGCTCATGCAGGCCGATTTCTTCAACCGTCTCACGCAAGGCGGTATGCACCGGGCCATTGTCATGTTCCTCGCAACGTCCGCCAGGAAAGCTGATCTGACCTGCATGGTCACGCAGATGCGTCGTTCGCTGCGTCAGCAGTACATGCAAACCGTCCTGCCGCATTACCAGGGGAATGAGCACTGCAGCGGCGGCCGGTTCGCGCGGTTTGAGCAGGATGCGGTCATTGAGCAGCTCAGGCTCCCAGACGGGGGGCACTGCAAAAACAGCGCGCAAGCCGTCCGGCTGCAGTCGATGCACCGGCACCTGCGCAGCCGGTTTTGGTTGCGCAGGCATATCGCCACCCGCTTGGTCGTTCATGGCGGCACTCACGGCAGCACCTGCGGCGCGGGACTTTCAATCTCCAGCACCAAATGGGCAATGAAGCCTGATGCCAGCAAGGCCTCCCGCAACTGACCGGCATCTATATCGGCGTCGGACAGCACCAGATTGCACGCATACCGACCGCTGGCAATTTGCCACAATTTCAACTCTGCAATGCGAGCTGACGGTGCCTGCTGATTGACCAATTCACCCACTTGCCGCCGCAGCGACTCGGGGGCCTGCGCATCGAGCAGCAACCAGGCGGACTGGGACAGCAGTCCCCGCGCCCAAACCACCACCATGACCGCCCCCACCAATCCCATCAGGGAGTCAACCTGCGGCAAGCCGGTCACTTGCCCGAACAGCAGGGCGACGATGGCCAGAATCGACGTCAGGGCATCTGCCAGTACGTGCAGATAAGCCGCTTTCAGGTTAAGGTTTTCGACCTTGGGGGCCGCTTCGGTTGGATGATCGTGGCCGTCAAGATGCGCGTGACTGTGCTGGTGGGCATGATCGTGCTGGTGGGCATGCGGATGTCCGTGCGAGTGTGCATGCCCATGGGAATGCCCCCCCACATGCGCATGTCCGCCGACCTTCTGGTGCAATAGCAGCGCACAGACCAGGTTCACCCACAAACCGATGACAGCCACAACCATGGCATCCATGAAGCGCACCTCGGTGGGTGCCAACAGACGCGCCACGGACTCCAGTCCCATCCACAGCCCCACCGCCAGGAGCAACAGCGCGCTGACAAAACTGGCCAGCACCTCCAGCTTGCCGGTACCAAAGGCAAAGCGCTCATCGTCGGCCAGGCGCGCACTGAAAACAAAGGCCAGCCAGGACAGACCCAAGGCCAGCACGTGCGTTGCCATATGCCAGCCGTCTGCCAGCAAGGCCATTGACCCCGTGATATACCCGGCCGTGATCTCACCGACCATCATCAACAGGCTGATGAGTGTCGCCCATGCCGTGCGTCGCATGGCAATCGGATTGCCGCTGTTGTAGCGGTGCTGGGTATGGGAATGGTGATGTTTCACGGACGGGCGTTCTTGAACCATTGCAGGGTTTCGGACAGGTGCGGCGGAACAAAGTCCAGATTCGAGTCTGCAAAATAGGCCTCGACCGTCTGCGCCATGGTTTTGCCCAGTTCAACACCAAACTGGTCAAATGCGTTCACACCCCATAGCTGGCCCAGACACACCACTTTGTGTTCGAGGCTCGCAATGACATAACCCAGCGTGTAGGCGTCCAGTTCACGGTAACACCACAAGGTGACGGGTCTGCCCCCCGGCAACCTGCGCAACTGCCCTCCCACACCGTCAGCCAACTGTCCAGCCGGCTGTTTGCCGAATGCAAATGCGTCAGCCTGGGCCAACCCGTTGGCCAGCAGGATGGCATGATGCGCATCAAAGCTGTGACGCGGCTTGGCCACGAGGAGCACTTCCATGGCGACTTCCTGCGCAGCCTGATGCAGCCACTGGAAATAGGCATGCTGACCGTTGGTACCCGGCTCGCCCCAGATCATCGGACACTGCGCATGGGGTGCGGTTTTACCGTCAGGCCCCAACTGCTTGCCCAGACTTTCCATTTCCAGTTGCTGGATGTGCGCTACCAGCAGCTTCATGCGGGCGTCGTAGGGGGAGATGACCCGCGCGGGCAGTTTGAGGATGCTGTGATTCCACACATCAATGAGCGCCAGCAGCAAGGGCAGGTTGGCGTGAGCCTGCGCTTGTCGAAAATGACAGTCTGCGGCATGTGCGCCCGCCAGCAGGCGTTCCCACTCGGTCTCGCCGATGGCCAGGCGGGCAGGCAAGCCCACGGGACTCCACAGCGAAAAGCGTCCGCCCACACTGTCTTCAAACTCGAAGATGGCATCCGGCGAAATACCCCATGCCTGTGCCCGTTGCGGTTCGCTGGTAATGGCAACGCAATGGGAGAGCGGATCATCCACGCCGCCACGCCGCAGCCATGCCATGACGGTCTGTGCATTGCGCAGGGTCTCGCGGGTGGTAAACGTCTTGGATGCGATCGAGACGACCGTGGCCTTGGGATCCAGACGGTCCAGTGCCCGCTGCAATTCATGGCCGTCCACATTGGCTGCAAAATATGCATCAATCTGCGAATGCACGGACACGCTGTAGGCAATGGTGTCAGCCACCATGCGGGGTCCTAAATCCGAACCGCCAATGCCCAGGTGCAGGATGCTTTTGATGGGTCTGCCCGAGGGCTGATTGGCGCGTGCCAGCAGACGCCTGACCCATTCACCCATCCGGGCACGGGTTTGTTCAACTGACGGGGACGAAACCGGTTGCCGCCAGGCCCAGTGTGTGACGCTTCTGTTTTCGGTGACGTTGATCGCTTCGCCGGCAAACATGCGGTCACGTTGCGCCAACACGCCGGCAGCGTCTGCCAGGTCAAACAGGCTGTCCAGCGCCGCATCGTCCAGACGCTGTCGGCCTGCATCCACCCGCAGAAAATCGTGATCAACCACGAGGCGCCGCAAGCGCGACGGACCTCCATCGGCAACCAGACGCTCGATCGGCAGCCCTTTCAGGCGCGCACCATGCTGCGACAGCGTGTGCCAGATATCAGTGTCACGGGGCATACTCGGACTCCTGGTGAGGATCGCCCGGCACAGGCGAAAACGCCTGCACAGGCCTTAAAGTTGCTTATTGTAACGGTCTGCATGGCATGCGGTTCGGATGGGAGGCAGGCTGCCCTACCGCACCCAGCCAAACATCAGGGTTTCTGCAAAAAAACGACGGGCACCTGGCAGACATTCCAATCCGAGCAGGGCCAGTTGACGGCCGGTCTGCATCACCGGATTGGCTGTCGCAAACCCTCTGGCCATGGTGTCGGTCAGAGCGACCAGCAGCTTGCGGTCGGTTGCACGGTCAGCTTCGAAGGCGGCCAAGGCCTCTTGCAAGGCGACCGGGTCTTCGATGCGCACCGGGTCCAACCGGGCGGCAAGCGCCTGAGCGTCCCGGAAACCAAGATTGAGCCCCTGCCCTGCAACCGGATGCAGAATCTGGGCGGCGTTACCCACACTCACGGTGCGACCGCTGACCATCTGGCTGCGCACGTTCAGTCCCAACGGGAAGCTGGCCATGTCGGACAGTCCTGTGAGTGGTATGCGATTGCCCATCAGACGGTTCAACTGAGGCAGCAAAACCTCTACTGGGGTGCTTTTGCGCTGCTCGGTCTGGTCCACGGCACCGCACCACACCATGGCATAACGGCTACCGTCTGCAGCAGTTGGCAGAAATGCCAGCGGCCCCTCGGGCGTGAACCGTTCGTAGGCAACCGACTCGCGTTCGCGCGCCTGTGCAGCCGACTGCTGCGCAAGCGGTGTTGCATGGGCCGTGGCCACCAAAGCCCACTGCCCATAGTCGCGCACGGTGTCACGCCCCTGTGTGCCGCCAAACAGGCCACCCTCTGCGTCCACACGCAGGCGACCGGTAATCTCACGACCATCCGACAGGGTCATGCGGACACCCTCAGATGACTCGGTCGCCGAGACCACGCTGACACCGCGCCAGCAGGTCAGACCCGTTGTCAGTGCACCCTTGTGCAAGGCGGACACCAATTCGCCGTAGCGGACGGTCCATCCCAGACTCTCCCTCTGCAACTCAGCCGCGCTCATCCACACCCGGCCAAAACGTCCCAACTCAGACACATGGATATGTTTCAAAGGCACGGCATTGGCCGGAAAACCCAACGGCTGAATCTGCCGGCGCGATGTGTCTGCCAGCGCCAGGGTGCGCGGGTCAGACATCACGGCTTCGATGGGTTTGGCATCAATCAAGGCGATGCGCGCAGCCCCGTCGCCCCAGCGACTCGCCAGTGCTGCTCCCAGCACAATGCCAACGGGCCCGCCGCCTACGATGACGACGTCAAAGTCACTCATGCGACAACGGCCTGGGCCCGCCGGATTGCAATCAACTCCTCGATGGCAGCCACCGTCTTGGGCACGCCATCGGTGAGGATGTCGCACCCTTGTGCCGTTACCACAGCATCGTCTTCAATGCGGATACCGATATCGTGGAAGGCGGCAGGCACATCATCTGCGGCACGGATGTAAAGCCCGGGTTCAACGGTCAACACCATGCCGGGACGCAACGTGCGCCAAGGTTTTTCATCTCCATTAGCGGGTGCATCGCCCGGCTCACGGTAGTCGCCGCAGTCATGCACGTCCATGCC
>SXGQ01183806.1_pt1 | contig 13123 bp, 9 predicted proteins | sample 3178371 | NCBI WGS metagenome assembly SXGQ01 (sample SAMN11356859, study PRJNA531348) | freshwater metagenome | isolation source: freshwater sample F1-20 | place: China: Fuxian Lake, Yuxi | collected 2017-12-25
GCCGAGGCCGACATCCCCTACGAGAAGCTCCGCGAGATGGACGACATCAATCCGACGTTCCCGGAGACCGACGTCGCGATCGTGGTCGGCGCCAACGACGTCGTGAACCCCGCCGCGCGCACCGATCCGAAAAGTCCGATCGCCGGGATGCCGATCCTCGACGTCGACAAGGCGAAGACGGTGGTGGTGGTGAAGCGGTCGCTGTCGCCCGGCTTCGCGGGCATCCCCAATCCCCTCTTCGCCGCCGACAACACGCTCATGTACTTCGCCGACGGCAAGAAGGCGATCCTCGACCTGACGGCGGCGCTGGAAAAAGGCTAAGGGGAAAAGGCTGAGCGGGACGACCACCCGCCCACCCGACCGCTCACCCGAGCACGTCGGCCCACAAGCCGTCCGACACCACGAGCCCCGCCCGGGTGAGCCACACCCGTCGTCCGTCGTCGGTGGCGAGGCCTTGCGCCCGCCAGCGGGCGATCGGGCCGGCGGCGAGGGCGTCGAGCTCGAAGCCGCTGGCGGAGTGGAACGCCGCCCGGTCGATCCCGTCGCGGCGGCGCAGGCCGACCACGATCCGCTCCCGCGCCGCCTCCTCGGCCGTCATCGCGTCGACGTCGCCCGCCGGATCGGTGCCGGCGAGCACCCTGGTCATCCAGGTCGTCGGGCTGCGGTGGTTGGTCGTGCGCGTGCGGCCGTCGAAGCGTGCGGCCGACGGCCCGAAGGCCTCCCACGGCCGACAGTCCCAGTAGGCTTCGTTGTGGCGGCAGCGGTGGCCCGGCCGGGCAAAGTTGCTGACCTCGTAGTGCTCGTATCCCGCCCCAGCCAACCGGTCGATCGCCAGTTCGAACATCGCCCGTTCCAGCGCGTCGCCGACCGGGGCGAGGAGCCCCCGGCGGCGCTGCGATTCGAAGGCGGTCCCCTTCTCCCAGGTGAGGCAGTAGACCGACACGTGGCGGCAGCCGAGGGCGGCGACCGCCCCGAGATCGGCGTCCACCGCCGCCAGCGACTGCCCCGGGGCCGCCGTCATCAGATCGACGTTCACGTCGATGCCGGCTTCGTGCAGCAAGCCCACGGCGCGGCGCACGTCGTCGGGCCCATGGTCGCGGTCGAGGGCGCGGAGCGTCTCGGGAGCGAGGCTCTGGGCCCCGAGGCTCACCCGCGTGACGCCGCAGGCGCGGGCGGCGGCGACGAACCGGGCACTGACGTCGCGCGGATTGGCCTCGACGGTCACCTCGGCGCCGGCCGGGGCGACGAGCCGGGTATCGAACAGCGCGAACAGCCGGCGGATGCCATCCGCCCCGAGGTGCGACGGCGTGCCGCCCCCGAGGTAGAGCGTGTCGAGCACGAGTGGGGCGTCGAGTCGCGAGACTTCGCGCCCCAGCGCCGTCAGGTAACGATCGACGAGGTCGTCGCGGCCGGCGACGAGGGCGAAATCGCAGTACCCGCAGCGGTGGCGGCAGAACGGCACGTGCACATAGGCATGGCGGGGCGCGGGCATGGAGACCATCGTGACACGATCCCGCCCCGGCTGCATCCGGCACGGGGCCGCGCGGGGGAATGGCCGATCGACGGGGGGGCCGGGTGCGCGATCCCTCTCCCGGCCCGCTCACAGCCAGGCATGGAGCCGGCCGGCGAGCATGTCGGGGAGGCGGCGGGCGAGGATCCGGCGGATGCGGTCGTCGGTGTAGCGCGTCGAGAAGTGCGTGGCGATGATCACCTCGTTGCGGAACCGGTCGCGCCGGGCGAGGAAATCGTCGAGGTGCATGTGGCCGAACTTGTGGATCTTGTCCTTGCGGTGGGCATGGGCCACGAACGTCAGTTCGGTGATCAGGATCATCGCCTCATACATCGCCGGACAGCGGTCGAGCCCCTCGGGCGTGCTGTCACCGAGATAGGCGACCAGCGGTGTGCGCACCTCGTGGGTGACGTCGGTGCCGCCGAGGCGTAGGTCGCGGATCCGGTCGCCGGGGAGGCCGTGGTACTCCGCCTTCAGCTTCCGCCTCCGCTCCCAGACGACGTAGCCCACGCTCGGCAGCGTGTGGCAGGTGGCGGAGACGGTCACCACGTGCTCGCGCGACAATTCGATCTCGTCGCCCGGACGCGCCGGGAGGAGGCGGCAGGGGAGCCTGCCGCGGTCGAGCCGCGACACGGCGCGGAGGAGCTTCTCGATCGGTTCGATCGACTCCTCGGGCACGTAGATCGTGGGCGGCTCCATCTTCATCATCCGCCGCCGTGCCACGTAGACCGGCAGGGCGGCGATGTGGTCGAGATGGGTATGGGTGAGGAACCAGGTGCCGGTGGCCATGAAACTCCACGGCTGGGCCCCCAGATCGAAGCCGAGCTTCAACTCTGGAACCCGCCAGTAGCTCTGCACCGCCGCCCGCGAATAGCCCTCGACCGTGAGCCCCTTGTGGATCAGGGACCGCAGCGGCGCGTTGTCGATCATGCCGGTGATTCCAGGGGCACCGCCGGACGCTGCGCGGCCGACAGCCAGATCTCGTCGAAGAGCCGATCCTGCCGGGTCGCCAGCCGGCCACGGCGGACGAGTTCGAGCACGGCCAGAAAGATACCCACCACCCGCGATCGCGGCATCCCGTCCCCGCCGGCCGGCTCCTCGAACAGCGTCGTGAACGCGACCGTGCCCTGGTCGCGCACGGCCGCCTCGACCCGCTCGATGTGGACCTCGATCGGCGTGTCGTCGTGGATGATCTGCCGCGGCTTCCGTGCCTCGCGGCGGCGCAGCACCCGCCCCAGCGCTCCGACCAGGTCCCACACCTGGACATCGCCGATGGTCACCTCGGCCGGCTGACCGCGCGGGGCCGGCTCCTCCCCGGCCTGCCGCTGGAAGCGCAGTTCCCAGTGCCGTGCCCGGTCCTCGAGCATCACCGCCGCGTCGCGGTATTGCTTGTACTCGAGCAACCGGCGGACGAGGTCCTCGCGGACCGTCTCCACGGGGTCGTCCGGTTGCTCCTCGGGGCGCGGGACCAGGGCCCGGGCCTTGATCTCGAGGAGCACGCTGGCCAGTTCGACGAATTCCCCGACCTGATCGATGGCGAGGATCTCGAGCGGTTCGAGGTAGGCGACGAACTCCTCGGCGATCCGCGCGATCGGTACCGCCGTGACATCGACCTCCTGCCGCTTCACCAGGTGCAGCAGCAGGTCGAGCGGGCCGGCGAAGACGTCGAGGGCGACCTTGAACTCCACCGCGGTCTCCTCGCGCGCCCCGCGGACCCGGCTCCGGGCCCGGGCGCTTTCCACCCGCACGGCATCTGCTCGTCAGCCTGTCGCCGGCGGGCGTGCCATGACCGTCATTTGCCCCCCTACCCGGTCGGGTGTCAATGCCAGCGCGAGACGGCAGGCGCCATTGGTCGCCGACCCGGGGCGGACGGTACAACGATCACGGGCCCCTTTCCCCCGAAGGAAGCCCCACCCCCGCGAAGGACGCCCAGCATGGCCACACCGGACGTCGTCGATCCGACCCCCGGACGACGGTCTTCCCGACGGCCGTTCCTCGATCCGCTCCACCGCCGGTCACCATGAGGCACTCGACATGGACACGCTCTGGGCCCCGTGGCGGCTGGGATACCTGCAGGGGGACGCGCCCGGGCCGACGCCACAACTCGGACCTTCGGCGTGGCGCCCGGATGCCGACCACGACTGCTTCCTCTGCCGCGCGGCGGCGGCGGCGCCGGAAGACCACCGCGTGCTCGGCGTGGTGGAGAAGACGGCACGGAGCCTGGTGATCATCAACCGCTTTCCGTACGGCGGCGGACATCTGCTCATCGCCCCCCTCGACCACCGCGCCGGCCTCGAACGGCTCGCCGATGCCGACCTGCTCGACCTCCAGCACCTGCTCGTCCGCTGGTGCCGGCTGCTGGGACCGTCGCTGCGGCCCCACGGATTCAACATCGGCCTCAATCTCGGCGCCGTCGCGGGGGCAGGCGTCCCCGGTCACCTCCACTGGCACCTCCTCCCGCGCTGGCCCGGCGACGTCAACTTCATGCCGGCGATCGCCGGCGTGCGCGTCATCTCCCAGGCCCTCGATGCCCTCTGGGAGCAGCTCGCGGCCGCCGCCGCCGCCGATCCCCTGCCATGACCCCCTCCACCACTCCGCCGTCCGACTGGCAGGCCCGCGAGGCGCTGATCCTGGCCCCGTGGGCGATGCACGCTGCCGACTCGGTGGGGCGAATCCACGAGGAACCCCCCCACCCCTTCCGCAGCCCCTACCAACGGGACCGCGACCGCGTGGTCCACTCGGCGGCCTTCCGCCGGCTCGCCCACAAGACGCAGGTCTTCACCGGCTACCACGGCGACTACCATCGCAGCCGCCTCACACACACCCTCGAGGTCACCGGCATCGCGCGAACCCTGGCCCGGGGACTGGCCCTCAACGAGGATCTGGTCGAGACGCTCGCCCTCGCGCATGACATCGGCCATCCACCGCTCGGGCATGCCGGGGAAGACACCCTCGATCTCCTCCTTGCCGACTGCGGCGGCTTCAACCACAACGCCCAGGCGCTGCGGATCATGGAGCTGCTCGAAGCCCGCTATCCGGGGTTTCCCGGCCTCAACCTCTCCCGGGAGATCCTCGACGCGCAGGCGGCCCGCGTCGCCCGGCCGGCGGGCCAGGCGCCCCTGCTCGAGGCGCAGGTGGTGGATGCCGCCGACTCGATCGCCTACGACACCCACGATGCCGACGATGCGGTGGAGCTGGGACTGGTGCAACTCGACGAACTGCTCGCTCTTCCCCTCGTGGCGGCGGCCGCCGCCACGGTGCGCGACAGGCTCGGTTCGCTGCCGCCAGTGGAACTGCGCCGCGCGGTCCTGCACGAACTGATCGAAAGCCAGGTGGCCGACCTGCTCGCCCGCACCCGGGCCGGGCTGGAGGCGGGGCGGATCGACACCGTGGCGGCGGTCCGCTCCCATGGCGCACGTCTCGTGACCCATGCCCCCGCCGTCAGCGCGGGAAAACGCGACCTGGAGCGGTTTCTCTTCGAGCACGTCTACCGCAGCGAACGGGTGATGGCCGTGCGGCGGCCGGCGCAGCGGCGCCTCGAGGAGTTGTTCGCCTGGTATGCGGCGCATCCGGAGCACCTGCCGCCGGGCTACCGTGACCGGGCCACCGACCATGGTCTGGCGCGGTCGGTGGGCGATTACATCGCCGGCATGACCGATCGGTTCCTGGAACGTGACCACGACGCCCGTTGCGGGCGCGGCTGACGGCGACGCAGACCCCATTCGGCGACGGCGGGCTGGAAGGCCGCACCCCAGCATGACCCCCTTCAGGGGGATCCGCCCGATGGTAGACTCAGTGAGTTCCCTACGCCCTCCTCATCCCACCTGCGCTTTGACCGACCGGCGGTATTCCCATGGCCCTCATCGTGCTCCGCGCCCTGTTCGTGATGGTGTCCTTGGGCATCGCGGTGCTCATTTTCGGCTCCGAGGGAATGCGGTCCGCCCCGTCGTGGGTGCCGTGGGCGGTCCTGATGATGATGATCGCGATCCCGGCGGCCGTGATCGGCATCGACACGCGAATGAAGCGGAAGGACCTGACGGTGATCACCGCCGTCTACTTCGGGATGCTGGTCGGGATTTTCCTCACCTACGTGGCGATCCTTGCCCTGACCCCGATCCTCCCCACCGGCCCCTCCCGCTGGCCGGTCGTGGACTGGCTGCCGCTGATCCTCGGCATGATCCTCTGCTACTTCTGCGTCAGCCTCCTGCTCCAGACGCGCAACGACTTCCGCTTTCTGATCCCCTACGTCGAGTTCGCCCGTGACGTGCAGGGAATGCGGCCCAATCTGCTCGACGCCACGGCGATCATCGACGGGCGGATCGCCGACCTCGCCGAGGCGGGGATCTTCGAGAGCCGGTTCGTCGTGCCGTCGTTCGTCGTCGACGAGTTGCAGGATGCCGCCGAGAGCACCGACAAGCAGCGGCGCCTGCGCGGGCGGCGGGGTCTCGACATCCTCACGCGCCTCCGCGCCCGCGAATCGATCGACGTGGAGGTCCTGCCCCCCGACAACGAGACCGCCGCGGAGGGCTCCGACGAGGCCCGGGCGGTGGCGATGGCCCGCCGTCTGGGGGGGCGGATCGTCACCAACGATCCCAACCTCGTGAAGATCGCCGCCCTGCGGAGCGTCCAGTCGGTCAACATCAACGACGTGGCGATGGCCCTCAAACCGACCTACGTCCCGGGTGATGCCTTCCACGTGCGGTTGGTGAAGCCCGGGGAAGAAGCCGGGCAGGCGGTCGGCTACCTGGAGGACGGCACGATGGTGGTGGTCGAAGGCAGCCGCGACCAGATCGGCCGCACCGTGCCGGTGAGCGTGACGAGCACGCTGCAGACCACGGCCGGAAGGCTCGTCTTCGCCCGCCCCGAATCGACACGCGGCTAGCAGGCTGTGGCCAAACAGCCTGCTGCACCTCACGGATGAGGTGCCGGGAGCGCAGCTCCCGTGAAAAGCAACGCGTTTCGGATGGCTAGCAGGATGAATTGCCCGGAGTGGGGAGGGGAGGCCATACTTCCGCTACCTTCACCTCTTCTTTGGGAGACTTCCGTCATGCACGACACCCGTCTGCGCCGTAGTCTGCTCGTCATGGCCCTGGCCCTCGGTCTCGGCCCCGTGGCGAGCGCTGCCAACCCCGCCTACACCGACGTCGCGAAGACCGACGACGACTTCGCCTTCCAGGGCGAATACGTCGGCGAGGTACCGGTCGACGGGAGCCCGCTGCGGATCGGCGTGCATGTGGTCGCCCTCGGCGACGGCACGTACGACGTGGTGGCCTATCCGGGCGGGCTCCCCGGCGACGGCTGGTCGGCCCCCACGAAGATCAAGGGCACCGGCACCCGTTCCGGCACCGGCGCCGACGCGGTGGTCAAGATCGAGGTCCGCGACGACGGTGGTCAGGCCTACAAGTCGGAGATCCGCGGCGGCGAGATCCTCGTCCTCGGCCCCGACGGGAAGCCGGCGGCGAAGCTCGCCAAGAAGGTCCGCAAGAGCCCCACGCTCGGCGCCGCACCGCCGGCCGACGCGGTGGTGCTGTTCAACGGCACGTCGGCCGACAAGTTCGCCGACGGCCGTCTCTCCCCCGACGGTCTGCTGATGGAGGGCACGACCACGAAGGAGGCCTACGGCGACTCCACCTGGCACCTCGAATTCCTCCTCCCCTACCAGCCGAAGGACCGCGGTCAGGGCCGTGCCAACAGCGGTGTCTACCTCCAAGGGGCCTACGAGGTGCAGGTCCTCGATTCGTTCGGCCTCAACGGCGAGAACAACGAGTGCGGCGGGATCTACTCGGTGGCCGCCCCGGCGGTGAACATGTGCTACCCGCCGCTGCAGTGGCAGACCTACGACATTGATTTCAAGGCGCCCAAGTTCGACGGCGAGACCCAGACCCAGCCGGCGCGGATGACCGTCAAGCACAACGGCGTCGTCATCCATGACAACGTCGCCGTGCCGAAGATCACCCCCGGTGGCCCGGGCAACGGCAAGGGGACCGGCCCGCTCCATCTGCAGAACCACGGCAACCCCGTCCGGTTCCGCAACATCTGGGTGGTGCCGAAGAAGTCGTGAGCGACCACACGGTCAAGCGGACGCGGGCAGGCGGTGCGGTGTGCACCGCCTGCCCGCTCCTTTGCGCCGATATCGACCTGCCGGCGGCCACGCGGGCCTGTGTGCACGGCCGGGCGGCGCTGCTCGCGCCGGCCGCGCCCTGTTCACCGACCCACGACGGGCGGCCGCTCGCTCCGGAAGCGGCCCGTGCCGCCGCCGCCCGTCTGCTGATCGGGGCACGGCGCGTGCTCGTCACCGGGCTCGGTGAAGCCACCCTCGGGGCGCTCGCCGCCGCCGGCGACATCGCCGAAGCGCTCGGTGCCGCGATCGATGGCGGTGATCCGGCAGTGGCGATCACCACCGGGCCGACGATCGCCCGCAGTGGGGAGGTGACCGCCGCCTACGACGAAGCGCGCGACCGCGCTGATCTCGTGGTGGCATGGTTCATCGATCCGGACGCGAGCCATCCCCGGTTCCGCGAGCGTTTCCTGTCGCCGCGGGCACCGGTGATCCATGTCGGGCCGTCGCCTGCCGGCTGGCCCTGCGCCGAGATCATGATCCCGGCTGCCGACGAAGTGGCCGCGGCCCGGTGGCTCACGGCCCACGCGCGGGGGAAGCCGACCGTGTCGGCACTGGCGCCGCGTCTCGCCCCGCTCGCAGCCGCCCTCGATGCGGCGGCCTGCGTGGGGATCGTGATGGCGGAGCCGGCGGCTGACGGCAGTGGTGTGGCGGAATGGGCGCTGGCGGAATGGATCCGTTCCGAGGCCCACCGCCGACCGGCCTTCGCGCTGCCCCTTCCGGGCGGGATCGGCATGGCCAGTGGCAATGCCGCCGGCCTCGCCGCCTTCAGCACGTGGCGCTACGGGGCGCCGGGCGCGATCGGCCGGGCCGACCGCCGCGGTGGCCCGTTCCTCCCCGCCGAGGCCGATGCCCTGCGCCTCATCGGCCGCGGCGAGATCGACGCGGTGCTGGTGGTCGGTCGGCCCCGGCCGGCGATCGCCGCGGCCCTCCTCGCGGCGGGCGATCGGATCGGGTGCGTGCAGGTGGGTGCGGAGACTGTCATCCCCCGCGGGATCCACCTCCCCGCCGCAGGGCCGCTCGACGACCCCGGCGAGATGCTCCGCGGCGACGGCCAGCTGGTGCGGATCGCCGGCCGCCATCCGGCACCGGAGGTCCTGCGGCTGGAAACGGTGCTCCGCCGGCTGCTGACGGCGCTTCCTTCGGCGGCGGAGGCACGCCGATGACCAGCGACCGGTTCGTCCTCGTCGGCGGCACGATCCACGATCCGACGCATGGCCGCGACGGCACGGTGGGGGATCTGTGGGTCGATGCGGGCAGGATCGTCGCGGCGCCCGCCGACGGCGCCCGCTGGCGGCGGATCGACGCGGCCGGGCTGGTGGTGATGCCGGGGGGAGTCGACCTCCACAGCCATGTCGCCGGACCGAAGGTCGCGGCCGGGCGGCGGATCGCGCCGGCGCCAGCCCACGGACCGGCCGCGGTGCCCACGATCCATGCCACCGGCGCCCTCTATGCCGCGCTTGGCTACACCACCGTGTTCGACGCGGCGATCGCCACCGGTGCGGCGGCCCTCGCCCATCGTGAACTGGCCGAGATGCCGGTGCTCGATCGGGGCATCTACCTGCTGGCAGCCGACGACACCGCTGTCCTCACCGCCGTCGAGCGCGACGACGCCGCCGCCACGGAACGCCTTCTCCGCGAGGCGATCGCCACCGGCGGGGGTTGGGGGGTGAAGGTCGCCAATCCGGGCGGACCGGTGTTCTGGAAGCACGGCCGCCGGGGCGATCACCACGACCTCGACACCACGCTGCCCGGGTCGACGCTGTCGCCGCGGCGGCTCCTCGAACGGCTCGCCCGTGCGGTGCAGACGATCGGCCTGCCGCATCCGCTCCATGTCCACACCGCGAACCTCGGCCTGCCGGGCAACTGGCGCACGCTCCTCGAGACGATGCGCACGCTCGACGGCCTTCCGGCCCATCTCGCCCACGTCCAGTTCCACAGCTACTCAGGCGGCGACCTCGACGAGGGGAGTTTCGGCTCCGCGGTCGCCGCGCTCGTCGAGTGGTTCGACACCCATCCCGGCATCACCCTCGACGTCGGCCAGGTGCTCTTCGGCGCGACGGTGGCGATGACGGGCGACTCCGCCGCGGCGGAGCATCTCGCGCATGCCACCGGGATGCCGTGGATGTCGCACGACCAGCACCTCTCCGGCGGCTGTGGTGTGCTGCCGATCCGCTACAAGGAGACGAGCCTGGTGCACGCCTGGCAGTGGGCGATCGGGCTGGAGTGGTTCCTCACGGTGCGCGACCCGTGGCGCCTGGCGCTGTCCACCGACCATCCCAACGGCGCGAGTTTCACCGCCTACCCGCTCCTCATGCGGCTCCTCGGCGATGCCGCCTTCCGCCGCGAGGCCCTCGGGCGGATCCACCCCCGGGTCCGCAGCCGGTCGGCGCTGGCGGGCATCGATCGCGAATACTCGCTCCAGGAGCTGTGCATCGTCACCCGCGCGGCCCCGGCGCGGATCGCGGGGCTGCCGCACAAAGGGCATCTCGGCGTCGGGGCCGATGCCGACATCACCCTCTACCGGCCCCAGGCCGACCTCGAGGCGATGTTCGCCATGCCGGCGAAGGTCTTCAAGGCGGGGCGGCTGGTGGCGGAGGATGGCCACCTCCGCGACCCCACCCCCGGCGCGGCCCTCGTGGCAGGGTGACGTGGCCGGGTGACGCCACGGCCCGGACAGACCGCAGGATCCTGCTCCTGTGGGGGGGCCATCCGGTACATTCCGGGACCGGCCGGAATGGAGCTGCGAATGTCGACCCCGTACCACGCCAAGTACTTCGCCTACGACCTCACCCGCCGGGCTACCCAAGGCGTCGACCGGCTGTCATCCGCCCTGTTCGACGCTTCCGTCGACCTCAATCCGCACCAGATCGAGGCAGCGGTGTTCGCCCTGCAATCGCCGCTATCGAAGGGGGTGATCCTCGCCGACGAAGTCGGCCTCGGCAAAACCATCGAGGCGGGCATCGTCCTCTGCCAGTACTGGGCCGAACGCCGACGGCGACTGCTCGTGATCACTCCGGCCTCCATTCGGAAGCAGTGGGCCCTTGAACTCAGCGAGAAGTTCAACCTACCCACAGTTGTGCTCGACGCGAAGTCGTACCGCGAGGCCCAAAAGGCTGGCCGCGATCCCTTGCGGCCCGATGCGGTTCTTGTCTGTTCCTACTACATCGCCAACCGCCTTCGCGATGACATTCGCGGCATCGCCTGGGACTTAATCGTCATTGATGAGGCTCACAAGCTGCGGAACGCCTACCGTCCCAGCAATAAGGTCGGCCAAGGAATTCGATTTGCCACGGCTGACTGCCGCAAGCTTCTGCTGACCGCGACCCCGCTCCAGAACTCGCTCCTCGAACTGTACGGTCTCTCGACCCTGATCGACGAGCACATCTTCGGCGACGTTAACTCGTTTCGAGCCCAATACACGAATGCCGGAGGCGACCTGGCGGGCCTCCGCAATCGGTTGGCGCCATTTTGCAAACGCACCCTCCGCAATCAGGTGACGGAATACATCCGCTACACCGATCGCCGGCCAATAACGCGGCCGTTTCGCCCCAGCGACGACGAGCACGCGCTGTACGAGGCGGTGTCTGAGTTTCTGCAGCGCGAAAGCAGCTATGCCCTACCACAGCGACAGCGGCATCTCATGGCGTTGATTCTGCGGAAGCTACTCGCGTCGTCATCGCAGGCTATCGCGGGAACACTCAATACACTGCGCGAACGTTTGGAGACTCTGCACGACGAGCGGGTGAAGGACGACCCAGACTTCACCGAGCGGCTCGTGGAGGACGAGGAGATTGAAGCCGACCTCCTCGACGAGATCCTCGCTGAAGACGATGGCGAGGAGGAAGAAGACGCTGACGAAACGCAAAAGATTGATCGCAAGAAGCTGCGGGACGAGATCGACACACTCGGTCGACTTGCGGATTGGGCCCGCCGTATTGGCGTCGATGCCAAGTCACAGACGCTGCTTACGGCCCTGGAGATCGGCTTCAAAGAGATGGCGGCTATCGGTGCCGCCAAGAAAGCCCTCATCTTCACGGAATCGCGCCGCACGCAGGACTATCTGAAGGCGTATCTCGAGGCCAACGGCTACCGCGGCAAGATCGTGGTCTTCAATGGCACAAATGGCGGTCCCGAGGTCACGGCCATCTATGACCGTTGGGTGGCCCGACACGCAGGCACGGACCGCGTCTCCGGATCACGCGCGGTCGACCTGCGCACCGCCCTCGTTGAGCACTTCCGCGATGACGCCACGATCATGTTGGCGACCGAGGCAGCTGCCGAAGGCGTGAACATGCAGTTTTGCTCGCTGGTCGTGAACTATGACCTGCCTTGGAACCCGCAGCGGGTCGAACAGCGGATTGGGCGATGCCACCGCTATGGCCAGCAACACGACGTGGTCGTGATCAACTTCCTGAACGAACGGAACGAGGCCGACAAGCGGGTACTCGAACTTCTAACTGAAAAGTTTTCACTATTCAGCGGGGTCTTTGGTGCCTCCGACGACGTACTCGGCACAATCGAGTCGGGGGTTGATTTTGAGAATCGCATCCTTGCCATTTATCAGGGCTGCCGGACAACCGCCGAGATCGACGCCGCCTTTGCGAAGCTCCAAGCCGAGCTCGATGAGCAGATCCAATCGCGGTTGGCCGACACGCAGAAGCAGTTGCTCGAGCATTTCGCGGGAGACGTGCATGAGCGGCTTCGACTTCGCCTGGCCGATGCCCGGGCCCAGCTCGACCGCGTGGGGAACCGATTTTGGACCCTGACGCGATTCATGCTGGCCAAACATGCGGCCTTCGATGACGAGGCGCTGTCATTCCACCTGACGGCTGCTCCCAACCCGGCGATACCAACCGGCCGCTATCACCTGATCTCCAAATCAGCACCTCGGACCGATGGCGCTGCGAGCGACGACGGGGACGGAATCCTGTATCGGCTTTCCCACCCCCTCGGCGAACACGTGCTGTCAACGGGAAAAACGCTCGCCACTCCGGCTACTACGATCGCATTCGACATCTCCGGCCATGCGGTCCGCGAGCCGTTGGTCGAGCGACTCCGGGGAAAGTCGGGCTACCTGCGGCTATCCCGTCTGGCCATTACGTCCTACGAGCAAGAAGAACACCTGCTCTTCTCAGCGTTCGATGACGAGGGCGTCGCGATTGACCAGGAAACCTGCGAGAAGTTGTTTCTGTGTGCGGGCAAGCCTGGCGATCCTGCGACGATCCCTCCTACAGCCGTGGATCGCCTGACGGCTGACTCCACCCGCCACGCGGAAGCGACCATCAGCCGGTCGCTCGAAGCCAACAACAAGCACTTCCACGAAGCCCGCGACAAGCTGGAGCGTTGGGCGGAAGATATGGTGCGCGGGGCCGAAGAGGCACTCGAAGACACGAAGGAGCAGATCAAAGTCTGCCGCCGGCAGGCTCGACAGGCGACCACGCTCGAAGAGCAGCACGAGATCCAGGACACAATCCGCACGCTCGAAAAGCAGC